>Ga0209725_1001897_pt1 | contig 11517 bp, 10 predicted proteins | sample I18A1metaG_FD_184145 | JGI IMG/M metagenome (GOLD analysis project Ga0209725, IMG submission 184145) | Lake sediment bacterial and archeal communities from Gulf of Boni, Indonesia to study Microbial Dark Matter (Phase II) - ​I18A1 metaG... | ecosystem: Environmental > Aquatic > Freshwater > Lake... | reverse complement strand
AAAATAGCAGAGAATATGTTGTCTCAGCATGCACGAAAAACAAGCGAATATACATAATTTACAACAAAAATTTAAAAAATACAGCATGACCAATGAAAAAAAGCTTCAAAACTTTAAATTAATCGTGACACATTCACTAATAGAATAAACGAGATACGAAGTGAATCTTTACGCGGCTGTTTCACCAAAATTGCTAAGCTAGATTAGCTTCCTCTAACGAAACAATGGAGAAATTTATTTGGTAAAACAGCTGGTATAATGGTACAAAATGAGGAATAATCTTGTATCAACGTGAATTTCGAAATCCCCAAGGTTTAAACAAGATCCTGTCTGAGGTGTTAGGACACCCTATAAGTGGTGATTGGGACATAGATTTGCCATCTGACGTTTACATAGGTAAATGGAAAAAGGACCAGGTAAAGGGCAAAACAAGCCAAGAATGGGGAAAGCAATTAGAAAAGTGCGCATGCTTGTATATCACAAAAGAGCTGGAGAAATCCGGATGGAAGGTGTTTCACAACCTAACAATCAGTGAAAATGAATATGATTGCGTGGGTTGGAAGGGAAAACCAGAGGATAGACAATGTCCAGATCTAGTCATCGAAATGTATTTTCCGATTCCTAAGAGAGAACACAAATATGAATTTGAATATGTACGTAAGAAAACAGACCAAATGGTTCGAAGGCTGGAGAAAATAAACGCAAAATACAAGTACATAGTTATCGGAGTGCCTCGTGACAGAAAAATCACCACAAAAGAACTCTTGCATCCTAACATTAAAGTGATGTTTCAAGAGTACAGGTTTACGAATGTTCGGCTATTGAAACGTAAGATTATAAATGATGTCTCTTAAGCATGCTTTTATTGAATTAGTTAAACTTACGCTATTGTTCGCCTATGATTTGGATGATGACTGTTCTTCTTCTTGGGTGCACATCTGTTTCTACAAAGACCAGCGATTGCCATGTTCCAAACTCCACATGGCCATCAATTACTGGCATGGTTTTCTCCGGTGGCATGAGCACAGACCTCAGATGGGCGTGGGCGTTGGAGGGATGTCTATATTTGTCATGTTTCGGAATTATTTCTTCGAGAAACGTCTTAATGTCACTTAAGAGGCCGTATTCGCTTTCTGTTAAGATTAGTATGCCAGTAGCATGGGGCGCAAACACGTGGACTAAACCGTTTCTTATGCCTGACTGAGAAACCGCTTCGTGAACCTTGCCTGTTAGGTCTATGAAGTCTATTTCGCCTTTCGTTGAGAAGTTGTAGCTTGTGTTAAAAACTTTAAAGTTTGACATAGCCTTTCACTCCAACAACTTAGTCATTATAATTTCATCTATGTATTTGCCTTCCTTGAAATGTTTCTTCGGAACTCTGCCAGTCTGCACAAAACCAACTTTCTCGTAAACACTAATCGCCCGCTTGTTGCTTGCAAAAGCCGTAAGCGTCAAAACCTTCAAATCCATTTCTTGAGCTTGCATCACCAAAGTTTTCATCATCTCAGTTCCGATGCCCAAACCCCTAAACTCGTTTCTGATCGCTATGCCTATTACTCCTACATGTTTCTCGTAGCCGCTTCTTCTGCCGATTTCAGAGACTGCAACAACTTTTCCGTCGACCTCGGCAACCAAGTAAAATGTTTCATCCTTTTCCAAACGGCTTAACACCTTAGAAAGCCAATCAATTTCCTCCTCCCTCGAAACCTTCTCAGTTCTAGCTATCTCTGCTTTCTCATCAACAAGCGAGTTAATAAGCTCTAGAAAATCGTCTAAGTCTTCCCACTTAGGAGTTCTCAAAACAACTTTCCGGCTGTCTTTGGCTATGAAACTTCGGATAGTTTTTCCAGTCTTCATAACCTAATATTAACACTCGTAAACACTTTAATACTTTTCAACCCCCCATCCCAAAATGGGCTTAGAGAGTGGAATTGCGTTGATGCTTTTGTATACGGCTGGTTAAGACGTGATTGCTGGAGAAGGGTGGTGAAACATATTTTTGCCAAGTAATACCTTTATCACCAGAATCACTAGGAAGTAAAAACTTAACTTAAACAAGTCAGAAATATTAACCATTTAGCCTACATAGACAGAACAACTTCACACAGTCATGGAAAATAACCCAGAAAAACAGCCATTCATAAACATCAATTTTCACGCCCAAACTTGGTGAGAACTCTTTCAAGGGCTAAAGCAAACGATAAACCGTATACAAAAGCATCAACAACAGCCACAAAAACCTATCCTTCCACTAAGGACGTTGTCTGACAAAACAAAAACTCACACACAAGACAAATCTATACGGAGCCTAAAATTTAGCAACTGAAACCCTTGACTAACCAAGCATTCGAAACAAAGTTCAACCTATATAGGAGGCTAGTCATCGCAGAGCAACAAAGGCAAACCATCAAACATTTCCAGAGTTGCGATAACAAAAACTGAGAAAACTGGTTCAAAAGTTCGAAGGATTTTCGAAAGCAGAAGCCTTAGGCTTCGTATGGAGATTTTCGAGGGTTTTTATATGAGGCCCCAGTGAAGTCCATGCCTTGGGTTAATCGGCAAAACATAAAAGCCGAAACTGAGCTTTTTTCCTAATTTTAAGCTTGAATTAAGCCTTAAGATTTTGAGCTTTAGGGAGAGGGATGCTGGAAATTTTAAGTGGGGTTAAGTTCGAATGAAAACAAACTAAAATAATGAAGAATACAATGAAAGAAGATAAAAGAGAGGTTAGAATTGGAAAAAAGGCGCATCGAAATTTTTTCAGAATTAACGTATGTTATTGGTTTTTGCATATTGCCAATTTTGAAATAACCTCTATAATAATTCACGGCTATGAGTTTTGATTGAGGATATGCAGAAGGCACAATTCAAGGTGTCATGTTTGCTCTTCGACCCTTTTGGAAACGATGTCGAGATGCTTGAAAGAAATGTTAATGGTAGAAAGGTTAGGACAAAGTGGGATTGGGGAAATTTTAAAAGCACCGAACGCTTTCCGGTTGATGACAATCTCATAAACTGGGTTATCGGGCAGGAACAAGCCCTAAAAGAGTGCTTTTTATGCCTTGACGAGTGGGTGTACAAGCTAAATTGGCTTGAAAAAACAAAATGGTACGAGAATTGGAGCAGCCCAGATAAGCCCAAAACATCACCCAAAACGGCGATAAGCCCAGGACCATATCTTTTGCTTTTGGGAGACCCTGGAACAGGCAAATCATTAATCGGCAGAGCCCTAGCCGAAAAACTCACCCAAATTTACAAGGAAAACGGCTTAAAACTCTTCGATGCCTTATGCTGGAGAAACACAGCGTTGCCAAGCCAACCTAAAATCTCAATTCATGGTGCCGGTGAAGGAAAAAAAATTCAGCAAAAGGAACAGTTTAAAGAACTTAAAAGAAAATTCATTACAAAGATAGGCCTCAAAGCCTTACAAGCCTTTCTTTTGCTAATCGGTCTATTTCTAATATCTTTAGGTTTTTACTTCATGTATCAGACTTGGCAAACTTGGGAAGCAAACCCCATGTTTTTAGGAGAACCCCTCCAAGATTACTACAATCACAACTTCTTAGACTATCTTATCGGAAAATTCGTTACTTTAGTACCCTTAACCTTCATTCCAGGTGGAAGCCTAATCTTCTTCGGCGTTTTCATCTGGTGGTTCTCTAAACTTGGCGGTTTAGGAAACCTAAAAGGCATCGGCGGCGCCCAACAAACAGATGTACCAAAACTAGTAGTTGACAACAGTTCTGGACACGCGCCTTTCGTAGATGCAACCGGACATGGAAGCGCTCAACTCTTCGGCTCAATAGCCTGGGACCCATATCAGACCGGCGGATTAGGCACTCCAGAACACCAAAGGGTCAGCGCCGGAGACGCTCACAGAGCATCATTGGGAATCTTATACATTGATGAAATAAAGAATCTCGACCAGGACGAGGCTGTGACGCTCTTGACAGTGCTTGAAGACGGACAATTGCCTATTACTTTGAGGGGCAGGTGGCACGGCGGAGACACAGCTGCCATGGCTGTCTCAACAGAGCCAGCGCCAGCCATAACATTCCTTGTGGGCGCTGGAAACTTTGACAGCATAGGCCAAATTCACCCAGCCCTCATGGACCGCATTTACGGTTATGGCAAAGTTGTTAGAATGAATAATGACATGCCTAACACTATGGAAAACAGGCGTAAATATGTGCAGTTCATAGGTCAAGAAGTTAAACGTTTCAACCTTGTCCCCTTCAATAGAGAAGCATGTGAAGAAATAGTGGAAGAGGGCAGACGGAGAAGCGACAAAAAAGATGCTTTAACAACGAAGTTTAGACCGTTGATTTCAATTATTAAAACAGCCGCAACCCTCGCAATGAACGAAGGATGCAATGTTGTTGAAAAGCGGCAGGTTCGAGAAGCCATAGAAAATCACTGCAAAACAATCCAAAGACAAATCCTGGAGCATGAGATTAGCGAAAGGGGTAAACTCTTGGAAATAACGCCAAAGGGCGTTAAGCTTGGACAAATTTATGGTTTAGCTGTTGTCCGTGATCCCTACAGTGGAGAAATGACTGGAAACGTCTTATGCGTAAACGCCCACATGTCCAAGAGAAGCGAACTTCCAAGAAACTACTCATTCAAAGGTTACTATAAAGTGACTGGTGTGGCCAAGGGTCAAAGCTTCATTTCAGACAGCATAGCCAAAGTTAGAAGCGTAATCCTACAAAAATATGGAATAGACATATCACAGGACTATTTGACCCACATTGATTTTGCCCAATCTTATGGTGTCGACGGCCCCTCAGCAGGCGTATCGATGGCCATACTGTTATGCTCACTTATTGAGGGCAAACCGATAAAGCAGGATGTGGCTGTTACTGGAGAAATAAACCTAGGCGTTGGCGATTCTATCCAAATAACCGCTGTGGGCGGCGTCTATGAAAAGATTAAGGCTGCCGAGGCTTGGGGCTTCAAGAAAGTGGTTATCCCCCAAAAGAATTTTGAACATTCCATTGATGCTAGAGACTATAAAATAGAGGTTGTGCCAGCAGCCACTTTAGACGACTATTTGAAAGAATGCTTAGTTGAAAAGCCAACGCTTAAGGTTCCGATTCAAACTTATAAGCATAGAAAACTCTAAAACTTTCTAGGTCTAAAGAAAATCGGTTAAAATTTAATTCTAAAGCCTCTGGACTAGGAGAATCACCAATGGTTAGGGAAGTTGACAAAGCTGAAATTCGCCGATGGCGTAAAAGAGGTTTTTACAGCGAAAGCGCCCTTGTAAAACTTCTGATAAAAAATGGATACAACGCAGTGCGTGTTCCAGTCAGCAACCCAAGCCTCAACCCCCTGCCCGACGTTATTGCAAGAAAAGATTTGCATGTTTATGCCTTTGAGGTTAAAAACGCTAGATATTACGCTTACTTTCCAAAACAGCAAATCGAAAAACTTTTCAGATTTCTACACGAACTTATTCCCACGGAAAAACAGTATAAACATGCTGTGCTTGCCGCACATTTGGGCAAGAGATGGGTTTTCAAAGAAATGAGCTGGGCAGTTTGGGAAAAGAAAGTGGTCATGCCCAAACTCAGCAAGATGGGCAACATTATCAAATGGTATAAAAAGGAAGGCGATGTCGTCAAGAAGGGCGAGCCTTTATTGGAAGTGACATCTGAAAACGTGCCCTGTAACTTAAAGGCACCAGTTTCTGGTGTTCTCAAAAAAATTCTGGTGGAAGAAAGTGGTGACACACTCGCAAACACAGTTTTAGCACTCATTAGCAAAGTCCCTGAGAAAATCAGAATTTTAAAGCGGGACAGAGGAGATTTTGATTTGAAAAAAGGAAGCTAGCAACTATGAAAGCTGATAAAACAGTGGTCTTAGCCTCCGATCTATGCAAGACCTATGAAATAGGCGACGCTAAACTTGAAGTCTTAAAAGACGTTAACCTTAAAGTTGGGAAAGGCGAGTTTACGGTTATAAGTGGCCCTTCTGGTTCTGGAAAAACAACACTTTTAAACATTATTGGCGGCATCGATAAGCCTACAAGTGGAAAGATTGTTGTTTTTGGAGATGATTTAGGCGTTAAAGATGAGGATTTTTTGGCAAGTTTCCGATGTAACAAAGTTGGCTTCGTCTTCCAATCCTACAATCTTGTATCCACTTTGACTGTGGCTGAAAATATCGCCTTTCCAATGGAATGGGCTCGAAAGCCAGAAAATTACATAAAAGAGCGGGTTGAAGAATTGTTGGGAGTTGTAGGTTTACAGCATAGAGCAGAGCACTTTCCTTTTCAACTCAGCGGCGGAGAACAACAACGTGTAGCCTTCGCCCGCGCATTAGCGAACGACCCACCTTTTCTTCTTGTTGATGAACCGACTGGAAATTTAGACACAAAAACAAGTCTAAAAGTCGTTCAGATACTTCAGAAACTAAAGGGTGACGGAAAAACCGTCATTGTTGTCACGCATGATGAGCGGATAATCCAGTTAGCAGATCAAAAATTGTATCTGGAAGATGGAAAGCTGGTAAGCCTAAATGAGTGAGACCTTTTTCCCAATGAACGATTTGCTTCGTAGAAAACTTCAAACAAGCCTAATTGTTGTTAGCCTAACATCATGTGTCGCTTCAACGCTTTTTCTACTTCTTTTCAGCGAAAAAATAGGGTTCGGAATCTCGTTAATGGTTGAAAGCAAACTTACAGCTGGTTTTTCAACAAGTTTTTTCCGCTTCATAATATTCACAGGGCTTTTGATCTTTGTTGTTGGTGCAGTAATAATGTCTTTCATGGTTTTTGTAATGATGTCTCAGAGGGTTAGAGATATTGGTTTAATGAAAGCAGTAGGATGCCCAAACGACTTGATTTTTGGCTATTTCATGACAGAACTTCTAGTAGTAACGCTTATCGGCTGTTCTCTCGGTGTGTTTTTGGGCATATTGGCAGATTTTGCCTCAACCAGCCTCGTCAACAGTTTTGGTTTTCAAATCTCGCAAAAGCCGATTAATTTTTGGCTTGTTCTTCTAGTTTTTGGGCTGTTCTTTGCACTGGCATTAATTTTTGGAGCAAAAACAATTCTTGACACGACCAAGGTTCAGCCAGCAAAGGCACTTTCACCATCATATTATTTCGGAGTAAGCAAAGAACCTGGATTCAGGGTAACTTCAAAATCAGGCCTAACGACGAAAATAGCCTTAAGGAGCCTTTTCCGCCATAAATCAGCAACAATGAGAATTATCATATGCTTGACAGCAGTTTTCTTATTAGCAACAGTGGGCATTGCAGGAGGAATAATCGCAGACCAAACCACGAAAAGCTGGATTGAAAAAGCCGTTGGAAGAGACATCGTTTTGATAGCGCATCAAGAGATGTGTAGCCAATACAAGCTGTTGTTATCAAGATTCTACGAAACTAAGGAGTCAACAATCAACTATACCGATGAAAAGTATTTGATACCGGAAGATATGCTTACCCGATTAGGTTTAATGTCAAATATTAGCGGCGTTGAACAGCGTTTAGTTACCGAAATGCATGTGGAGGAACTTCAAGGCTATATAATCGAGGAATATAAAGAGGTTGGCGACAGCCGCAAAGGTAATTCGCTGGTTATCGGTGTTGAACCTGAAAAGGTGCTAAGTGACTGTTACTTAGAAGGCGAATTTCTAAAAGGAAACCAATCATGGGAAGCCGTAATCGGAGACTCTTTAGCTCTGAACATGTTTTCCGTGCCTTTAATTCAAAGAATAAACCTACGCGGTGAGGATTTCGTTATAGTTGGTGTTTGTTTAGACCCAATCAACAACGGAAATGTCACATATGTGCCGCTAGAAAATTTGCAAAAAATCACAGGTGTGTCAAAACCAAATGTTGTAATGGTTAAAACAAATCCTTCAGCTAATCGCACGGCAGTCTTAAACTATATACGAGCGGAAGTTAAAGGTTTAGACTCGGATTTTGAGGTTTTAGACCTTAATGAAGTATTGGACAAGAATCTCAGTTTTCTTGGTTATATCTGGTCTACAATAATGTTTTTGCCGCTAATCTCCTTGTTTGCAGCGTCTTTATGCTTAATAGCCTATGTTATGCTTACAATTGCTGAGCAACGTCAAGAGTTTGGTGTTTTAAGGGCTTTAGGAGCCAATCCTAAGACTATTGTTAAGATTGTTTCGGGACAGAGCCTTGTAGTTTTGCTTTCAAGCTGTGCCGCTGGAATCGCTTTTGGAATAATGATAACCCTGCTAATTTTGGTTCCAGAACCCATTGTTACGAGTTTTACTGTTGCCGAAATAAGCGGGTGGCTGCTGACAGCTTTGGCTGCAACATTTATCTCCAGCCTATATCCTGCCATAAGATTTGCAAAGAAACCAATCCTAGAAATCATAACTTAAACGGAGAATGAGTTCATGCCCTGTTTACCTTTCTCCGAATATCAGTACACATATGACAAACATTATAATATCCAGTTGAGTCGGGCTCCACGCCCTTGGTCCTTGCCCAATTTATCAATCCTTCCATGCCGCTTTCAATTATTGCCTTTGCTTCAGGTATCTTGAATGGGTCATAATTTTCTATGATGCCAATGATGTCTGTTTCAAAAGCGTTTCCTATGTAAAAATCCTTGCAAACAGCAATTCTCCCATCAGGTTCTACATATATTGTTTTAACCGAATCAAGCTCTTCCGTATACAGTACGTCGCCACATTTTCCTTTCGGAGTTTTTGTTCTTGACGGAAGGAAATCTTTTAGCCATTTTATGGCTCTTCCTTCTGGCTGAGCATTATTTCCTTCACCATCTTCTACTGGTAGATCTTTGAGTTGCTCCAAAATAGCTTTGGTCCTCCGATTATACGGGTTATCGTGGTCTTTAGACACGACCCAGCATGGATCCCACGATATGTGTGCTATTCCTGCTTTTAGAAGTGATTTTGCAGCCTTTTTAACGATTTCAAGTGGAATGAATTCTTGATGGAAGCAATCAACAGAAATGGTGGCTTCATTCACGCCAGATTTTACTAGTTTTTCGGCTATTTCTTGTATTTCTTCCTTTTTTCTCGACCAGAAGCCATTCGTAATGACGTCTCGAACGGGAACTCCTACTTTCATTGCTTCTTTGTGAATGGCGCACACAATTTCAGGATATAATAAAGGCTCGCCGCCAAAAGTCATAACTGATTTTGGATTGTATTTTTTGCCAACCTTTCTTACAATTTCTACTGCTATGTCTTTATCAATGTGGCTTGGGAAGTTTTTTCTTTCCTCTTCTTCACCTAATTGGCAATGTCTACATTTTGAGTTGCACAGATAAGTTACGGCGAATTCTATCCGATTTACAGGCAAATATCTGTTCATGCTGTTTTCCCTTTACAATTCCCAATAATTTAAAGCTACACTAATAGTTTATTCCATTAATTGCTCCCCTCAGATCATGACTAAATGATGAATTATTTGGCTAAGGTTTTGTAAAATGTTTTAGCGAGTCTGCGTAGGCTGGCAGTTGACTTAGAAAATCTTGTAATTGAAGCACAGCAACGATGGGCACATTATCATAAAATTTGAACATTCCTGTGACAAGCGATAAAACTGCTGGAACCAGCTTCACGTTATCCCACGAAGCACATTCAATTTTGCCGAAAAGGCTTGGCAATGATTCAGCTAGAGCGAATGTTCTTTCCACTTGTTCCTCAACAATCCTCTTTAACGCAGAAGGATGCAATCCGCGATGCCAATGTTTGCAGTCCACGCATATGGCTATGGGTTTTCTGCATCCAACAATATCTATTTCCAATCTCCGACCTGCATGCTTGAATCTCAAATTTTTCATGACACTGTAACCGTTCCGTTCAAAGGCAACTGCAGCCATGTTTTCAAACTCTTGCCATTGGAGAAAACTGCTTACATTTTCGATGTCGGCGCCTAAAAGAATGGCGTGAACAGCCAATTTAAGGCGTTGTAGGCTATTTGCCTCTACAACATTTTTCTGCACATAAATCAACCCTTCATTTTGCAGTTTTCTAAGCAATTTTTCAGCAATATGCTGTGGAATTTTTGCGTCTTTATTAACTAGTTTGTTTGAAATAGGTCCATCTCTGGTTAATCTTAGAATGGAGATAATCAAGTTTCTTTCAATAGTCATTCAAAGAATTCTCCAAATTATACATAAGAGTGCCCAAAAATAGTGGGTTTTAGCGAGAGCTTAAAAGCTTTTCCATAGAAATAAATGAACGTAGCATGAAGCTTATGGTTCCGGAGTGAGTTAAGTGGTTAAAATAAAGGCTGTATTATTTGATTTGTACGGCACGTTGGCTTACGTAGAAAATCCTGTAGATGGCTTTCGTCTCATTCATAGACTATCCAAAATATGGATACAAGAATTGGCGTTCTTATTTTTCGAAAATTTTCTGGAGGCTAAAAGCTAAAGTCAACGAGGAAACATTGAACACTATCGTTGGGCTTCTTGAAAGCAGACCATATCAACTATACCCAGACGCCGCCAGAGTGGTTATAGAAGCAAAGGAAAAAGGATTCAAAACAGCCATAGTTACAACAATCGCCTACTTTCAATTCAAAAAGGCAATTCAGCCAATAAGGAATTACTTCGATTTCGTCATGACGGGCTATGAAGCAGGATGCGACAAGACAAACCCCAAAATGTACAGAAAAGTCCTAGAAATTCTCGATGCAAGGCCAGAAGAAGCCGTTATGATTGGAGACGACGTGCCAATAGATATAATCTTGCCCAAAAAATTGGGCATAAACGCCATACTTTTGAACAGAGAAGGAAAAGATTTAGAATGTCCACAAGCGGATGCTGTTATTAATAATTTAAATAGAGCTGTGGAAACTATAATAAGAAAATTCGGCGAAAACTAAAGAATATGGAAATGACTTAACATGTCGAAAGAATACGCTTCCAAAACCTCCAAATCCAAAGCCTTATACGAGCGAGCTAAAAAAGTCCTCCCAGCCGGAGTCTCATACGGGATAAGATATTTCGAACCCTACCCATTTTACACTGCAAAAGCGAAAGGAAGCAAACTTTACGATGTTGACGGAAACGAATACATCGACTTCTGGTTAGGACACACCGCGCTTATACTTGGCCACAGCCCTTCAGCCGTGGTTGATGCTGTTAAAAGGCAACTTGAAAACGGCACCCATTACGGAACATCCCATGAACTGGAAATTGAGTTAGCTGAGCAAGTTGTGAAAATGGTTTCAGGCGCAGAAATGGTGCGGTTCGCAAATTCGGGAACGGAAGCAAATATGTATGCAACGTGTTTAGCGCGTGCATGCACTGGCAGAAGCAAAGTCGCCAAGTTCGAGGGAGGATGGCATGGAGGCTACGATGCACTTCACGTAGGCGTTCATTACCCCTTTAATATTCCAGAATCGGCTGGCTTAACAGTCGGTGCCCTTCAGGACACAATTCTTTTGCCTTTCAATGACCTTGAAGGAGTTGAAGAAAAACTGAAGAATGAGAAAGTGGCTTCGATTGTAATCGAGCCAGTCTTGGGCGCTGGCGGAGGCATCCCAGC
>Ga0209725_1001894_pt1 | contig 11528 bp, 16 predicted proteins | sample I18A1metaG_FD_184145 | JGI IMG/M metagenome (GOLD analysis project Ga0209725, IMG submission 184145) | Lake sediment bacterial and archeal communities from Gulf of Boni, Indonesia to study Microbial Dark Matter (Phase II) - ​I18A1 metaG... | ecosystem: Environmental > Aquatic > Freshwater > Lake... | reverse complement strand
TCCTCTTTCTGTTCAATTACCGGAAGAATCGCTTGCATGGAGTCTTCGAAGCGATGGCTGATGGCATGATGGACATAGAGCCGTATGCTTTTGACGGCTCCTTTCCAGCTCAAGTTCGCGTAAGATGGAAGATGAGATGCCCTCCGCTCGATGAACCAGCCCTTCTACCCCTAATCAAGAGGGGATGGATAAAAGTGAGCAGGAGGGGCATACTTCTCTTCCCAGATAGGCTGGGGCCAAAGTTCATTGATGAGCTCTGGAGGCTCTTTCTGGAGGTCCCGCCAGTATCACGCGCCAAGACGGGGCCGGTCGGCTACAAGGCAAAGGACGGGCATATCACAAAGTCGTATGGCGAGAGGTATCTAGACGACTGGCTTCATGAACACCTTCCGTACAAGCACGAATACAACTGCCCCGTGAAACGAGCCAAACGAGAGGTCCTATGCGACTGGTACATACCCAAAATCGACTTGTACATCGAATACTGGGAGAAGACAAGTTGGCGACATGCTAGTGCTATAGAACTCAAACGCAAGTTCTACGAAGACCATTCACTCAAGGCAATCGACACATACGAGGATGATCTACACCTAGTCGACCGTATAATTCCAGCGAGAATCAGAGCAGTCGCACCACAATGCAAATTCAAGAATCTTCAGAAGGAAACAAGATAGCTCATTTCGAAGAATTGCTCACTCCTGCAATAGCTCAACACATGCTTATCAGTGTATGTTTTGTTGCAACCACGCGTTGAGGCTTTCTGGGGCGAGTGCAATTAGCGCTACCACAATAGAGCTGTAGAGCAAACAAACCTGATAGTACCAGCTCGGCAGTCTGTAGGGGAACTCGCCTCCACGGAAGTAACGTGACTCGGAGAACTGCCATACCGCATAAGAGAATGCCCCCAAGATCCCCAACAGAAAACCTATCCCTGCGTACCAATCAAGCACCCAGTGCAGATTCGATAGCCTAAGAAACAACAGATTCACTGCGATTGAGTTAGAGAAGGTCGTCATCCTTCCGACGAAGTTCTTTTCGACAAGGATTCCAATAGCCAGCAGCGCAACTACGTCAAGATTTGTTACAAACCACTTAGGCAATAACTGGATAATCACCAAGACATCACCTCCTAAAGTCCACGTGAGGAAGAAAGAGGCTTAAGTACCATCTCAACTTTCCCTATTTTTCTTCTCGTAATGCGCTAGGAACTCGTCGATAATTGCTAGGTCCCTATTGATCTGCGAAAGATGTTTTCTGCATCGACTAGCTACGGTTCTTATAAACACGTTCTTTTCGCCATCGGCCTTGAGAAAGGCGCGTATTTTTTTCCTTTCCAAATCGGTTAGGATTCTAGTGAACATTCCAAGGGTCCCTCTTGTCTATGCCACCTTTCCTTTCGATTTTTTGAGAAAATCTCTTAACGCTTCCTCGATGACCTGTGTAAGCTTGCCATAAGGCCTTTCCGGGTATTTGTGGGCGATATAGTTTCGTAACTCTCTCTCGAGGCTGTCGTCAATAATTACGGTCAATTTTCCCATATGGATCTCCGCTTAGAATTGGGATGGGCCGGATACTCGAACATTTCGGTATTACGTTATTCCTCAAAAACAGGATTGCGTAAAAAGCCTATTCGAGTCTACTGTAGGACTGCTTACTTAGTTTTCTGCTGAGCTGAATCAACACTTTCAGCGATCAGTCTCATTCAAGTTATCCGCTTCATAGTTGAAGCTTATGCTAGGCCTAGGCGAAGTCAGGGTCTATCTTCTAGACGATCTTCTGAGAAGGCTAGGCAAGGATTGTGAGGTATGCGTCTACGGGCCGGCTAAGAGACGCTTCTTGAATTACGAATGCCAGAAATGCATAGAGCGAGCTGAAAGGCTCGTCCACTCCATCGCGCCGGACGAGAACTACATCTCAAACCCAGAGAAACTCGACAAATGGCTGATAAAGGGAAACTCTCCTCCTCCCTAGATTCCTTAATAAAGAAGGTTCTATCGAGAGTTTGGTTTCCTACGCGTGGATGGTATGCTAACTGTGAGTATCCTCGAACTTTAAACGACCCATATCCAGGCGGTAGCGCCGGATGAATTGGAAAGTACCGGAGTTGCCGTTATTCGTCGGGTTTCATATCTGGGGGAGTAAAAGCAAATAGGCATACGGCAGCTTAATCATTTCATGGGCTAAAGGAGCGGTAGCGATACGGCTTCGAAGAAGAAGCGTAGAAAAAGGAAGAAGGAGCGAACCGCACATTTGGTTCGGTGGTATTTCGAAGGAGGAAAACCCGAGCGACTGAAGGATATTTTTGACAAATTGAAATCAACTGAATTGCTCAATTTGCCAGAGTGGAAAAAACGAAAGCTCGGGACAGGTACTGGCATCTACGTGCTCTATAAGAAAGAAGGGAACGAAAGAATAGTATACTATGTTGGAAAGACGCGACGGGACCTACCAACAAGGGTTGAGGAACACCTCAAGGATTCTCATAAAGGGAAGTGGGAGGAATTCAGTCTATACGGAACCGACAAGAGAACTGCGAAAGCTCTTGAGACCTTGGCAATAAAGATTGCCGATCCAGAATTGAATAAACGAGGTAAAAAGGCTCATTTTTCCGGAGCAGTAAATTTGAAAAGAGTAATGAGGGACTACTACAAAGGCGAAGCCCGCAAGTACTAGATTGTGTTCAAGTTGGCGATGCCTGTCAACTACTAGGCATTAGCCCGAGCAGTTTCAAGCGAATCGCAGCCAAGCTTGTATCTGCATCGAGGGTACCGGTTCCTGCAATCGGGACTGCGAGTCTCCTGAAACTTGAAATCGCACTTCTCGCAGATCGTCAATGTCTGCCCCACTTTCTCGATTGAGGCTTCAAGCTCACGGTCCTCTGTTTGCCGATACAGTTTCTTGGCTTCAACAGCCGTTGAGCCTGAGGAGAAGAAGGCTCTCGGCGTAGCGAGTGAATAGTTTCGGACGCCTCAAGCCTCTTGGTCTCTTAACGCCTACTATTTCAGGTTGGGACCTGTGAAGCCCGTTTTGTTGAGGATGGCCGGGCGAGATGAAGTCCGGATCGTTAAGCCTGTTTTTGTGGGAGATGGAGAGCCGATTGCAGTTTGGGAATTGGTGAAGCTAAACAACCGAACCGCTGAATCCAAAGCCAAACAGCAGTATGGCTACGAGGAAAGATATGCTCCAAAGCCTTCGACACGCCTCTAAGCGATATGCCAGAGAAGTAGAGGTAGAGCCCATACAATACGACAGCTACAGGAGTCCTCTCACGAACGAAGAAAGCACTCACTGCCATGAACTATCATTAAGAGGAAAACGTTTCTTAACTTGACAGAGCTCATTTATTATACCTCAAATTTATGTTGTCGAGGTTGTGATATGTTGGCTCATGCCTCCCTCTTTTTTGCTTCATCTATCAACCTCGACGCTTCCCACTTGGTAACGTCTTCGCTGAAAGATATGCCCAAACTTCGCATATAGTCTTTCTGCTTCGCCGTCGCCGGTTCGAATAGTAGAGGTTTGAGACGATCGAATAGCTGCGCGGTCGGCTGTACATCGATGAGACAGTGCTTTTTGATGCTCCCATAATCCCCAGCTTCCCACAGTTCAGGGATTTCCCTACCCGAGGTTTTTTTGTATTTGAGTTTGAAGTAGTCGGCGAATGCTTGAAGCGAAACCCATTTACCTTCAAGCATTTCTTTGACACCCTTTAGCAGGTCGATTCGTTCACAGGAGATGAATTTCTGGGGAAGTTAATCCATGTTTTAGGCATCTCAGCACCAAAAAACCGTAATCGAAGCCAAGATTAAAGCCCACCACCGTATCATCTGGCGACAGAAACCCTAGGAATTGTTGGAGCATCCCGTGCTCATCCCGATTGACAATGGCGACTTTCTCTTCCCCCGCATGCAGACTATGCACACGACACGATGAACAATCGGATAGAGTCCAGTCGTTTCAACATCCAAAAACACGTACTTCAAACCATCAGACCCTCAATTAAATTCTTCTTAACTATGGCACAACTCCCATATTCAATTTATCAAACGTCCCATGTAATCTTGTGCTCTTTTATTTCTTTTTCCAGTTCGTACAAATGGGGATATTGAACCAAAAGATAAAGCTCCCTCAATAGATCTGCTTTATTGTGTGTCATTATCATCTCCAGACTCTTCTCATCCCCACTAGTGAGGAAAGCATTCCACAATGATGGTATATCTCCAGCAGAAATCCTTGTAGTTCTAAAATACATCTCTGGCTCGGAAACCAGCTCATCAAGTTTTGGCCACTTAATCATTCGACGCTCTGCTAGTATTTTCCACGGTTCCATCAAGTCCGTTCCCTTCAGTTGCATGCCAAGTTGCCGTCTAAAGAATTTTTCTTCAAACTCACAGTTGTACGCATAAAAAGGCCGAGATATTTTAGACAAGGTGTTTTTGATTTCGCTGTAAAATGGTTGTTTATCTTTCACTTTTCTCTGAATAACCGAAAGTCTATTGCCTGAAATAAACCCAAGCGTTATTATCTCATCCCTCTCTTCATCCAATCCAGTAGTTTCTATGTCTATAAGGGTCCCTTGGGGAACGCTGACAAGAAGTTCCGTCCGAGTGGTTATTGCATTTCTGTATTCAATTACTTTCATTTCTACCACACAAGTTAATTGATTCAGCATACCAAGATTAATAGATGGATGCCATTGGGTGAGGGGACAGCGACATGGTGGATATTAAAAAGATATTCGACGAGTGCATGGCTGGAAAAACCAAGGGCAATATAACAGCCAGGACAGTTTATGAGTATGTAAAGTCCCCATTCATGATATATTGTGATTATTTCACTCCCGAAGACCAGAAGGACCCAATTACTGAATTCATGAAGTTATTGTTTGAACAGGGCAGGAGCCACGAGGACAAGTATGTGACTGATACATATCCCGAAATGATTCCAATCAAATATGTCACACGTAGTGAAGGTTTCTGGAAAGCGCTGGAAGCCATGCGTGACGGGATAGCGGCCATGCATCGGATGCCGATTTTTTACTTAAAGGAAGACCTCTACGGAGAAGTGACATTTTAGAAAGAAACGATGGAGCGCGATCAATTTTCGGAAACTACCATTATGTGGTCAAAGAGATCAAGCTAGCGAAGAACATTCAGGACTATCACAGGCTTCAAGCTGCGTTCTATAACTACATGTTGGGTAAAATCCAAGGCTACACTCCTCCAACCTACTTCCTCATAAATCGGGACCGAGAAGAATTGGAGTTTGAGCACGATGAACAAGAATTGCTTGCCGTGTTGCAGGATGTACGAGAGATAATTTGTGGTAAGAAAGTGGTAACTCCAACCTATGGGTGCGCCGATTGGCCTTGGCAGACCTATTGTAACGAGGAAGCCATCCGGATAAGAGACATCTCACTGGTCGGGGGCGTCGGTCCGTCATACAAAGAAAAATTGGTTGCGGCAGGGTTCAAAACGGCAGAGGATTTGGCGGGTGCCCCCGTGGACCATTTGACCCGGATAGAACGGATAGGCACTAAGACGGCCAAGAAATTCAAGAGAAATGCTCAAGCATTGGTTGCTGGAACACACATCAAAATCGGCGACGTGAGTTTTCCAAAGAAGAAAACGGAGATATTTTTGGATTTAGAGGGAACCGGACAACAAGTCGGCGACGAGGAACTCATAGCGATGGATTACTTGATAGGAGTATTGATCAGGAAAGACGGAAAAGAAAAATACATCCCGTTTCTCGCAAAAGGGTTGGATAAAGAGGGCCAGATGTTTGGTGAGTTCCTGACATGGCTAGGAAAGCGGGAAGACTACATCATTTACCACTGGCACCATTACGAGAAGCTCCATCTAAAGGGGCTCTGCGAGCGCTACGGTGTCGATGAGGAGATCCAAAGCAGGCTGCTCGATAATTTGTGGAATCTTCACAAAGATGCTACCTATGCATTCGCCTTCCCCACCTACGGATACGGGCTAAAAGAGGTCGCGAAGTACATGGGGTTCCAGTGGAGGCACGGAGACGTCGACGCCACGGAGTGCATTGCCTTCTATTTGCAGTACCTCGACGATCCAAAAAAGAATAAGGACAAGTTGCAAAAAGTAATCGATTATAATGAAGATGATTGCAGAGCGACAATGTTGGTAAAGGATTGGCTTGAGGCGAACTCCCAGCAATAATTAGAGTTCAACCAAATTGTTGAAAACAATGTTGAACCTACTAGGTGGAAAATTAGCCATAAGCGACTTGTTCACCGTTTTTGCTTCTTCACCTTGCCTTTAAACGACCGCCTGTTCCTCTCTTCAAAAATCGACCAGGGATTGCATTTATACCCCAATCGTGTGCCTCCAGGAACGATCTTCAAAAATCTCATTATCCTCACAAATCTAGTGTTATGAGAAATGTTTAAGCCACCGCCTGGAAGAGGCTCATACAGTAAAGATGAACCGACGATCCTCAACCTCTTCCAAAGAGACGGCCCATTGAAGCTTAAGGTTATGGAAGGCATAGAAGCATCATTGAAGCAGATCATATGCCAAAGCGTAGAGAAAGGCTCAACCATCTACACAGACGACTATATGCCTTACAGGCGTCTAGGAGAGAAAGGATACCTCCATGAGATCGTGAATCACAGCCAAGGCGAATACGCTAGAGGCGAAGTCCACGTTAACCATGACGAAGCCATCGTAAGCCTCTTCAAGCCTTGGCTAGCAAAGCATAGAGACGTCAACAAACGAAACCTACCTCTCTACACAGCCACCTTCCAAACCCTATACAACATGCGCAACCTATCCAACCGAAAAATTCTGGAAGATCATAAGAACATGCATCAGCAACAACATTCCACATTAGGAGCGAACCTGTTTTTGTGAGAGATGGAAAACCGATTCCAGTTTGGGAATTGGTGAAGCTAAAGGATTCCCCGAAGATTCAACCCGCGAAATCCCATTGGAGATCGGAGTCAGCGAAGAAAGCTTGGATGACTAGGAGAGCCCGTGCGAATGTGGACTTGGCCTAAATTCCTGTTTTCCAAGGACCGTATGAAAGTCGTCCGGCGATTCCTCGAGTATCAGAAACGAGAGTTTCAACGGATAAAGCTCGGCGTCTTCGAGTTAGCGCTTCTCATCGAGAAGGCTTGGAGCAGCGGCCTCGACAGTGAAGGGATCGACATCTCATTAAACTACTATGAAGCTAAAAGGGATCTTGAGAACAGTGTATCGAAAATCAATCATTAGGCCCTCCGGCGTAGAGTGGACCGACTATAACTGCAACATCTACTCCGGCTGCTATCATGACTGTCGTTACTGTTATGCCCGTTTGATGACGAAGCGATTCTGGCCAGGGCAGATAAATTGGCGAGATGTCCGGGTGGTCAAGAATGCGGTTGAACTCGCAAGACGAGACTTGAAGATTCAGCGTCCGGGAAGGATCATGTTCTGTAGCATGACGGATCCATATCAACCGATTGAAGCTGAGATTCGGTTAGCAAGAGGTGTCCTCGAGGTTCTACTGGACTCGTCATTCCACATTTTGATCTTAACCAAGAGCCCTTTAGTCGATTGCCAAGGCCTTTCACTTACCTCTTGACACAAATGCAACCAAAAAGGAGAAAGTTTCAGAGAAGTGGAGGATGATTGAAAATGTTAACCTTGCACCAATAAGAGCATGAGCTGCAAGAGAAGGAGTAAGAAAGCTTGCTAAGGCTCAATGAAAGCAGAGTAAGGAGTTGGGCTGACGAGGAGGGCTTCGCGGACCTTTCGCAAGGTAAGTCGACCCCTTGTATATGTGGCAGCCAACTCGGTATCCCAACAGTATTTTCAGATTTTAGAAGGTAAAGCTCGCGCACTTAAGATCCAGCCATTCAACCTTCATCTGGGCCAAACTCATTTTGATCCATGTGAAGACTGCAGTACCATTCGAACAAAGACCTTCCTCAGATATACACGACAGGCACAGATAAGAGCGCGTGCGGCCCAGGTGCCACGAAGGCGCTTCGTCGGCTCTATTTACTCCAGAAAAATCCACCGTAAAGGTCTAACATATCTTCTGAAATCGTCCGTATCCTTGTCCTTCTTTGCTCGAATATACTGAGAGACCTTTGATCCGATATCGTCTGCGCAAGATACTGTTGCGGCTTCAGGAAACTGTGGAGTCAGAAATGCGCCATATTCCTGTTTTCCATGATGACTTAAGATTATGTGAATTAGTTTGTCGCTCAGTAAAGGTGGAAATTCAGAAATTGTAGATATTTTGTCTTTTACCCATTCAGCTCCAATATAGATATGTCCCAATAACATACCTTCCCTTGTTTGATTTATGCCAAGAGAAACTTCATTTTCCCTTATCTTACCGATGTCATGAAGTATGGCTCCGGCGAAAAGCAAATCTTTATCCAAAGAAGGATGAATTTCCACAGTTTTTTTGCAATACTCTAGTACTTCCCACGTATGCTCCAGTAAACCTCCAATACAAGCGTGGTGATAACGTACTGCTGCAGGAATCGTTTTGAATTTTTCAACAAATTCTTCGTCATCAAAAAAGGCATTCAAAAGGTCCTTTAAATGCGGATTATTTATGGATTCTTTTGTTTCAGTAATATAGCCCCACAATGATTCAATGTCCTGATTTGTCTTACATATAAAATCATCTAGAACGTATTCATCTTCATTAGCAAGACGAATTTCTCCAGAGTCTTCCCCAACGTCAATCTTCTTCTGGTCTCCCCATGTACCCACCGTACCGGATACATAAACAACATTGCCTTTAGCAAACGAGTCAAAAACACTTTGTACAGCCTCAAGATCATCGCCTCCCCAATAAGTTAGATCAATTTCACCACTTTTGTCCGTAACAACGATGTCAAACATATAACCCTTTTTGTATTTCCTTGGAATTCTACGATGTTTCACCCAGAAAAAAGAGCTTACTGGGGTTCCATCTTCAGATTGTTTAATTTCTTCACAAAGCTTTTTCATTTTGCTCAACAAAAACGAGAGTTTGCTTGTCAAAATCAATTTCTATTAACCCACTTAAAAATCTATTAAATAAGCCCATGTTTGAGAGCCATCGCCAGACTGAAAATATTTTTCGTAACAGCTTTCTAAGGGCCGATAGTTTCGTGTGCACGACTTCTAGCGAAATCAGGCTATTGCGGGATGTCACGGAATGTTTTCAACTCGGTAAATAGACAAGAGCGTAGAACTGGGACGACATCAAAAGGCTTTTCTCCTATGATAGTAGGGGTGAATTCGGTCAGGATATCTTCCTCGGAATACCCCCATTCTTTCAATATCGAAGTCAGATGCTAGCCTGTAAACACATTCATTCGTCGGTATTGAATAGTAATTATCTCGTGTTTTGATTAATCACAACAGTCGTCTAAAGATCAAAATAGTACCCTACCAATCACAGAACACTCCGATGATGAGCAACACGGAGATCTACGAGCAAATGAATTGTCCAGTCGCCTTTAAAGATTATTAGCGGGTGAAAAGAATATGACCATCATGCAAGGGTCGAATTGATGAGAGAGCGAAAGCATGAATATTGATCAATTCATAAAACAACTCAAAGCATCGAACTTGTACGCTGAATGCCAGTGTGGCGCTGAATTCAAGCTTTCACGGGCAATTCTCTTCGATGGACTTGGCAAGTTCCCAGCAACTGCTGAAGAAAAGATGCTGGAGCTGCTCCAAGAATTGAAGGATAAAACAGATGCGTTGAAGAAAAGAAAGATATGTGCTGACATTGGGGCTGAAAAGAAGGCAATTGAAGTCGGTTTCGGAAAAATTATTGAGAAGATTATTCCTTCACACAGGGAATTCAAGATTCCAACTTGCGATTGCAGACCGCTGTTTGAGCCAATCGATATGATAGTGTTTAACGGCGTAACTAGGGGAAACGTGGACTCCATCGATTTCCTAGAGATTAAAACAGGCAACAGCCAGTTAAATCGACATCAGAGAATGATAAGAGACGCAGTGAATGACGAGGACGTAAGTTTCAAGGTGGTGTAAATGAGCGAAATATTGGCTACGTTCCAATCTTTCAGAAGGATCCTATGTATTTGCCCGCGCTGTGGCGATTTGGTCAGACTGAGCGATTTGCGTTTGAAATATAGAGGCGTGGCACCTAGGACTTGGCTTGACACTTATCAATCCAAACTAAGCCTAGCACAAAAGAGAGAAGAACTGTTTGACGAAAAGGAACAACAACTTCGGGATGAGGCTGCGGGACGTGGTCGCAGAAAGGTTCCTCGAATAATTCGAAAATCACTGTCCGCTGAATTTGCCAAACTCAAATACAATCCCTATGATATTAAGGCGATACTGCATCCTGTTGACTATGTTGTTTTTGACGGATTGAACAATAGGAACGATCTTGAAGGAATTGTTTTCCTGTCAAAAGAAGCTCCAGACCCGGCCTTGAGTGAAATTCAGAAATCAGTAAAGGAAACTGTAGACAAAGAGCAGTATCATTGGCGAGTAGCAAGAGTTTATACTGATGGAAAGATGGAATTCGAATAGAATGGTCTGTATTGGTCATAGAAGCCAGAGAATTGAAACCATTAAGGAGAATCATACTACGAACCTGAAGTTTTACGGTGGCGTCAATGAGATAGGCGGAAATCGAATTCTTGTTACAGACAAGGATGCGAGCATTTTTCTTGATTTTGGTATGAGCTTCTCGAAACACGGATTGTATTTTGAAGAGTACCTCAAGCCAAGATACTCGTCAACTGGAATGAAAGATCTCCTAACACTAAAACTTCTTCCCTATTTGGACGGTATCTACAGGGATGATTTGCTACTTCTAATTGGAAGGAAGCCGCACGAAGAACCGTCTGTCGACGGGGTATTCCTTTCTCATATTCATCAAGATCATTCTGCCTTTATCGCTCTCCTAGATGAAAGAATTCCGGTTTCCTGTTCCTACATAACCGAAGCCTACGCCAAGGCAATATTGGAATCCGGACGTAGAACATTGGAAACAGAAGTGTATAACTTCAAGAAACGACCTTTGGTTGATCGGAAAGTTCCTCCAATCCAAAGAACTTTCAAACAGTTAGAATCTGAGAAAACGACTAAGATAGGATCAATTGAAATAAAGCCTTTCAGCGTCGATCACTCCGTACCTGGCGCAATGGCATTTCTCATCCATACGTCTGAGAAAACTCTCGTATACACAGGAGATTTGAGACTTCGTGGAGCATGCGGTCATCTTACCAAGAAATTCTTAGACGCCCTTGCAAAAGAAGACGTTGACTTGATGCTTTGTGAAGGAACCAATATACACGAGAATGAAAACCAGACTGAAGAATATGTTGAAAAAAATGCCGATAACGTAGTTTCACGATGCAAACAGCTAGTGGTTGCAGATTTTGCCTATAAAGATCTTCATCGATTCCTGACCTTTTACAAGGTTGCGTCGGGCAACAATAGGAAGATCGTGATTTCAAGAAGACACGCTTATCTGCTTAACGAATTGCGGAATATACCTGAGATTCGAAAGATGATACC
>Ga0209725_1001892_pt1 | contig 11538 bp, 9 predicted proteins | sample I18A1metaG_FD_184145 | JGI IMG/M metagenome (GOLD analysis project Ga0209725, IMG submission 184145) | Lake sediment bacterial and archeal communities from Gulf of Boni, Indonesia to study Microbial Dark Matter (Phase II) - ​I18A1 metaG... | ecosystem: Environmental > Aquatic > Freshwater > Lake... | reverse complement strand
GAACTTCGCGTCATCGTTGTGAAGAATGATCGGGAGATAGAGTTCCTCCAGGGACTGGCCACACCCCTGCAGGAAGGAGATCGTGTCATGTTTCTGCCCCCTGTCGCCGGAGGCTAGTTTGCTGGCGATATGCCTCATCATCCCGGAAAGTCGGGTTGACATTCGCGCCCGCGAACTGCGGCACTATGCCTCGATCTTCTTCAATTGACTCTTGTACATCTCTGACATCTCATGGGAGGTATTCGCGTCCTCAGGGTTCTTGTCAGTTCTGAAGTTCCCCGTGAACCTGGGAAATCTTATCGCAAACCCGCTTCCCTGCCTTATCGCATTCTCCTGGCATGTGTGCACAGGGCTGAGTGTGATCTCGGCGCCAATCACTTCGAGGACCAGCGACGGAGTGAACCAGAAATCTGGAGTCATTCTTGATTTCACGCGAGCATGTTTATGCGGTATCTTGTGTGCCTTCAAAATCTCTGGTAGCTTCCGGAGATCCTCATCTGTGAAACCGGACCCGCATTTGCACACAGTCTCGAAAACGTCTTCATTGTCATTGTAGGATGCGAGAAGAAGTGCTCCGTAGCTTCCCGCTCTCTTTCCTCTTCCAGCGAATGCGCCTACCGCGACCAAGTCCACTGTATCCGTCATTTCCGATTTGTACTCTCTCTTGTACTTGATCCAATAGAACCCTCGAGCACCGGCCCTGTAGATCGAATCCGGGCCAAGTGACTTAACCATGAGGCCTTCGCATCCATCACCTATTGCCTGCTCCATATAGCGGTCCAATTGCCCAGGTCTGTTTGCCACTATCTGCCGTGAGATCTTCACGTGATCAGTCTCCTTGATGATCTTCGCTAGCTCTCTTCTTCTCTCCGGATACGTGCGCTGCGTGTAGTCTGCTCCCTTCAGGAAGAGTAGGTCGAACATGAAGATTGAGATCGGGACTTCTTCAGCCATTTCTGCTACGTCGTATTTCCTTCCTCGTCTCTGAGATATGACTTGGAACGGAAGCATCTCGCTTGTGTTCTGATCTATTGCCACACATTCGCCTTCAAGTATTGCACTTCTGGCCTTCAGGCTCTCAGTAATGTACTTGGCTGCGTCAGGGAACTGGTTAGTAATGTTCTCCAGTCTTCTCGAGAACAGTGCGGTCTTCTTCTCAGCAACATGTGCTTGAATTCTCAGGCCATCATACTTGTATTCCAGCGCCGCAGTTCCATCCAGTTTCTCGAGAATCTCGTTCGCATCCGAAAGCCTCTCCGCAAGCATGGGCCTAATCGGACGTCCGAGCGTGATCCTGAACCTGTTGATCTCCTCAAGGCCGCCGAGCGCAGCTGACCTGGCCACAAGTCCCAAGTCCGACGAGAGATTGTACGCTCTCTCGAATGCTTCACGTGCCTCTTTTCCTCCGCCGTAAGCAACTGCCAAAGCATCCAGAATGGTCATATCTGCAACTCCGAGACGTAGTTGGCCGACAGCCGTACGAACAATGTACTTGGATTCCTTCGCCGAGGCGGTGGCCAGTAGCCCAGATAGCATCCTTATCTTCTGCTCGACGGACCCCGGGCCAGTTGCGCGAGCAATCTTGTCGAACGTATCGTAGATCTTCCTCACGGTCAAAGTCTCCGTGGTTAGTGTCGCCTGGCTTTTCGTGGACAGGAATTTCTCGGCGGTGATCCCCAGATCTCCGCTTCTCTTGTAGTCTTCTTCGACAGCATGATCGGGCTTCCCCGATATTTGCGCAATCGCCTTTATGCCTAACTTGTCAGCAATCCCAACTTCGATACCCATGTAATCAGGGTAAAGTACGCCTGTTGTAAGGTAGACGACCTTGTCGATGTCATCCTTCGGTGTTTCTCTGACGAGTTGGACGAGAAGATCTGTCATCTCAAGCCTTTTCGTAGTGGCTTCTATCTGGTCATAGATCTCAACGATCTTCGAGTATCTCATTCAGACCTCTATCCTACTTGGCCATTGCTGGCGATTCGCACTCCTTCGTCGTGTCAAGCGAACCTCTCTGGATGCGTTACTTTCTCAAGGCCAAACCTAGAACGTGGCTCCGGAGAATCGGCCGATCTGCCTATGGGGATTATCGCGATCGGCCTCACCTCGGTTGGCGTGTTGATCGCTCGGGCCGCCTTGCTTTCGTCGAACGCGCCAACCCAGCATGAACCGTATCCTAACCCATATGACGCGAGCAGAATGTTTTGAATGGCTGCAGCAGTGTCCTGAATGCTATAGAGGCTTCTTCCTCGCTCACGATATCTGCTTGCGGACCTAGCAATATTGGCGCAGACAACTATGACGACAGGAGCCTGAGCAATGAAATCCTGCCCGTATGCAGCGTCAACCAATGCCTCTTTCGTGTCGTGATTTCGAACGATCACGAATTCCCATGACTGCATGTTCCCTGCGCTAGGAGCGTCCGTTGCTGCCTCAAGGATCCGTTTCAAATCTTCGGATGCGACGTCTTCTCGGCGGTAGCTTCTTATGCTTCTCCTTCCTTTGATGGCCGCAAACAGTTCCATGCTAGGTTCTAACGATAGGGACTTCAATTAAGCCTTGGCCCTGTTTCCCTGCAAGTCAGCTAGGACCAAGTGCGCAGTCCGCTTCTATTCTTTGCTCTTGCGGCTACGTATGTTGACAAGACAACGACTCCAAGGCCGATCAGGATGAGTGTAGTTATCCATGCTTGACTACTGGCCTGGTACTCAGAAGATATCTCGATTGGTTTCATGAGCTCTCTTTGCTCAATGCGCACATTCATGCGCCTCAGCTCCTCACCGTCATGGTTTGCTTCAGATACATAGTCTTTCGTGAAGTGATTGTTTGAGACCAATGTACTGAGTGCTTGAGGTGCAGCCGCTTGGATTGCTCGAAGAGCATCCTCCTTAGAGTAGCCCATTGTCATGTCTACGGGAAGCCATCCCCATGGAGGAATGTAGACCATGGCCCATGCATGCCAGCCGAGGCGGTCGATTTCGAATGAGACACGCCCACCATATCTTGTTCCTTTCTGGACTCTCGAAGGGAGGTACGTGCAGCCGCATTGAAGGTATGCTGGGATACCTAGTGTCCTGCACATGGATATGATCAGGTTGGCCTGCTCATCACAATCTCCCTCAAGGGCAGTTAGTGTCTCGTTCGGAAGCAGGATCCGGTCTCTCTTTGTGGCAGGACACTTAACATTCCGGCCCAGCCAATCAATCATGCGAACAACCGCTCTCAGCACATTCGTCTCGTTCCCAGCTAGTCTGAAGGCGAGTTCTCTTACAGATCGCCATGAAGGGCTTGTGTCGTTGATCTTCCAGGGACCTGCAGGAATGCAGTACTGCGCGACAAGTTCCCTAGGTATCTCACGCATCAAGCCACTTGAAACATACTCTAGGAGCGGGGTCCATTCAAATCTTCTGATAGGGGTCAATTTCGTGAAGGCTCGAAAACTGACGTAGATCGAGATGCTCTGTCCAGGTCCAAGGTACCTGTCAAGCTGAAAAACACCAATCGGGTTGTTCTCGGAATCAGAGGCAGCAACCACCTTGTGGCTGGCCGAAATCAACCTCACCGTCTGCGAAGTATCATTGAAGAACAGAAACGTTGTTGGGTTCGTCAGCAAATTGGCCGAAAGGTCTATTGTGGAAGAACCTTCATTGATCACCTTGACCGAGAAAGAGAGATCATAAGCCATGTAGTAGCCAGCAGGCGCGGTCTCGCTCATGGCTCCTACTGGATAAATGGTAAGCACTACGGTGACAACAAGAAGTGTTAGGAAATCAGATCTAGTCATAATCTAGAAAAGCTCCGTCACGATGGGATACGTGTGCACGTGTGATTCTCCAAGCCAAATCCTCCGCCGGCTCAGTATTCAAACTTGCTTCCACAGTTGGGGCAGAAAGTCCCGAAGGGAGTTCGTCTGGACCCGCACGAAGTGCAGAACATGGGAGACGAGTATGAGCCTGGCATTCCTGAAGTTGATTGCACCAATTTCTCCAGCTTGCCTACTCTGGATCTAATCCTAATGTAAGCGAATGTCAGACCTAACGCCAACCCAAGCAGAAGAAGCAGGAATATTCTCTCCCCTGTGACATCCAAAACCTTCTCTTCCTCTTCAACTCGGATAAATCCTCCAACCACGACATAGGGATACACGGTTCCCTCGGACGATCTGGCCGCCTCATTCGTGTATTCCACGTATTCAGGCACATAGTACCACGGATAAGGCATCAAGCCTATTCCCACCGAGTCGAGGCTTGATCTATCGGGAATTGTGACCTCTACTCGCGTCCACCCAACCTTTGGCATATAGACTATGCACCAAGCGTGTCTCCCCGACGCTCTTACCTTTCCATCAAAATCCTGCATAATGAGGCCCTCCTCCTTGACGCAAGGTATGCCGGAGCCTCTCATAGCAGCGGTGAATACGTCTGCAAAGTGTCTACACACCCCGTAGTGTCGCCCGAGAAGAGTCTGCCTGAGCACCTCGCTCGCCTTGATCCTGCTCACTGGATAATCGAACTCATACGGGTAGTCATACATCATGTTGTCAGCGAACCACCGCAATGTTCCTCTTACAATGTCATAGACATTCGTTGATCCGGCGATCCTCTGACGGACACTCAAGATGACTGATTGAACCTCTGAGCTGGAGTAATCCCAGTAATAGGTCTCTCTCAGATACTTCTTCAGGTCGTCTGAAGAAAGGTATCTTCCCATATCCTCAATCTTGCCTACGGAGGCTGATTCAACAGTAGACGGCGAAAACGAGGAAACATCGACTCTGGCCTTGAAGTCCACGTTCAATAGTTCTCCTGGAGCGGCTTTTTCAAATCTCCATCCAAATGCCTGAATCGCATCGAAGCTACCCTTGGACACGGTCTGGCCTTGGCTATCGATGTTGGCCGATCCTGCGAGTATCGGCTTGCTTGACTGAAGTGTCACCTTCGACCAGTTCGTGTCTCTGAAACTCCAGACAAACTCTATGTCGTGCGGAGCTGAGTAGTTCGACTTCAGGAAGAGTGAATAGCGAACGATAGCTGTTCTAGGCTGAGTCGTTCGTTGCGGCTCTGCTCCAGCCGGAAGCAACGATATCGCAAGGGAGACCGCGATCAGTACGGTAAGTGACCTTGAGAGCTTTCCCATCTTTTCGGCTCACGTTTTGCAGCACTTGTTACGTAGTGAATTAAGCTTTTCTAGCATCCTGCTGACATTCCCTCAGCGTCATGTCATGTGAATGAAATCTGACCTGACAACGCGCGCGCCTCGAACTACACAACTGATTTAAATGGAGCTTTCTGAGATAGGTTGATCTGGCGGAGGATTGGCCGGTTGTATCTCGTTGGTGAGGCGCTCGTAGGGAAAGCGCCTGAGCTGGCACACGTTGACCTGATTGTCGGTGATAAGAATGGGCCGGTTGGACAGGCATTTGCAAGTGGTTTGGCTAGTCTCTCTGAGGGGCATACTCCGCTCCTGGCGGTAGTTCGTCCCAACCTGCCTTCGAAACCTTACACGTTGATAGTTCCGAAAGTGACCGTCAAAGATATGGATCAGGCGTCGAGGATCTTTGGACCTGCACAGGCAGCCGTAGCCAAAGCCATAGCCGATGCAACTGAAGAAGGTGTGATCCCGCAACAGAAAGCCGATGAGTTGGTGGTCATCTGTTCTGTCTTCATACATCCTGAAGCGAAAGACTTCCGGAAGATCTACCACTACAACTACGGAGCAACTCGACTTGCCCTGAGAAGAGCCTTCCAGCAGTATCCCAGCCTTGAAAAGCTAATCTATGACAAAGACAGAGCCACACACCCTGTGGTAGGATTCAGAGTGCCTAGGCTGTGGATGCCACCGTATTTGCAGATAGCCTTGGACATACCTGATCTGACTCGAACAAAAGCGATTCTGGAGCAACTTCCGAGAAGTGATCGTATCATATTGGAAGCCGGAACGCCGCTCATCAAGAGATATGGAACCAAAATCATCCACGATCTCCGTGAGACAGCAAAAGACATCTTCATCATCGCTGATCTGAAGACGCTGGATGTGGGCCAAGTCGAAGTAGATCTTGCATTCGATGAGACAGCTGACGCAGTCGTGGCGTCAGGACTGGCCTCCAAGGAAACACTGAACCGATTCATCTACGAGGCCAAAAGGCTGGGCATATATGCCTTTGTGGACATGATGGATGTGAAGAACCCAGTGGAGACCCTGCGATCTCTGGAACAACCCCCCGACGTCGTGGTTCTTCATAGGGGAATCGATGAAGAGCGCGGTGGCCTGACAAGATGGGATCTGATACGGCAGATCAAGGATATGTGCGGCGAAAAAAAGATCCTTGTGGCTGTGGCTGGCGGAATCGATCCAGAAACAGCACCGAAGGCGATTGAGTCAGGAGCGGACATACTTATTGTCGGACGATATGTTACGCAATCTAAGGACGTTGAGCGAGCGGCGCGAGACTTCCTGAGGCTCCTTGGGCCGGACATGGATCTGTATCGCGTGCACGTGGAATAGGAAGCAAACAATCTGCTGATGGAGCATCGGCAAGAATCAGGCCATAGACTCGGCCTCCCGAGGATACCGTCGCGAGACGAGAGCACCCGCCCCTGACCTAAGCAACGAGAGATGAGTCTGCATCGGTGACAAGGTACAATGGTTCTTCCTAGTTTCGGAATAACCTACATTAGGCCATGTGTAACCGATGCGGGAAAGGTCTCGGCTGAGACTCATCTAGCTGAAAACGAAAATGGATCTGAATCGCCAGGTCTCCTGGATTCATTGGGACTCTGCTGGCTGCTGAATCTCTCAGAGGTTTTCACACATGTCAAATGCTCAGAGAATCTCGGGATCGCGAAGATGGATTTCAACGGGAAGACAGTTGTCGTGTCCAAGGGTGGAAGAATCAACGTCCGAACGGCAGAAGACAGACAAGATGCTCTGGAAACTACCAGAATCGTTGTGAGAACCATTTGGCCAGCGATGGTCTGCTCTCGTTGCGGTAAGACTGTCCTAGAGTGTGCTTCAGGGCTCTGCAGACAGTGTGGTAGAGCAGGGTGTCCATTGTTGCTCAACGGCGTTCCAGACCCTACACGTACGGTGCTCCAGAGGCCGGAAACGAGAACGGTCAGAGAGATCTTCTCCGAAATGGAAGCAAGTGGAGATACCCATCACCTAGAGGCCAGGAAGGCTTTCGACGACATATTCACGATACTCGAGAATAACGTAGCTGGTTTTCTCTCCGGAATCGTTCCAGACAAGCCTGATATTCCGCCAGAAAGGATGCAGATGGCTAATCGACTTGCACAGAGACTCGTCACTCAAGGCGAGCGACAGGCGGAGTTCTCAGCAGGTTTAGCCCTTCTGGGAATCGGGAAGAATCTTGAAACCCTTGGCCAAGATCTGTGCCTCGTCATCAAGCTCGTTGAATCGAACTCAGATCACATGGCTCTAGAGAAAGCATGGAACCTTGTTTCTAATATGTACCGCTGCCTGTGGACGAACAATCCAGCCGATTCCATGAAGGTGAAACCATCGACAAAGATCAGGAAAGCAGTAGGCCGAGCCCTAAGAGGCCGCGAGAGCAAGGATCTCAGAAAAACTCTTGAGAGCATATCGGAAGCAGGCGTGCGTTTTTGCAAGATTGCAGAGCTAACTCTCGCCGTTTAGAGATGGAAACCTAGAAACCGAACTTCTCAACCTTTCCCAGCCTATTCATCATTATTGGCATCAGATGAAGAGCCAGTAGTCGGCCGAGGTTTCCAGTAGCGGCTGTTCTCTCTGAGAACTTTGTAATCCCGCTGATATCAAAGTCCGGTCCAGCAACCAGAACCGGGACAGGATCTTCAGAATGGTCTCTGAAGGCTACTGGAGTCGCGTGATCAGACGTCAAGACGATATAGTCCTTGGCAAGATCTACAGATTCAATCACCTGAGCCATGGCTTCATCAATCTTTTCAATCACCCAGGTCTTCTTCTCAAAGTCGCCGTCGTGACTTGCCACGTCTGCCGCCTTGATGTGCAGGAAAACCAAATCATGGCGCTTCATAGCTTGAACGGCTGCTGACACCTTGGCCTTGAAGTCGGTGTCCAAGCCTCCAGTAGCACCTTGCACCTCTATCAGTCTCATCCCTGCGACGCGACATATCCCGCGGACTATGGGAGCAACAGCGATACATGCTGCGTCAATGCAGTATTTTCGCCCCAGCGGTTCCACTGGGGGAAGAGTCCCAGGTCCTCTTGAAAGGATTATGTTTGCAGGCAGGAGCCCTCGTTCAGCTCTTTCAGCGTTGATCTTGTGGTTACTGAGGACCTTGAACGATTTCTCTGTGAACTCGTTCAAGATCTCGGCAGTGCGCCTGCTTGCCCGCTCCTCGTCCTCCGCTATAGACCTCAGAATCGGTATTCCTTCCTTGTGCGGATCGGTGTCCGATACCTTCCTAGAAAGCCCTTTTCCTCTCAAGATCATGACTGCTCTATGTTCAACCGTGGGAACAAACTCAAACGCGGCAGATGGGTCGCTGAGTCTCATCTCGCTCACGGCCTCGGCCAGCTCATCTCGTCCCTCGATCCTTCTGCCCGCTCGTCTATCCTTGACGACCATTTTGGCATCCACTGTTGCGAAGTTGCATCGAAAGGCCACATCGCCCTGATCTAAGCGAAGGCCTGCACCCGCAGCCTCAAGTCCCCCCCGCCCCGTGTAGAACTTGCACGGGTCATACCCAAGGATTGCCAGATGGGCAACATCACTTCCTGGCCTGACGCCCGGTGCTACCGGATCGATCAAACCTATCGATCCGTCTCGCGCCAACGCATCCATATTCGCCTTCTTGGCAACGCTCAACGGCGTCTGAAACTCTCGCGCTCTATCCGCCCTGTCTCCCATCCCGTCACACACGATCATGAGGACTCGATGTCTTTCCAATCGCAGATGCTCCTTTGAAACCTGATCCATTCTATGCCCGTTTGCCACAACAACCTATTCAAGATTGGGTTTCATCACAGGATTTCTCGTTTCCCGAGGCAATCCCACTACCCAAGCGCGCTCAACGTTGTTTAAATCTGCTTCTAAGCCCGTGTCAAAGGTGGCCAGATCGTGGCCGAGCAAATATCGGATCTGCAGCGCGCGCAATCCATAGACAATGGACAAGTAGCAGCTGGAACCGGACCGTCAGTCACCTGGGCGCAGCTCGGATGATGATTCCGTTGATACACAACCACCATTTCCTTGAAGCCTTTTTCTCTGCACAACAATGGCGCCGTTAGCAAAGCCTTGGCTCCCAATACCGCCTTCCTTCAGCGAGAGCTCTGACAATGTGGCCACAGGTGTGGCCTCAATGGGGTAATCCCTCCGATTCCACTGTGGAACGATTGAAACCAGAAGCAGCGAGGGTGGTACCACCCCCCACCCCCCATTGGCATGATCCTCCGGATGAACAAGAAATGGTTAGGATTTGGTGTTTAGGGTTTGATTTGGCCTGTTCTGTGAATCTTGTCTGATGAGGCAAAATGTACGTACAGGTGTACGTACATACCCCCCTCCTTTCTTGAAGACTAACCCCAGCATTGTCCTGATAGCGCCCCCCATCATCTTCTCCATCGGCTGGATCTCTAAGAAATGGTTCAGATTCAGCGCCTCGGGCCCGGTCTAAGCCTTCTATAGCTATGATCTGAGAGAGCAGAGCGCTCCGCAGATGTATATACAGGTGTATATACAGGCCCCCTAGTGTTTTCGAGGAAAAGCCCGCACCATCTGTAGTGGCATGGAAGATTGCTGGCAACGGTTGCGGTTCAGCTTCACAAAGTTCCTTGATTGGCTAGGTCAGCGTATCTCGCGAGAACCCGGATGCTTGTTCTAGTGTCCCAGCAATAGTCTTGCAGGTAGGGCCGTTCATTGGGGTGTGGGCGGGATCGTCGAGGACGCCGAAGCCCATGAGAATCGTTTCTAAGCCGGTAAGCTTTCCACGGGAGGCAACCACTCAAGAAAGGAATGACGCAAACAAGAGAACTTCTAGTGAAACAATTATGGGAAATCACATTTCGTCACAGGATTTGACGTGATTTATATACATCAAGGGCTGACAAATAGCGCCCAGTGATTGAGAGATGCTCGACTTCACGTTTAGCGAAGAACAGGAGTTATTCAGACGAACAGTGAGGGATTTCTGTCAGAAGAAGCTCGCGCCTGTCATGAGAGACATAGAGGAGAAGGAGAGAATTCCTGACGACGTAATCAAGGGCATGGCTGAGCTGGGGCTCATGGGGATCACAGCCTCTCCAGAGTATGGGTGCGCTGGAGCTGACCCGATATTGGCCGGAATTGCTGGGGAAGAGCTGGGCCGTGCAGACATCACGTGTGCCACAGCAGTCTTCTATCTTGTACCTGCTTCGTGGGGTCATGTGCTGAATACGTATGGCAAACCTGAGACAAAAAAGAAAGTGTTCCCCAGCCTGGCTAAAGGAAACTCGTTCCTCGGAATAGCCACAACTGAACCCGAAGCCGGATCAGATCTGGCTAACATGAAGACTGTTGCCAAACGAGTTGGAGACGAGTACATCGTCAATGGAGAGAAGATGTACATCAGCGGAGTCAGAGAGATCATGGAACAGCTTGAGGAAGGCGGGGGCTTCTTGACGCTGGTCAAGACGGCACCGGAGAAAGGGACGAGAGGAATGAGCTTTCTCTACATCCCTCTCAAAGGAACCCCAGGCGTCAGCTGCACAATCTTGGATGATATGGGAAGACGAGGAATCTCGACCGGAGGTTTCAAGATGGATAACGTAAGAGTTCCCGCCTCAAACCTTGTCGGCGAGGAGAATCGAGGATTCTACATCGCGATGGAAGGATTTGACTACGCCAGAGCCATAATCGCAGCAGTATGCTCAGGAGCAGCTATGTCCGCGCTAGAACAAGGCATGGAATACATCAAGCAGAGAAAGGCCTTCGGCCAACCGATTGGAAGGTATGAAGGCGTACAGTTCAAACTTGCCGAGGACTATGCGAAAATAGATGCCGTGAGACTACTTGCTTACAAAGCTCTGTGGATGCTTGGGAAGGAGCTGGCCGAGAAGAAGTACTCACGATTCGAAGTCTCCAAGGTCATAGCAGAGGCCAAGATGCTCGCGCCTCAATGGACCTTTGACACCATAAACGATGTGCTCCAGTGGTATGGCGCATACGGATACAGCAAGGAGTGTCCGATCGAGGCAGGTCTGAGAGGAGCTCGATCATACATGTGGGCTGAAGGCTCAAACGAGATCATGAAGATCATAGTCGCGCGGGAGCTCCTCGGCAAGGAGTACGTCGCCTACCGATAACTCCTCTCCTTTATGGCGTTTTCTCGCCTGGTCAACCCAGTCTTCTCAAGTGCTCTTCTTCAACGACTCTATCAGTGCAGGAACTACCTGGTAGAGATCTCCCACAATTCCATAGTCTACTGCTGAGAATATCGGAGAATCAGGATTGCTGTTTATCGCCACTATTATCCGAGCGTTGGTTATACCAGCCAGATGTTGAATTGCTCCAGAGACTCCACATCCAATGTAGAGCGC
>Ga0209725_1001891_pt1 | contig 11541 bp, 8 predicted proteins | sample I18A1metaG_FD_184145 | JGI IMG/M metagenome (GOLD analysis project Ga0209725, IMG submission 184145) | Lake sediment bacterial and archeal communities from Gulf of Boni, Indonesia to study Microbial Dark Matter (Phase II) - ​I18A1 metaG... | ecosystem: Environmental > Aquatic > Freshwater > Lake... | reverse complement strand
GTACTGGGTCATGAATGTCGCGACGCCGAACAACTACCTGATTGCCGTGGCAGTCTTCGTCAGCTTCTTGGTGATCGCCGCCTCCTTCCAGTTCGGGGTCATCCGTCGAACCATCGCCATGACACGTCGGAAACGATGGATCGTCTACCTGCTCGGTTTGCTACTGTTTGTGACGCTGGTAGTGAATCTCGGGTTCGTGGTGGGCTACTCGCTGAACTGGAACAACAACTGGACCGACTACGAATGGAAGCCCATGACGATGAAAGAGATCGAAGTCACGCGATGGGCCGCGGGGATCGAGGGTGTAGTCACCGAGCCAGTCTCGATGCTCCCTGCCGGCAACACGAGCATGATCGTCTCGTTGGTGAGGCAGTGGGACCACGACGCGTCCTACACGAAGATGAAGAATCAAATCGGCGTCAACTGGATGCGATTGAGCGAGTCGCACATAATCTACTTGAACGGTCATGAGTACTGGGTCGCGCCGACGACGATCAACTACCCAGCCGAGGACTGGATCAGCCACCACCTGATCTACACCCACGCCGCTAGAATAATCGTCATCGACAGCCACAGCGGCGAATACGTCGCCGTCCAAGACGCATTCCACGTGAAGACCGAACCCTCCATCTACTATGGAGAAGAGCTGGCCGACGATGTTTATGTCCACGTGAAAGGATTCGAGGAGATCGGAAACGCATCCTACACCGGAGAACCGGACTACGTGCTCTCCGGCTGGCAGAGGATGTTGTGGTTCCTGATCAGAGAAGGCCAAGTCGGCTTCGCCTTCAGCCCACCCCAAGACGACATAATGATCCTACACAACCGCGACGTCCACCAAAGAGTTCAGGATATACTGATCGGTGGGTTGACGACAGATCGCGCCGCCTACCTCGTCACGGACGGGAACCGCATCTACTACGCCGTGCAGGTCTACTCGAACTATCCCATCCATTCCGGGTTCTCGACTAGCAACTATCTCCGATTCTTCGGAGTCGTCCTCGTGGACATAGAGGACGGTCGCATGTACCCGTACGTCATCGCGGAGCCGGACGGGTTCCTGATGAGTTTCTATAGAAACTACTACGCATCATGGACGGCGCCGCCCGAATGGCTCGTCGGGCAGCTACGCTATCCTGAGGATCTGCTCGGAACCCACGACAACCCAGGCCAACTCGATGTAGGCTTCAAGTTCCATGTGAGCGATCCATTCGTCTGGAGGTCGGGGTCAGACTTCTACGAGCGGCCAGAGGCGACGGAGGTACTCTACATTCTCGTCACGTCAGGAAACCGCGCCGACTTCGTAGGATTGCAACTCGTAGAATATCAGGCATCCCCTGGTCGTAACTTGGCTGGGTTGTACATCGCGTATGGTAGCGACCAACTCGGCAGGCTCCTTTTGTACAGGATATCGAATGCAACAACTCAACTCATCGGCCCATCCGCGGCTTTACAGGCGCTTGAGACTGACGACTACATCCGCCAACAACTGACGCTACTACCAAACTACAGGCTCGGAAACATCCTGCTCTACCTTATCGGCGACCGCCTCTACTACTTCATCCCCGTCTATGTCAACACCGAGGTTCCGAACGCTGTCATCACGAAGATGGCGTTCGTGACAGTTGTCGACGCCACAACAGGCGCGAAAGTCGCAGTTGGTTCAGACTCGGCTCAAGCATACTATGCCATTTCAGGAGAGGTTCCCACGCAGATCGGAGACCTAGAGCGTGAAGAGAATATCAAGTCGCTTTTCACAGACAGAGGTTACTTATTGGTGAGTCCAACAGCGATCAACGCGAACGTTGAGATTGAGATCGCCGACGCAACCTACATCGACCAGGTCGAGTGGGGGGCAGCGAGTGCAGTTGTGAATCGTTTCATCTCCGACTACTGCGAGAAGTACCAAGTCAACGAAGTATACTACTGGATCGGGAAGGACGGCAGCCTCAACTTCGGCGTTCTCGTCTCCGACGGAGGCATCGTGAAGCTCTACTACATCACGATCCGAATCAGGTAGGAGTCACACGCAGTTGGCCTCGACTCTGGAAGAGTTCGAGTTGTGGCTCACGAGTAAGTACTCGAGCCCATTTTGGGTCGGACGCCACAGGTTCGAGAAGAGCATGACAGGCGAGATCCGCATCGATAACGGTCTATTCAAACGAGAAGAGGCGATCACCGTCTTCCGAATGTTGAGGTCACGCGACCCGTTCACTCGGCTGAACGCGAACTTCGTCATCTGGGAGAGGAACAGAAGCCTACTCGTGCTGCTGTTGGTCGTGACGTTGATGATGCTCGCACTCGTTCTCATCAGGATCCGAAGATAGAGTCAAACCACGAATGCCGAGCATTTGCTCTTCGACGCAACGTAGCGCTTGTCTGGTCCGACGATAGTCTTCAGAATGCTGCGAATGTGCAGAGACGCAGTACTCGACGCATTTCCATTCTGAATCTCGCGGCTGCGCAAGCGTTAAGGCGGTAAATGCGACCTAGATACTCGAGCTTCATTGAGATCCAGATTACTTGTAGTTGGAAGTCTCATCCTGCTGCTACTGATGTTCGTGAATACGGCGTGGAATCGCGCAAGCGCGGATGTGAGCAGCCGTCAGTTTCGTGTTGGTTCGACGCGGGCCTTCCCGGATACGAGACGCGGTATTCACGTCTTCAGCGATCAGCTCGCGCCTTGGATGAGTGATGGCCAGTGGCGATTCGCCGCCACTCACTACGCAGGGGCACAGAAGATGACACGCAACGACGCTGATCGCTTGCGTGCCATCAATCCTAGCTTCCTGATTCTCCACTACCGTTTGGGGCTTGGTTTGGGCTATCGCGCGATACAGGGTGGATGCCAGCCAACCGGCGAATGGCTTGGGGTCATTGAGGGCAACGATTGGGTGCGTGAATACCCCGACGTTGTCCAAGAGAACTGGTTCTACCACTATCCAGAGAGCACCACCAATCGCGTCTTGAATTGTGACTGGGGCTGGTACCTGATGAACCTAGACGACCCTGCTTGGCGTCAGTATTGGCAGGGAGAGGTTCTACGACAGCTACAGGCGAACGATGATGACGGCGTCTTCATGGATAGCCTTAGCGTCCCCAACTATATGGGGTACGACCGTTACCAACCGAACCTACCCGCCCTCAACGAGGCCTTCGAGACGGCTTGGTCAAGCCGTATTACTGGTTGGTTGCTGTGGCTGCAGACCCAGCCGGTAGGAGCGTATCATGTCATTCCAAACGTGGGAAGCTGGATCAACTCACGAGACCGCACGGACTACAGCCCCGCTGATGGCGTGATGATCGAGGGCTTCGCGATCGCAGGTGATCAGAGCCCCTACCCTCTGAGCGATTGGGAGTTGCAGATGAACCGAGCACTCGCGCTCGTCTCGCAAGGCAAGGTCATCATCGCACAAAGCTACGCTACGGGCGACCGGGAACGCATGTTCACAGTTGGGAGCTACCTGCTCGTCAAAGGCGACCGTGCGTTCGTGAACATTGAAGTGGGATTCGAACCGGAGTGGTATCCCGAATACGATATCCCCGTCGGCGCGCCAACCCAGACGGCCGGCACCGACATAACCAGCCTCTACTCAAGCACAAGCAGAGTATATCGCAGAAACTTCGACAACGGTTTTGTCCTCGTCAATCCACGAGAGAGCGGAACAGCAATCACGGTCAATCTTGGCGGAACCTACTACCTAGCCAAGACAAGCGGCGGAGGCATCCTCCCCGCCTCCGGCGCCCCAACGGGCACCGTCACATACGAGGGAGTCACCCACGTAACCTTGCCGCCGTATAGTACTGCGGTGCTTCTCAATGCGGTACCACAATCAACCACCACATTCATCCCCACGACAATCGCAACGACAAGCGTAACAAGTCAAGCCTCGACTTCACTATCATACTCATTCTCCGTCTCCTCCCCGTCCACCCATGCTGAAGAAGCAGAGCCAATTCCCGGCTTCCAGGCCGAGGTGGTCCTGCTAGGCGTCATAGTGGGAATGCTCGTCTTGTCACTCAATCGCTCTCAAAAAACCCGGAAAAGGGAAGGATGATTTGGCTGATGGCTAGGGCAAGATCGTTACCGTTGCGCTTGTGACAACTGCAAGACGATTGCGTGGATTACGGGCTTGAGCAGGTCAAGGCTTACAGGAGGTTCTTAGGCGGCATAGAGCGGCCACTTGTTCTCCCCTCGGTTGTGAGTCCACAAGCTTCGGCTGGAGTCTTGCCATTCAGTGCTCGATGTGGTCGCATGTGGTTGTAGTAGATCCGTTGTCCCTCAATGATTGTTGAGTTGGGTTTCTTGATTGCTCGCATGACCTTGTTTCTCTCGCGGATTGTTCCGTTTAGCCGCTCTATGCACGTATCATACTATGCACACGATAAGGAACTGTGCGGAAGCAACGAATATCAAAGCACCTGCCACGTTGCCATCAGCGTATTTCATAGGCTGAACGCTTCCAAGAGGCTGTAGGCTTACTCAACTCAATAAGAGACCTTCTAAGCAAGTTGGCGCGACAATCCGGAATGAAGCTGTTGCATACCTCTCTCTTCTGATCCATGACAACCTGACTATGACTCATGTCGCGAACAACATGCTGTGAATGGTGGCAGCTTGTTACAGGGTGAAACTGCAGATCTCCGAGGTCGTCGAACCATACGTGGACTGAACGATCACATACCAACTATGCGTTCCAGGAGTAGTATAGAACGAGAAGGCAGCCCTCCCATAAGTGTTCGTGCTCTTGGTTTTCACCAGTACTCCGTCCACGTAGAAGTAAACCGTCGCTCCAACCATCCCGACCCCTTGGTAGGTCACTTTGACTGCGAGCTTCACGGGTGACGTGACCACTGTATCATTCTCAGGCTGAAGCAGCACAACGGCATACACTGTATAGGTGAAGGTCCAGGTTGCTGACGTGCCGGTCGCGTAGCCTGACTTCGCGGCTGTAGCATACCAGCTATACATGTGCCCGCTCTGAGTAGGCGAGAAACTGCAAACGAAGTAACCATACAGGTTGGATGCACCAGAACAGCTGCTGGCTGGACTACCATCAACATAAACCGCTACACTAGCACTCTTCACTGAAACACCACCATTCGTCACCTGAATCTTGATCTTCACAGGCGAAGAAGTCACAGTCGCACCTTCAGAAGGACTCGGCGGACTCACAGGAGTAACGGACAGCTGAGGGAGATGTGGGTTAACTGTCAACGTGAACTGGGTTGTGTGAGTCTGCCCTCCTCCTGTTCCTGTCACCGTAATCGTATAGGAGCCAGTAGGCGTCGAAGTAGATGTTGTAATCGTCAACGTACTTTGGAAAGTTGGATCAGCAGACACAGGAATGAAGCTGCATGAGGCCCCCGAAGGAATACCACTCATACATGAGAGGCTCACAGGCTCAGTTGAACCGCCAAGTAACGTCGTAGTTATCATATTGGAGCCGGAACCGCCTTGAACGACCGTGACCCTACCACTATTCGAGAGCGAGAAATCAAAAGAAGTCATGAACTCGTATGGCCCAATGTCTGCGCAGCTTCCCTGAGGGCGAGCTGTGCCCAGTAGATCTGTTGGCGGAGCCAACGCTGTAGGCATAGCATCGATTGCGGGGCTTCCGGCCTGCAGCTGGTAATCTCCAGCGTTAGGATTCACCAAGAGTGGATCCTCATGTTTGCTCTGCTGATCCGTTCCCATGGCTGAGGCCCAAGTGCCATCGTTGATCTCGGCTGCGCTGAAGGTCCGAGCGACGCCGCCAGCGTAGGCTTGCAACACGGCATCTGTTCGTTGCGGTGAGTAGTAGAGGTTGAATTTTGCATCCAAGGAAGCAACCGGAGAGAAATAGATCAAAGTGCCTGTGTTTCGGGTCGTGTAGAAGATATTGCCGCGCATGGTGATCGAGACTGAGGGCGTTCTCGGTGGGGGCTCGTAGGGGCCGATAACCGCAGTGTAGCCATGACCAGGCGCCGTACCGAAGAGGTTATTCCGAACCGTGCAGGGACCGCTCTTCAGCACTAAGCTCTCTAGCTCCCCGCCGACGAAGAGGCTATTCTCCGCGGTTGCGTTGGCGCCCCAGAGCTTCAGTCCGTTGCGTGAATGGCCTCGGGCATCCACTTGACGCACCGCAACATTGTCCGCCTTCAGGTCAACGCCGTCCCCCGCGTGGCCTCTGATGATCGCCTTTTCGACTGTGATCTGATTTCCATCCTCGACGGCAATACCATCGATCGCGGTGTTATCTCCTCCCGGCTGACCCATCAGCTGGACGTTGCGAACGATGACATTTGAGACGGCACCCGGCCCCAAATCAATTCCGCCCCACTCGTACCCTGCAGCGATGATGTTCTCGATGGTGATGTTCGATCGAACGTCTGTGCCACCGTCGGCCGCGATCTTGATCGGAGTCCCCACGAGTGAGATGCTTAGATCGCGCAGGACGATGTTGTCAGTGTCCCCCCAGCCTACGATACCGAAACCACGCTCCCCGTCACGAACATAGTCCCGGATAGTCAAATTCTCTACCACCAAGTTGTCGAAAGATTGGAGGTTGACACCGTACCGCCAGTTCAGGCCGGTGCCATCAAGGACAGCGGTTTCGCCTGGGTAGCCTGATAGCACGATCGGCGCGCCAAGGTTTCCCGACCTTTGGAATTCGATGAACTCGTAGTAAGTTCCTGCCCTGACAAAGACTGTTTGGGCTGGCTGTAGCATGCCCAAGGCATGCTGAACAGTCCGCCAGGGAGTGTTGAAGCTGCCGTCACTAGAATCGCTGCCAGTTACACTCACATAGAAAACATCAGCTGAATCCGTTCGCCCGTGGAATGCGAAAGCGCTTGGGATTCCGATCAGCAGCGCTAACAGAATCCCGATAGCCGCGACCTGCTTCTGCAACCAGAATCCGGCCCAACCGTTCGGTGCCCCGTTCGACACAATTGCAAGATAAGTGAATCGGAAAGTAGAAGGCGGGGTTCGTTTTCGGCACTCTCCTCACTACGGCGCACAGCCAAGGAGGGATTTTGCTCTAGTTCGTCCTTGGCCCCTCGTCTGCGATCGTTCTCTTTCCCATTCTTTGTAAGTGAAATAGTGGGGAGTGCGTTCTTACTTGTAGATGGGGACATACTCTGTCCGGGATTTGTTGTCGCTCTCACCGTTAGTTCTGTTCTGAATGAACTGCCCGTTTGGTCTAGGTCGAGAATGCCTCTTGGGATTGCTGTTGGAGTCACAGGAAGAGGCTTTTAGGCTCACGGCGGCAACGCTCCTGGATATGCGGAGAACAGAGCTCGCCAAGATGATCGATCACACACTGCTCGATCCTTCAGCGACACGGAGCGGAATAGAGAGACTCTGCGAAGAAGCGAAAACTTACGAGGTCCACGCCGTTTGTGTGAACCCCACTTGGGTCCCTCTTGTCGTTGATTTGTTGAAGAACTCTGAAGTCAACGTCTGCTCGGTTGTCGGCTTTCCGTTTGGGGCTTCGTTGACGCGGGTCAAAGCATTCGAAGCCGAGACCGTGATCCGTTTGGGTGCCGTCGAAGTGGACATGGTCATGAACATTGGCGTCCTGAAGTCTCAGGATCTAGTGAAGGTTCGAGAGGATATCGAACAGGTCGTCAGTGCTTGCAGAGGTTTTCCCGTAAAGGTCATCATAGAAACCGGGTACCTCAACGATCAGGAGAAGGTTCAGGCGTGCATGCTGGTTGAGGAATCCGGCGGCTCATTCGTGAAAACATCAACCGGCTTCAGTTCAACCGGCGCGAAGGTGGAAGATGTCAAACTGATTCGAAAGACGATTGGGGACCGGCTTGGAGTCAAAGCGTCAGGCGGGATACGGACACTCAAAGACGCACTTGAGATGATCGCTGCCGGGGCCTCTAGAATTGGAACAAGCAGCACTGTCCTCATTCTCAGGGAATGTCCGGTCTAGATGACTCAGTCCTCAAAATGGTGCATAGTCAGATGAGCATAAGAGAGATAGAAGAAGAGGTCCTGAGACGAGTCGACAATCAGTATGTCATCAGGCTCTCTCAGGAGCTCATCAAGATCCCAAGCCACAGAGGCTGTGAAGGACACGAGAGACGCATCGGCGAGTTCCTCGCAGAGGAGCTTGAACGCGCCGGTTTGGAGGTCTCTCTTCAGAACGTCATCGACGATCGATTCAATGTCATCGCCCGTGTGTGTGGTGAAGAAAAAGGCCAAAGTCTGATGCTGACGGGTCATCTTGATACTGTGCCCGCAAGTGAGAAGCAACCAGATCCTTTCGCCGCAACGATTCGTGAGAACAGGATCTACGGGAGAGGAGCATCGGACATGAAGGGCGCATTAGCAGCCATGACTGCCGCGATGAAGGCTGTTAGCGAGTCCAAGGCACGTCTGAAGGGTGACTTGCTTCTCGCTGGCGTGATCGGAGAAGAAACCACAAGTGAGGGCACAACACACCTAGTCCGGAATGGCCCAAAGACGAGCTTTGCCATCAACGGCGAACCCACCAACATGGAGCTGATCATTGCACATAAGGGAGCGGTCCTGATTCAGGTCGCCGCCAAAGGAAAGGCGGCTCACTGTGACACGCCTTGGCTCGGGATAAACTCGATCGAGAAGATGAGCAAGATAGTTCTCGCGATATCAGAACAACTCCCGAGAGAGCTCAAACGGAAGACGCACAGGTTGATTGGTTCTCCGACCATAAACATCGGCAGCATACAGGGCGGCGGCTGGCCTTATACAACTGTGCCGGAAGATTGCAAGATAGTTATCATAACCGGACTCTTGCCAGGGGAGAAGAAAGAATCCGTTCTCCCGATATACGAGAAGATTGTCACCGAACTCCAGAGAGAGGATCCTGAGCTTCAAGCGGACATCGATGTTGTTCCGATTGAGACTATACCGGAGGCATACAATCTGCCATTCGAGACAGATGAGTCAGCGGTGATCGTAAGATCGGTCGAGAACTCTGCGCAGAAGGTTCTCGGGAGAAAGCCCAGAGTGACGGGGGCCGGGTACTGGTGCGATGCTTCCATATTGTCGTATGCTGGAGTACAGACGGTTATATTCGGCCCCGGAGAGGTTGAATGTGCTCACTCGGCGACCGAATATGTGCAAATAGATCATCTACTCGACTCCGCTAGGATCTATGCGCTAGCCGCTCTCGAAGTCTGCCTTCGATAGAAGCGGTGTCCTTTTCTAGCACAAGACCAAAATCGGGCTGCGGTTCTCGTGACCGTGGCCTACTCGCTGGTTGGCAACATGGGCTCTGGAAGTGAGGATACGGTCACTGTGGAAGTCACTATGCCTCGCCTAGACGAATCCATGAGCACAGGAAAGCTCATCGAGTGGCTGAGAAGCCAAGGCGACCGAGTCGAGAAGGGCGAACCGATCGCTCTCGTTGAAGGAGAGAAGACAACGTTCGAGATAGAGGCACCGGCATCTGGCATACTCCAGTGCACACTGCATCAAGCGGGATCTGATGTCTCAGTCAACGAGCCGATTGCTCTCATCATGGTGGACAGAAACAACTAGAGTGGGCCTGATCATGACGGAGTAGCGAGTTAATGCAGCCCACCCTCGGACATGATTTGGAGCTGGCGAAGCAGATTCTATTCAAGGAAGACCTAACCCTCGCCCTTGTCAAGTGTGGCGAGGTTCTCTTCACAAGCAGATCACACGGTGTCAGCGACATACTGACAATGATTGACGAACTCGGAACCCAGACTGACGGCGCTTCACTGGCTGACAGTGTTGTTGGCAGAGCGGCCGCGTTACTCTGCGTCTACTCGAAGATCACTGCAGTCTACGGAACGAGAATGAGCGAAGGCGCGCTTGAATTCCTCGAGGGGAAAGGTGTTCGACATGAGTATGGAACACTCGTCCCCAAGATATTGAACCGTCAAAGGAACGACATCTGCCCGTTCGATAGAGCAGTGCTGGGAATCACGGATCCGGGCACCGCCTTGGAGAAGCTTAGAGCGCTAAAGCCCTGAGGAATGTCTAGCGCTCATCCGCGGAGCCATGCGCATGACATATGACTCTACGACTAGCTCTAGTACCATAGAAAGGCGAGCCAGATGAGCAACGGACAACCTGAGCTTGACGCAGTGAAGTGGTGGGGCTGGGGTCTCGAGTCGAAGGCCTATCGGCTCGATGACAAGCCACAGTTCTGGCCATATCTTCGCGAGACGCTCAAACTGGAAATTCTCGTTGAGCCCCCGCGAGCTACAATAGATGAGATCAGATTACCTGACTCGAGGCTCGATCGTAGGACACTTGCGCGATTGAAGAAGATCGTAGGTGACTCGAATGTCTCGACAGACAAGTATGACAGGTTGACTCACAGCGTCGGCAAGTCCTACCTCGACCTTCTCAGCATGCGTCGAGGAAAAATTCGAAACCCGCCTGATATAGTTGTCTATCCTGGAAGCGAGCATGATGTTGTGAGATTGCTGAGCTTGGCTCAAGCCAATCGAATCTCAGTGATCCCGTTTGGTGGTGGGAGCAGCGTTGTCGGTGGAGTTGAGCCTCTAAGACGGAAAGGACTCCGGTCCGTGATGACGATGGATCTGAGGCGAATGAACAAGGTTCTCGACGTAGATGCCTATTCCCTCACTGCGAGCGCCGAGGTGGGCATCTCCGGGCCTCAATTGGAGGATGCATTGAATGGAAAAGGCTTCACACTCGGTCACTTTCCTCAATCCTTTCAGTTCTCCGTGCTCGGCGGCTGGATAGCCTCCCGATCTGCGGGGCAGTACTCGACACAATACGGCAAGATCGAGGACATGGTCGAGAGTCTCACACTCGTCTCACCGTCAGGATCAGTTGCCACCAAGCCCGTGCCCGCGTCAGCCTCGGGTCCGGAACTCAAGCAACTTCTCATAGGATCGGAAGGAACGCTCGGGGTCATCACAAAGGCGAAACTTCGCATTCGACGTTTGCCCGAAACCAAGAGATTCGAGGGGTTGATGTTCAAGACGTTTCGAGACGGCATCAACGCGATCCGGCAAACGATGCAGAGCGACTTGGTTCCCACGATGATGCGCCTCTCAGATCCTGACGAGACAAGGATCTCGTTGGTTCTGTCGTCGCAGCCAAAGGGGTTTCTCCAATCGGTCACGAGAAGGCTTGGCCTGTGGATTCTTGGACAGTTAGGATACCTCTCGCCCGAAGGGTGTTTGATGATACTCGGAGCCGAGGGGACTCGAGCATCGGTGGAGGCCCAACGTGATGTGGCGGTTCGGGCATGCAAGCGGAACGGAGCATTCGGAATAGGCTCAGGTGTTGGCAAGACGTGGCTGAACGAAAGGTTCGAGCTTCCATACCTGCGAGATGTTCTTCTGAGCCACTGTATCTTGGTCGACACTCTGGAAACTGCGACTACATGGGACAAGCTCGAAACTCTCCACTTCGCGATCAAGAAGTCAATTGAGAATGCTATTTCCGAGATGGGAGTGAGCGGTCTAGCATTTGCTCACGTCTCTCATGCGTATCGTGACGGCGCATCTATCTACTTCACTTTCATCGCGCCCCAAGTCAATGGGAGAGAAGTGGAG
>Ga0209725_1001885_pt1 | contig 11554 bp, 13 predicted proteins | sample I18A1metaG_FD_184145 | JGI IMG/M metagenome (GOLD analysis project Ga0209725, IMG submission 184145) | Lake sediment bacterial and archeal communities from Gulf of Boni, Indonesia to study Microbial Dark Matter (Phase II) - ​I18A1 metaG... | ecosystem: Environmental > Aquatic > Freshwater > Lake... | reverse complement strand
CCATTGGGTGCATACTTCCCGAAACGGCAGGCTCAAGCAAGACGGATCATTCGCGCCGAGGAATAGCGGAAATCAGAATGTGAGATCGCGATGTTCGAATATGGAGCACTAGAATCGCGGGAAGAAGTGCATAAGACATGCCTATTAGCGATGACGCAAGTAAGCCGCACAACAAGATTGAAATTTCGCGGTCGAAGCCGAAGAAATCGAATATTGGGGCAGTCACGCGTAACATGGTTATCAAAGGATAGATCAGTATTCTTACAATTGACCCGGCCGACGGATGCTCGGCGACGCATTTGGCCAAGGGAGGACTGACTGTGTAGTAGGCGGCGTTGAAGACGGCCACGAACATCCGTCCGCCGTAGGTTGACATTACTTTCTCGTCACGGAAGCCTCTGAGGAATTGGATCTCAGGTTGTAGCTCCGAACCGAAGGCAGCCGTTGCTATTACGCAGCGCATAGTAGGAAGAGGCATTGTTGAGAAGCCAGTTCGCGTCTCCGTAGGATGACTGGTCGAGGATGTTGTAGTGACAGTCGTGGTGGTACTCACCGTTTGGGTTGCCTGAGAGGTTGAAATAGTCATTGTTTGCAGTGTGGCCGTGGTCGTTCGCGGGCTGGTTGTCGCGATCGAAGAGCTTGTTTGTCCAATCGAGGATGAGGTCAGACTTGTGGACAGGCTTCTCGACGTGTTTGTTGTCATGCTGATGGTCGTCGATGATTGAGTGAACCCTGTGGTGATTGCCGTTGGACTCTCGGCTGATGTCGAGATGGAAGTGGTCCCCGACGTTGTCGGTTGAGCGGGCTGAGACACAATGAGTGTAGCCCACAGTGTCTTGGCCTGGTTGGTGCAGGTTGCGACAATTCCGAACGTATGGGTGCCGACCTGGGTGAGTGCCGTCTGTATGGTCAATATCGCATCTAGAGGAGTCTGCCCTGAGGATCTATCTATCCTCCAGACGAAGGTGGGTGCTATGTTCACCAAGCGAATGGACACATAAGCGGGAACGTTCGACTCGACGAGTATTTTGAAAGCCGCTACCTCTCCCGGTTTGACCGTCACGGTGCTCGGGTTGACACTGGCCGATAGTGTGACCGGTTGGTCGCGTGCGTGATAAGCGAAGAGTTCGACGTATATGGATGCATAGACGCCTCCGTACATTCCTTCCGTGATTCCGATGCCGACCTCATTGACATCGGATGCAAGTAGATTCTGCCGATGTCCCTCGCTGCTCATGAAATTCTGATGAGCGGCTGACCCTTTGGCCGGGCCAGAGATAAGCGCAAGATTCTCCCGAACCACCATTTGACCGTCGTAGCCGTCGTAGTAACCTGAGCGGTTCACCCTGTCTTGTGGCTTGGAGCCGTCGACGGCTGAGGTATGACTGAAGAAGCCATGTTCAATCATCTCCCTGCTGTAGTTCCTCGCCACCAGTTGAAGCACTGGGTGGGGGTTCAGCGCAGAAATCCCTCTGGAATTCCGTTCCTGGTTGATCAGGCTGAGAAGAAGCTCTTCTTCGCTTGCGACGCCTCCCCGCACGTCTAGATAGGGAAGGAGTAGTGCCATGGCTATCGTGAACAGAACGATGGGTGACAAGTTGCGTCGACTGATAGTCCGCATGGCTCACAAAATCGCATGTCAACATGACATGAAACTTACAGATTTTGTAAGAAAACATGTGTAGAATTGGTGCCGCCGCTGGGACCCACAGCATTCTTTTGAAGCTAGAAATGGCCGCAGTCTGCCCACAAAAATGAACATGAATGCTGCTTCTGCGGTTGCTGAAGGCAATTGTTTTTATAGCGAAGTTAGAGTCGGTGGACAGATGATTGCATTGGATTTGGGCGACAACATCAGCCTATCGATGAACTATGTCAGAAAGCTGTTTGCCGATTCTGGCAAGCTTGCCATATTGATCGTTCTGAACATCATACCGATAGTAGACCTAGTGATTCTAGGGTACATGGCCAAGATCTTCAGGGAAACCCCTAGCTCTGAGTCACCGCCGAAGCTTGAGAACTATGGAAATCTTTGGGTCGACGGACTGAAGATTGCAGTGGCATTAGTGCTGTACATGTTGCTCCCCTTGATATTGATCATTGTTGGGGCTGTGTCGCTGTTTGGAGGAGTCTTTTCCCGGTCGTTTGGAATGCCCCTCCGATTGGTCGGAGGGGGACTGGGCGCCATAGTCTTGGCTGCTGGGGTGATCCTCGCATTTGTCATAGCTGTGATCACGGCGATGGGTATCGTTCACATGGTGAAGGCAGGCAGTTTCGGCAAAGCCTTTGCCTTCGGAGAGATCTTCAGCGTTATCAGGAAGGTAGGTTGGGGGCAGTACATCCTGTGGCTCATAGTGATCTTCGTATTTGGAGCCGTCGTTGCCTCTCTTGGGAGTATACCCATCGTGGGATGGATAATCTCAATGATAGTATCGCCAATATTCGGTGTTTTTTCCTCAAGATCTGCCGCCCTTCTGTACGTGGAAGCTGTGACTCCAGGCGTGTCGACACGAGAAATTTCAGGGAAGAAGTTCTGCATAGCATGCGGGGCAGAGATCTTGAAGGAGGCAACCTATTGTCCCGTCTGCGGGAAGGCTCAACCCCAGTAGCAGCACGGGAGAGACGACTGCACCTGCGGTCAGCCACACGCTAGTGCCAAAATGAGTTCGTGCTAGACACAATCAATGCTGAGGAAACCACATATCGAGCCCCGTCGTGAGGTATTCTAATCGCACCCATCCCGAGCTTTTTGATACTTTATCATTTGTCACTCTCAGATTTTCTGTTTGGGACGATCGCAGGTGAGAACGGAACACTCACGAATGGACCTTCTTGGGTGGAACTGTGCCTCCCGATTGCACAAGGACACAGCAAGACCATCCTTCGACGCCGATTGAACTATCAAAAAATCCTGACAGGATTCATATTAGTCCAGAGCGAAGCGACGATGTCAGATGGAGGGTCGAACAAGTCGATGGGCGACCAATCAGACGCGAAGTATTCAATCCAGATCAGACCTCTGGAGAAGGCGTTACCTGTGCCAAAGGAGTTTGTTCAGGACCTAAAAGGAGCAGTCGGAGGGAAGCTTCTCAGCCGCATGAAGAAGGAGGCCCTTGACTGTCCCGTGAAAGCTAAGACTATATCCTTTGCCGAATGTTTCACCTGTCAGAACTTCCTGCGCAGGATGAAAGGAACAGTCGGATGTAAGGGAGATCAATAAAAAGCGGGACGGTTATTCGGTTCTTTCCTAGGCACCTGTGCGTTTCCTACGTGACTACCTCGCCTGAGGCGAACCGGTTCGCTACTCGTGTTATCTTGACCTTCACGTGATCGCCAGGCTTGCTGTTTGGGACGAAGATGACGAATCCTTCGATCCTTGCTATTCCTTCTCCTCGTCTGCTTGTCTCCTTGATGTCAACCTCGTACTCCTTGCCCTCTTCGACCGGTTTCGCGAATGTTCTACGCCTTCCTTCAAAACTCATCTTTCTCACCTCTTTCAAGTCTCAATGCCTAGGAAAGTCATGTTTCCGTTGCTTCGAGCGTATCTTGCAGCTTCTGCTCAATGACGCTGGCAGTTGCGAAGCCACCCATTATGCCCGTTATCCGGACCTTGACCCTTTCTCCGGCCTTCGCTCCTCTAACGTAGACCTTGAAACCCTTGATATTGCAGACGCCGTCGCCTTTGCTACCGACATCTTCTATGAGAACTTCGTAGTCTTCTCCTTGCCTGATCGGGGCGGGTCGCACCAACTGTTCCAGCTGTATCGGTCTCCCGTACCTTCTGTAGTCCCTTGATCGTCTCTCCTGCTGTCTCGATCTCTCTGGCAACCTTCTAGGCATTACGTTGCTTTCTCCAGCTCAGAGCTAGCTACAGGAAAAACAGCCACCGCCTCTCTCGGCTACTAGCTCTTCTCCTGCTCATCTAACTCGTCGATATTCGAATATCGGTCCAAATTTAAAGCTTGCTGGCATTGACGGCTCATGGTTTTCATGAGAGGTCAACCGGTCTTGATCAGTCTGAGCACTTGGTAGTCCGGTTCTATGTCGATCGGCAGATCGGCAACCTTCCTGATGGCTTCTTCCATCTCAGGGGATACCTTACCGTATCTGTCGAGGAACTGCTTTGCTCTTGCGTAGCTTCCTTCTGCCTCTATCATCAACAGTTGATTGGCCAGGGCTTGAATAGCGTCCCTCATGAGCTGCAGCCTGATTTCGAATCGCCCTCTGGAATCGAGGAGAACCGCTTCTCGTTCTCTTAGAAAGTTGAACTGTGAAACCACTCCTAGGCCATGAGCTTCGTGGACACCGAACCTGGCCGCCCTGAAATGCCCGGCCACATAGGTGACGTGTTCTTCAGCCTCCACTTTCCGGTCGATCTCGCCTATGTCTATCATGTGTAGGACGCTCCAGACGCCTACGGCGTCGGCTTTGGCCTCCTCTATGGCGGAGTACAGCTCCTTGAGTTCCATCCTCACCTCGCTTCTCGCCCCGTCAGGCTTGATTATGATTCCTGGACCGAGTCCGTGCGACAGCTCGTGGAAGAGCACTTCGTTGAAGTACGCCCGAAAAGTCACAAGGTCGAATTGACTTTCGGAGATCAGTCTACGGGCTATCGGTTGGAAGCAACTCTTGAACTTTGCCTCCATCACGTTTTTCAGTAGGACTTTCTTGCTTCCCTTTACTTCCCGGACCTTCTCGTCGTTTGGAAGGTTGAACGCTGAGATCTGAATTCCTTTCCTCGCGTCTCCTCCGGTGTAAAGCTCATTTACCACGCGTATCGGAGACTCTGTCCCCCTCCGAGTGTTCTTGTACTGGTCAGGGATCGGGAGGTTGAGTTCCATGTTGGGAAGGAGGCTCGCGTATTTGCGGAGTTTTGCGCTCTCAGCAGGATCGTTCACCGTAACGAAAGCCTCGAACGCGGCCTTGTACCCGAAGAGTCCATCCTCGTACACCTCATATGGGCCGATCGTTACCTCCAAGTTGCTGTCTAGGTCCATCCAATCCATGTCGCTCTGAAAGTAATCGTCCTTGAGCAATGCCTCTGCTCGACTGTTCAGGAATCTTTGGAGGGACTTGTTCTCAGTTGTTTCGGCGGCCTCTTTCAGTAGTTCCGAGGCTGGGACCAGAAATTCCCTGTATTCCTCTGAGTAGGGAACAGCGACAAGCGCTGATTCTTGGCGACGTATCACGGTGTAAAGGCTGCCGAATAAGTCCTTGTCTCGGGGGTGTTCCTCGATCCATTTCTGGAATTCCTCCTTGGTCATGTCTTCAGGATAGAACCCGGCTCCTGTTGGTTTAGGTGTCTCCCCTATGAAAGGCGCGTTTCCGCTGAGTCTATCCCAAGGGCCGAAGTTGATCTGAAAGTATCTGAGAGCCTCCTGTGACCGGATTTCTTGGGAGGATTCCAACACTCGCCTTATCTCGACGTTCGAAGGGGAGACTTGTCTGAGGAATATCTCACTCATCAGACCAGCTGCTTTGACTAGATTCGCAACCACCTTTCGGTCGGTCTCGCTTAGGGTTTCAACTGGAAAGCTGATCGGTGTCCTTTTCAGTCGGACGGCCCGCGCCCCTAGGTCGCTTGCGATTCGAAGTTCCATGGTAAGTAGCCATGTCGGAGCCTAGAAAAGGCCTTTGATGAAGGCACCGATTAGTGATGCGAAGCGATCTGTATATACCGTAGTCAGCGTTGCAATTGAAATCTAATCAATTCCCTTCCCAGACGCCAAGGCTATGTCCAACAGGATGCCCAACGACTCCTCTGTGAGCTTCCCAGTTAGAAAGACACGAGATTCCGCTTCATCAATCAGGAGATACTTCAAGAAGTCCGTTGCACGGAGTAGACTTCCCTGCAACTCCTTGTCGCGGAGGACATCTCCGGCTCTCGCTTCATCTGATGATGCCATACTGAAATGCCTTTTCAGTTCTATCTGATCGAGAAGAGCCTCTCTGAGAACCAGCCCTGCTGGGCGCTTCTGAGATGGGCGCCCCGTCTTTGAGCAAATCTCTAGGCTGAAGGTAGGTTTAGCCCTCAAGGTCGCCCATATCGTGACTCGGTCGTATTCCTTGGTGAGAAGTGCGAGCGGATAGTGCATAATGTTCTCGCGGTCCACGAGTGAGACTGCCATCTCGATGCTAGAAAAGGGGATGCCCGTCTTCATGTTGCATCGAGCTCTGAAGCCGCTGCTTCCGAGCGGCCTAAAACCTATGAACTCGCTCTTCGGTTGCAAGTGCTTCTTTGTTGACTTTGAGTATCTGACTAGGAGCCTGCGGTTTCTGACTCCTCCAATCATGTAAACGATGATGAATATTGCGGCCAAGATCACAACTGCTTCGAATTCATACATTCCGGAGACCCTGCTACCGAGAATAGCCTTCGCCTGGGATAATATGCTGCCTAACGATCATCATTAGTCTTAATAACATGTTGCCTGCGAACTATGTACGAGGGAAATAGCTTGCTTTCTGTCTTCGTTATAGTGGTGGGACTTGTGCTCTACGGACTGGCTTACTATGGATACGTGAAATGGTTCGACAAGAACGTCATACAGTCAGACCCCAAACGTACAACTCCTGCACGGACTTACATGGATGGCGTGGAATTCTTCCCGACGAACCGCTATGTCCTCTTCGGCTTTCAGTGGAAGAGCATCGCGGCTCTGGGGCCGGTCCTCGGACCGATACTCGCCATACAATGGGGCTGGCTCCCCGCGATGCTCTGGATACTGTTTGGAAACATATTCATCGGATGGATTCACGACTACACGAGCATGATGACTTCTGTGAGGTCTGAAGGCTCATCGTTCGGGCCGATAACGTACGAGCTGATCTCGCCTAGAGCTAGAACCATACTCCTAAGCTACATACTCTTCTATATCATCCTGATACTTTCGTCGTTCACGAACACAGTCGCGGGAACTTTTGCCAGCTTTCCAGTGAGTCCGATACCCGTACTAGTCGTCACAATCGTCGGCATGCTATCCGGATACATGGTATACAAGTTCAAAGTCAACATCATCTACACGACAGTCTTCGCAATAGTCGTGATGGCGATAGGCATCTGGCTGGGAATGCTGTTCCCGATAACTGTCCCCAAAGAGTTCGCACTGGACTTCTGGATGTTCTGGACGCTGCTCTTCTGCTTCGTAGGCGCCGTACTCCCAATATGGGTGTTCATCCAACCCATCAACTACATGTCATTCTACCTTGTCTATGCCGCGGTCATAGGCATCATCGGAGGAATCTTCGCGGGATTTCCAGATTTCGCCAGAGTCGCGTTCACAACGTTCTTCGACCCGAAGGTTACGGCTTCCGGCCCGCTGTGGCCAATGATGTTCGTCGTGATCGCATGCGGCGCTATCTCGGGATGGCACAGCCTAATAGGCTCTTCAGTCTCGTCGAAGCAACTTGACGCCGAACAAGACGCCCACTTCATCGGAGGAGGCGCGATGCTCGCCGAGGGCATACTGGCACTCGTAGCCTTGACCACAGTAGCCATCCTCACGCCGGCAGCAGTCGCGGGAGTCGCTCCGGCAGGGATCTTCATCAAAGGAGGCTCTGTACTGCTCGGGTACCTGGGACTCCCAGCGGCGGTTGGCTCGGCATATCTGTCCGTGGTAATCATAGTACTGGCAATAACAATAATGCACATCGCTCTGAGGATTTCCAGGCTTGCTCTGGCTGAGCTTGCTGGACCTAGATTCGGAGGGTTGTTCAAGAATATCTATCTGTCGGCAATAGTGGTGTCGGCTATTGTCTATGTGGTTACGAGCCCGCGGTTTGGCGCTACGTTTGGGTATATTTGGGGGACCTTCGGCGGCGCGAATCAGCTGATGGCGGGAATGGCTTTGATGATAGCTACGTTGTGGCTCTCGAAGAACAAGCGCCCTACTACCTATACTGCGGTCCCGATGATTTTCATGCTCGTGACGACGATCTCAGCTCTCATATACTTGGCTAATAGTGGGATCCAGCTGTACGTCGCGGATCCGACAAAGATAGGTGCGGGGATCGCTGCGTTCATCAATGTTCTGCTGTTGATATTGGCGTTCTTCATGTGCTACGAGGGCGCGAAGGCTTTCCAGAAGATTCGGGCTGCGGCCAAGTAGGCGGAGCAGGCAAACCTCAAAACTCCCCCTTTTTTTCTTGCAAGGCATCAGCCACCTTAGCTATCATTCCGACCCCAGTCACCTCTGTGTCAAACAGCGGAACGTACGCCCTGACCATTGCGGGGAACTTCTTGTGGATGAGGTTCAGGTAGCCCTCCTGCTCCCGAATCTTGTTGACCAGGTATGGTGAGGGGTTGGCCACATCGCAGGTCTCCTTGGGTATCACTCCGTTCACGATGACCCCGCCCGTCGGGATGTTGAAGGCTTGGACCCATCCGATGAACCTCTCGATGACCGCTATGGGCAGAGCAAGAGGCAACGTCACGAAGAAGAAAGCGCTCTTGTTGTTGTCGACAAGAAGTTTCCTTCCTATGTCTGTCCTCTCTCTGCTTGAGATCAACCTTGCCAGTAGCGGGTCCCTTTTGATCTCTTCTGCGATCTTCTGCTTTCTAAAGGAGAGCCTCATTCGAGTAGACAGGGCTTCTTCTCTGCTCTTCACCATCTTCATCAGCCACAGGTCGTAGACCTTCGACATTCCCAGAAGCCTGTAGGTGTGGGCTACTGGCGCAGTATCGAAAATGTAGGCGTCGAACTCGCCCTTCATCATAAGCTCCATCATGTCCTCAAACATCGCTGTCTCTTCGAAGGCTGGGTTTGTTGTCGCGACGTCAATGAAGGGTTCCGGGTCTAGAGGTATGTCCGCGTACTTGAGGAATGTAAGGATCATGTCCCTTATCTCCTGCTTGTAGCGTTTCACCGTTTCGGAGATGTCGATCTCGACCCCGTAGAGGTTCTTGGCTCCGTCTATTTTCTGGACTCCTTTCCCCCAGATGTCTTGACCGAAGGCGCTGGAGAGGCTGTGGACTGGGTTCGTGGAAGATATCAGGGTCTTCCTGCCTAAGGCCTCTGAGCAGTAGTGAGCTACACCTGCAGCTACGACGGTCTTGCCTACTCCGCCCTTACCGCCGAAGAACATGTATCTCAGCTCAGCCTTCTCTTTGACAAAGCTCTCAAAGCTCAGACTCATATGCCTCCACCAACTAGCCGAAGAGAGCGTCCGCGACCTTTGATATCATCTCGAAACCTTTCGGCTCCCTGTCAAACATTGGGACGACACCTTTAATCAGGGGGCCGAACTCGCCTCTGATCGTGCCCATATATTTCTGCTGCATCGAGATCCTATTCTTCAGGTATGCCGGTACGCATGGGTCCTGCAGCAGCTCCACGGGGTACACCTGGTTGACCAAGACGCCGCTGAGAGGTATGTTGAAGGCTTGGAACATCTCCAGAGCTTTCTTCGTGTCCATGATTGGCATCGACTCAGGGATAAGCACGTAGAAGAAGGCAGTCTGCTCCTTGCCTCTCATCATACCGCTGACGAAGTTCAGCCTTGACCTGATGAAAGAGAGCTCCTCAACCATGCGGTCCTCTTGGGCGAGACCTCCCTTGCCACTGAGAACCGACGCCACATCGCCGTACTCGTCAGCTTTCTTCCGTGTCTCAACTATCTTGTCCACCCAAGTGTCCAGGATCTCAGCCATACTCAGAAACCTGATAGCGTGTCCATGCGGCATCATGTCGAATATGTAGTAGTCGAATTTTCCCGCTGACATCAGTTCGACCATTCCGTCGAAAGTTGCTGATTCAGCCATTGCCGGTTCAGCGGAGGATGAAGCGATATACTCTTCGATCTCCTCAGGCACCTGCTCTAGCCCATGCGTGTCCTTGATCTTCTGTCTGATCTCGTTCTGATACTCCACGATTCTCTTGTCCGCATCTATCTCAAGCGCGAACAGGTTCGGAGCCAGCTCAACCTCTCCCTTGCCGAAGATACTAGTCTCAAATATGTCCGTCAAGCTTGCCTGCGGATCAGTGGAGAACACCACTACTCTCTTTCCCTGCTTTGCCAACCAGTGCGCCGTCGCGGCGGACAGGGTTGTCTTGCCTAGACCTCCCTTCCCCCCGAACAGTATGTATTTCAAGCTGGGGTTCTCTAGGAGGTGTTGCTTCAGTGAATGGCTCTGCGACACGTCAACCAACCGCCTAGAAGATCGTGTCGGTCACGTCCCTCTCGCGAAGCAGAGTCCTCTTCCAAGTCTTCACGTGAGGAACAGAGTATGGCAGAAGCCTCAAGCTGTAATATGGCGGAAGTATGGGAACGCCCAGCATATCGCCCATCGTGATGAGCATGAAGAGGTTCTCCAAGTACATCCGCGTCTTCAAAGCGTACGTAACCATTCCGTGCATTGCCATACCGTAGACTAGGCCCTTCGCAGCCTTCTTGATCTCGCTCTCTTTCTTCTCTGTCTTTTCGTTAGCTTTCGGTTCACTCAAATGTTCGTCATCTCGTCATGTTGAACAACTCATGCTTCGATGCGATATTTCTACTTTTCACATGCCTCACGATGAATGGGAGACTTCTGTTCTAGCTCTGAAGGTACAATAGCGATTCAACCTGTCGAGTCTCTGAACTGAGGCGGGAAATCTTCGGAGCATCTACGAGACGATCTTGTCTATGATATCTCTTTCTTTGAGAACAGTTGTCTTCCAGTTTTGAATCATGGGCACCCAGTGTGGGAGGAGCCTCAACCTATAGTAGGAAGCGATAGGGATGCCCAACATGTCACCGATCGACACCGCCATGAGAGCCTGCTCGACTTGCCACTTCATCTTTACAGCTTCTTGAACCATGCCGTATACGGTGGCGCCTAGCAAGATGCTTTTGAGAATATGTTTCAACTTGCCTAGGCGCCCCTTGCCTGTGAAGTGGCGGGCCAAGCGATTCATGGCAGGCTTTTCCCATTCTCTTCTATTGACAACGCTTTCACAGTCAGGCTATTTCAGGTCTTCGCGAGTGACACATTAGGGAAGCCAGAAATAGTCGTTCTTGGCAGTGAAACGCGGGCAGGTTTGGCGAAGACGGTCAAAGTTGAGTTTCTGGCGCTTCTGCCTACGATGTATAGTCACTGCCGACACTGCATGGACCTCATAAGGGCCAGTGGACTCGATGTTCATTCAGAACAGCTCGCCGAATATCCGGCGGGGACAAGGGAGAACTTAATGAAGATCTCCGAGCTGGCGCGGGAAGTCATTCGCGACTTTCCAAGCGGCGTTGAACTTCGTGTAATAGATACCGCCTCTCCGCTCGGATTTCTGAAGGGTCTTAGGCATGGGATGGGTGGGGGTCCAGTCATCCTGATTGATGGAATAAGAGTTTTCGATGCGCTCCCAGATTATCAGTCTCTTAGAGTTGAGCTTCTAAAAGCTGGTGCCGAGCAGTGTTGGAGGCCTGCCTGAGTGAACGCAGCGAGAGGAGTTCCAGTCAGATCATCCTTCTTGTAGGAGATGCAATTCACAGTCAACCTTTGAGTCTTTCAAGTTAGAAGGGGCGCAGGATCACTTGCAGTTCTGTAGTTTCGCTAGCTGGCCTTTGTCTCCTCTTTTCG
>Ga0209725_1001884_pt1 | contig 11559 bp, 10 predicted proteins | sample I18A1metaG_FD_184145 | JGI IMG/M metagenome (GOLD analysis project Ga0209725, IMG submission 184145) | Lake sediment bacterial and archeal communities from Gulf of Boni, Indonesia to study Microbial Dark Matter (Phase II) - ​I18A1 metaG... | ecosystem: Environmental > Aquatic > Freshwater > Lake... | reverse complement strand
AAAGGTTCGAAGCATCCCTGAATCGCGAGCTGTATCACTTCTACTCGGGGCACAAGGATTTTCCGCAGGTTTCGAGCGTCTACTCCGAGTACTCCGATCTGTATTCCCGGGACACCTTGCGGGAAATCGACTCCGAGATTGAGCGCATTCCTGAGGCCCTTTCTTCTCGCCGGAAGAGTCTCGAAAAGATTCGCTGCTTTGCCACGCAACATCGGTTGGAAGCCGCATGCGCGCAATGTGCAGAGGAGATCGCCCGACGCGAGTCGGCAGGCTCCGCTACCTGGAAAGGCCGTGAAATCCCGTCCGCGCAGATTGCATCGCATCTGGCCAATGAGACTGATCCGAGTGAGAGGAGGCGCCTGGAGGTGTTGCGGCGGGACTTGCTGGCACAGGTGGACCCGCTGCGCAGGCAACTGCTTGAGGCGCAACACGACGAGAGCGTCAAGCTTGGGTTTGGCAGCTACCTGGGCGCACGCCAGTACATCAGTGGCATCGATTACCGCCGGCTATCCACCGAGTTCGAGCGCGCTTTGGAGGACAGTACCCAAGAATATCTAAGCTGCCTGGAGAGATCCCTCCTCAATTCGTTGAACCTGCCTCTTAGCGGTGCGCAAGACTGCGACGTACCCAGCTGGATTTCCGCCAACGAGGCACGAGCCCCCTTTAGACAGGATCTTCTCTTGCCGGCGCTTTCCGCAACCCTCTCCGGTCTTGCCATCGAACCCGAGAGGCGAGAAGCCATCAAGCTGGAGAGGGAGCTTCGGCCCAGGGGGCCATCGGGCGCCTTCTGTATCCCGATCGGGATTCCGGATCAGGTCGTGATCGTCGCGTCAGCCCAACAGGGATGCCAGGGCTACGCGGATCTTCTGCACGAAAGCGGCCACGCGCATCATTTCGCCTGGACGAGTCCGACCCTGGCGGCGGAACACCGCCTGTATGGCGACCGCGGTTTGGCTGAGCTCTATGGGTTTTTGTTTGAACACTTACTCTGGAATGACGCCTGGCTCCAGGAGATGCTAGGTTATTTAAGCTCGCATGAGTTCCTGCGCTTCCAGGCGCTGCATCGAGCATACACGGTTCGCTATCACTTGGGCCTGCTGGTTTACGAAATTCAGCTTTATGCGGGCAAGGGGTGTTCTGGTGCGCCTGAGCGTTATGCTGAGTGCCTGAAGGCACGCACGGCGATCGAGCACGCGCCGGAGGCCTATCTTGAAAACTGGGCTCAGTCGCTTAGCTCCGCCGACTACCTGAGGGCGTGGATCTGCGAAGCCATGATGCACGAGCACATTCGTACCAAGTGGGGCACTGCCTGGTTCAGGGAAAAGGCGGCGGGAAGATTCTTCAAGGAACTTTGGGAGACGGGACAGCTCTATAGTCTGGATCAGCTTTGCTCAGAACTTGGTCTTGGAGAGCTGAATCCGGAGGCATTGACGGACCAATTGCGTGAGGGATTACGGTCATGAAACTCATCCGCGTCGAGCTTGGATCGCGCAGCTATCCCGTGATGGTTGGCGATGGGATCCTGAAGAAAGCCGGAGCCACGCTCGCCCGTCTGGGTCTTACCTCCTCGCCCGTGGTTGTGTCAAATGCCACCGTGATGCGGAACCACGGCAATACCGTACTCAAATCGCTCCGGGATACCTTCGGGCCTTCCCCGGTTATTAGCATCGGTGATGGCGAGCGATTCAAAAACCACCGGACGCTGATCAAGATCTACCGGGGACTGTTTCGCGCTCGAGCGGATCGGCATTCCTGGATAGTGGCTTTCGGCGGCGGCGTCGTGGGGGACCTAGCGGGATTCGCGGCTGCGACCTACATGCGTGGCATTCCCTATGTAAACGTTCCTACCACCTTGCTGGCGCAGGTGGACAGCGCTATAGGGGGCAAAGTCGGTATCAACACTGAGGAAGGGAAGAACTTGGTCGGCGCGTTTCACCAGCCCCGGGCCGTTCTTTCCGATGCCGGGGTTCTGAGCACCTTGCCTAGCCGTGAACTGTCAGCCGGACTTTATGAGGTAGTGAAGTGCGGCGCGATTCGGTCGGAGGCGCTGCTGGATTACATGGAGCGTAATCTTCGCAAGATCCTGCAACGGCAGACCAAGTCCTTGGTACATGTCGTTTCAGAGGCGTCGAGAATCAAGGCAGAGATAGTCTCCTCCGATGAGAGAGAAGAAGAGCAGCGAATGATTCTGAACTACGGGCACACCGTTGGGCATGCTCTGGAGGCCGCCACCTCCTATCGGCGCTTCAAGCACGGGGAGGCAGTGGCCTGGGGGATGATCGCGGCGGTTGGCTTCGGCCATGAATTGGGCCTGATGGCACGGCACGAGTCGCGCCGCCTGGTCGGCCTAATACACAGGATTGGACGCCTGCCCTCGTTGAGAGGTATTGCTTGTGAGCAAGTATGGGAAGCGCTTAAGCGCGACAAGAAGTCTAGATCCGGGCAAGTCCGGCTGGTCCTGCTGCCGAGGCTGGGCAGTACTCAGATAAGGCACGACATAGATCAGCAATACTTCGAGTACTACCTGAAGAAGTTTCTCGCAACTATCGGAAATATAGAAGTTTAATTTTGCGGGATCGCCGGCTCGCTTTACCGGTTCTATCTCAAGTGCGTGCTACCCGGATTGGGCGGGTTCCTCTCAGGCGTCAGGGGCCCCTACCGATATCTTCCCGGCAGCGTAGAAAAGTTCCCGGCACCCGCTCAACTGAGAGCGCTCGTCGCTTCAGCCGGCTTTACGGAGGTGGAAAACTACCTGATGTCGAAGGGAACCGCCGTTCTACTTATGGGCCGGGGTTAGCTCAGGGATTCTTGCCCGCGATCCAACCCGGCAGCGCGCCGCTTTTGCGAGCTTCCTTCTCGAGATCCCGCAAGAGTTCCCGAGCCTTGGCAAGATCTTCTCGCGTCTTGTCCTGCTCGTATAGAGTCTTCTGTATTTCTCGCTGGATCGCTTGCTGCTGGAAGCCGTCGGATTCCTTATAGAACCGATTCTGCAGATCGTTCAGGCGTAGGTTTAAGACGTTTCCCATGTTCTCCAGCTCGGTCACTTTCTTGCGGGCGTCACCCATCGTCTCTCGCCAGTAGCTCTCCGTACGCCCCTCCAGGTCCGTGGGCTCGTCAGACTCTGGCTTGTCGGCCTTGGTCTGGCCAGCGGCCTGCGCTGCTGGTTTCTCCGATGTCGGCTTTTCCGAAGCCGCGGGAACGGGCAGCGATCCCGTTGTAACCGGACCATTTCTATATTTCGAGGTATCGCTGTTCGTGATAACCTTTGCCTCCTCTTTGACCTTTTCCCGGCGCTCTTTTTCTTTCTTTGCCAAGTCGCCCAAGGACTGGGCATATCCGACGGCCGGTGGCATCAGGAGGGCGGCTGCCAGTATCGCCGTGATCGATTTCATGTTGCGGCACCTCAGTTTCTCGAGTCCCGCAGACTCAGAATATTTGTCCTAATAGTACACCATCTCAAGACCTGCGACAAACGCCGACCAGGCTCTGGTTACTGCCGGGTTGCCAGTTGAACGTCGCTCGTCAACTGAATGCTGAAGGTCTGACCCGTCTGAGGGTTCGGCAAAGTGCTCGAGCCCGATATTGAGATGTTGATTCTCTTGACGTTGGCGCCCGTTGAGGTGGTCGCGCCTGTCGCGTCGTAGTACTGCAGCGTAAAGGCCGTGATATAGGCCGCAATCGTCTGAGCCGATCCTCCGCCTGGGACAACCTCCAAGGTCTTGGCGGTTGAGTTGTATCGGATTGTGAGATCTTCGCCGGAGTCGTTGGTGTCACCATCCGGATCGCCTTTGTCAGGATTGGACCCGCCGGCGGAACCGGTCAGATCAGTCCGTATCCGCACCTCGGTGGAACCGGTAATGGCAACGCCGTCAAACCCGGTGTTCAGAGGGTCGTTTCCAGCCTGGCGCAGGATCCGTTCGACGGTATCCATGGCAACGCGCGCGTTCGCCATCACCGCCTGCACCTCGGTCTGATAGCTGGCAGTCCGTTGTGTGCCTCCCAGCAGCGTAAAGAGCGCGGCGGAGACAACGATCAAGATCAGGGACGCAACGATGAATTCTGCCAGGCTAAAGCCGGAATGATCCCATAGAATCGATCCGGGCGGTAAGTTGCGCGCTGCCTTTGTTGGATCGCTCATACCAACCTGGCGCTGAAGATCGCCGTGACGCTGATAATTTTGTTCAACATCCTTTTGCTGTTGGCACTGGTCCCCGAGCCGATGGGCGTGATTGTAACCGTGACCTGTTTGGCGGCGAGAACCTTCCCTGCCCGCGGATCGGGGACGATGCTCACAGCCCAGGCGACGTTGAAGCGGTTCAGAGCACTGCCACCCAGCGGATTGTTGATCTGGACTTGTTCCGGGCCGTGACTTCCGACGGTGAGGTCCGCAGCCGACGCATTTTGGCGAAACAGATCGGCCAGGTATTCAAGCTTGTTCTGGGCGACCATTGCTGCCGAGCTCTTGGAACGGGCCAGAGATGCGGATGCGGCAGCGATATACATCAGCTGCCCCGCAGCCAGGAGCCCGAAAGTGAGGATCAGCAAGGCGATCAACATCTCGATCAGAGTGAAGCCGCCTTCGCGGGAATGGGGATCTGGCAAGGCGATCCTGGGAGAGGAAGCGGTTAGGTGATCGTCACCGATTCGCATTTTATCCACTGTCGCGACTGCGTTGCCGGGATGCAGGGGGATGGGCTCAGGTACGCTCTTGGCGATGACTCTCAAATCATTGCCGAGGTCAGATTCGAAGGGCCCCGACCGGAACGCTGATACACGACCGGCCGACCGATGATTCGTTCTTCCTTATCGGCAGGCGCGGTCGAGGGTTTAGCAAATCTCCTTGGCTTTTTGCCTGCCCTCCCACTTCTTTATATGATACTACCAAGGGGGGAGGGATATGCATTATTTTCAGGTCTGGCCCGCACGACCTGCAGGCGCTGCATTTCAGGCGCCGTTATCGTGATTGATTTCACAATGCGCATGCCGTAACTTTCAGTTTCAGGGCCGCACCTGAACCGCATCTTCTTATTTTGGAGCCTGCAGCGGATGGAGATCGTAGACGCAATACGAAGGGTTGTCGATGGCCAGCACCTGGATCGAACCGAAGCCGAGTCGGTTATGTGCGGCATCATGGGCGGGAAGGCAACTGATGCCCAGATCGCAGCCTTTCTGACGGGGCTGCGCATGAAGGGCGAAACAGTAGAGGAACTGATCGGGTTTGCGAAGGTCATACGAGCGAAGGCATCGCCCGTGCGTACGAAAGCCGCTGTGGCGACGGCACTGTCCGGAACCGATCGTGAGATGCTCGTTGACACTTGTGGGACGGGCGGTGACGCCAGTGGAACCTTCAACATTTCCACAGCTACCGCATTCGTCCTGGCGGGAGCCGGGGTGCGCATTGCAAAGCATGGAAACCGGAGCGTGTCCAGCCTGTGCGGCAGCGCGGACGTGGTGGAAGCCCTTGGCATCAGGATTGATCTCGCGCCCGATGCCGTCGGGCAATGCATCGATGAAGTGGGGATCGGATTCCTCTATGCTCCTCTGCTCCACGAAGCCATGCGATACGTGATGCTGGCGCGCCGCGAGATGAGAATCCGCACTGTTTTCAACCTTCTGGGGCCCCTGTGCAATCCTGCGCACGCCACTGCCCAGGTGCTGGGCGTTTACAGCGAGGGGCTGACCGAGATGATGGCCCAGGTGCTCTGTGAACTGGGCACACACCGGGCACTAGTCGTGCACGGATCCGATGGCCTGGATGAGATTACCATCACGGGGGAATCCAAGATATCGGAGGTTCGCCAGGGTCAGGTGCGAACCTATTACGTCGCGCCGGAAGATTTCGGACTCCAGCGAGCTCCCATGGAAGAGATTCAAGGGGGTGACGCTCGGTGCAATGCACAGATCATCCGCGATATCCTCGAAGGGAAAGGAGGAACCAGACAGGACGTGGTCCTCCTGAATGCCGCAGCGGGATTGGTAGCCGGCGGCAAAGCCAGAACACTGAAGGAAGGCGTTGCACTGGCACGCTCATCGATCAGCACAGGAGCGGCCCGCTCCAAGCTCGAGGAACTCGCTGCTCTGACGGCGCGCCTGGCCCCTGGCTGATTGCGCAGCGATTTGCTGCCGCCGAACGGTTTCACTCGACTCTGATTCGACCGGCCGGATTGACAACCACGCGGTAGAGGCCCGCTTCTCCTTGTAGAATGTAAGTGCCTGCCGGCGCCGCATTGCCTTTCGCGTGAAAACGCAACGGGGTGCGCGGGCAGCCGACGATGCGAATGCGGCCAGGCAGATAGCGGATCGAGTTCGCATAGGGTTCCCCGGACTGAGGATCTTGCCAGTAGAAGCGGCGCCCGTCCTCATCCACGGCCAGCTTGAGTGATGTATTTCCGGAGATTGCGTGCATCCTGCCCCACTGCAGTGATGCTTCGAGAAGCCGCGCTGCTCCCCAAAGCGACCATTGCCGGCGCAGCCTCTCGAAATTAGGTACCGCCAGTGCCAACAGCAAACAGGCGCAGGCAATCACAATGACGAGCTCGACCAGGCTGTACCCGAGCAGGGAATGGCCGGGCGGAGCACTGACTTTAGTGGTCATGAAACCGTAGCCTTCAAATGGCACAACCGGCACCCCACCCAGGCTGCCTCACTTATCTAACGAAGCCGGAGCACAGTGAGCGGAAGATTATGAAGGGAAGAACGGGATTCAGCGCGCGGCCGTGTACCAGCGGATAAACGGCAGGCCGAAGAACAGGATGGCCGCCGCGCCCGCGCCGAGGAAGGTTCCAAATGCCAGCTTGGACTGCATCGTGCGGCCACGGAACAGTATCAGAAATATGCCGGCAAGGCTGCCGAGTAGCGATCCCAAGAAAATGGTAAGGAAAGCAAGCCGCCAACCCAAAAAGGCGCCAAGCATGGCCATCATCTTGACGTCGCCCATACCCAAACCGGGCCGCTTGCGCACGAGATGGTAGGCGCTCCCGACGCCGAAGAGTACGCCGCCACCAACTAACGCTCCCAACGTCGATCCAACCCAAGGTAGCAGAGCACTCGGGTTGGCATGCCAGAGTGCGGAGGATAGATAGAATGAGATTACGTCCTCGAAATAGGCTTGGTCCTGAAAGCCGCTCAGTGCGATGCCGAGGAGTGCTCCGGGCAACGTGATCACATTGGGGAGTATCTGGTGCTGGTAATCGATGAAGACCAACACGATCAGGGCTGCCAGAAAGACGGAATTCAGGAGTGCCGGTGCGGTCAGATCCCACTGCAGGGCACAGCAGAAGAACGCCAGGCCGGTCACTCCCTCCACCAGTGGATACTGAAAGGAGATGGGTTGCTTGCAATGCCGGCATTTTCCGCCCAGCCAGATGTACGAAAAAATGGGGATGTTGTCCAGTGGGCGGATCGGCCGCAGGCAATGAGGGCAGCGGGAAGCCGGCAGGACAATCGATTCGCCTCGAGGGATGCGGTGAATGCAGACATTCAGGAAACTACCGATTGCCAGACCTAGCACGAAATAAATAGCATAATAAAGAAGCATTCCCGTACTTTAGGCAAACTACCTAGCACTGACAAGTGCTTTAGACCAGATACTGCGTTGTCTTATCCCTCGCAGATCGCTATGCTAACGGATATGAAGATTCTGACTTCACGCCAGATGGCGGAAGTAGACCGGTTGACCACAGAGGTCTATCGCCTGCCCTCCCTCATCCTGATGGAGAACGCCGGCCGTGCGGTAGCCGAGGAACTCGAGAAGGCCTGTCCTGGCCTCAAGGCCAAGCGAATCATGATTTTCTGCGGAAAAGGGAATAACGGAGGGGATGGATTCGTTGTGGCACGACATCTGGCCATCCGCGGATTCGCGCCTGAGGTGCTGCTCTTTGCCGACCAGGCCGGGCTGAGGGGGGACGCACTATCCAACTGGGATGTGATTCGCGCCATGGATCTGCCGGTGACGATCCTGCCTACATCGCAGGAAGCCATAAGGTTTCTGAGACGAGCGACCACGACAGACGTCATTGTCGATGCGCTCTTTGGCACTGGCCTTTCCAAGCCGATCGGGCCTGATTTTCGAGCCGTTGTAGAGTGGATTAACCAAGCTGCCTCGCATTCCTTTGTGGTGTCCGTCGATATCCCTTCGGGGCTGTTTGCCGATTCGGCATCTGTGCCTGGGCCGGCGGTGAAGGCGCACCTGACGGTCACGTTCACCGCGCTGAAATTAGCCTTGATCGTCCCGCCCGCCTCCAACTTCGCAGGCAAGGTGGTGATTGCTCCGATCGGGTCACCGACTGCGCTGCTCGACAATCCGGAATATCGGGTGAACTTGATTGATGCTGCGCAGGTGCGGCGAGCGTTGCCCTCCAGGCCCCGCGACAGCCACAAGGGCACTTTTGGCCAATTGATCGTCGTTGCCGGATCCCCAGGGAAGAGTGGTGCAGCCCTCATGACGGGACTCGCAGCCCTGAGGTCGGGCGCCGGACTGGTCACGCTCTGGCTGCCGAAGAGCTTGCAGAGGGCTGTCGTCGGGAAGGTCCCTGAGTTGATGACCGAATCCCTGCCTGAGACGGAAAAAGGGACAGCCGACTGTCAGGGCCTGGATGTGCTGATCGAAGCGGCATCAGGCATTGACGCCATGGTCATCGGCCCGGGCATGACTACCCATCCCTCGACCCAGCAGCTGGTGCGCGAGCTGGTCAGGCGCTCGCCGGTGCCTGCCGTGCTCGACGCCGATGGCATCAATGCCTTTGCGGGTCGACGCGGCCAGATGCGCAATGATGCGGGTCGATCCCTGATCATCACGCCGCATCCGGGCGAGATGGCCCGGCTCTTGGATCGCCCGATATCCTCAGTTCAGAAGAACCGGCCCGAAACGGCTCGCCTGTGCGCGGAAGAAAACAGTTGCTTTGTCATACTCAAGGGCTTTCAAACCGTCGTTGCTGCGCCGAATGGTCAAGTTTTCATCAACAATACCGGCAATCCCGGCATGGCGACCGGCGGAAGCGGCGATATTCTCGCCGGGATGGTGGGCCGGTTTGTTGCTGGCTGGAATCGCAGGTTTCATGGCGCAGATGCCATGGCTCTCGTCGATCATCTTTGCGCGGCCGTGTATCTGCACGGTCTGGCTGGAGACTTGGCAGCTGACGAAAAAGGCGCCGAGTCCATGATTGCTACAGACCTCGTGCCATACCTACCGGCAGCTTTCAGGAGCGTGGTTTGCGCATGAGTGGTGGTCGGCGCTCTTTGTCCCGAAGATGCCTGCGATTGGAGTGCATCAGCAGATCTCCAGAGGAAACTCAAGAGCTGGGTAGAAAGCTGGGATGCGCCATGCCAGTCCCTGGAGTGATCCTGCTCCGCGGAGCGCTTGGATCGGGAAAGACAACGCTGACCCGCGGCATTGCAGTGGGGCTGGGACTCAAAGACGCGAGTCTCGTCAGCAGCCCTTCATTTGCACTGGTGAATATCTATCAAGGACGGTGCCGCATCTACCACGTCGATCTCTACCGGCTGTCGGGCGCCCGCGACCTCTATTCCATCGGGTTGGATGATTTCATAGGAAGCGAGGGGATTACGGTTGTGGAATGGGGGGAGAAACTCGCCTTTCCAATCGAACCGGCCGCCGTGGTGGAACTCGAGGACGCCGGCGGTGACACCAGGACAATCCGCATCTCCTGTCCCACGGCCAGCCGCCGCCGATCGGCAGATCTGGGAAGATCTATGATGGCCGATCAAGCGTCCAGCAGCAGCGGAAAACCTCATTCCAGGAGGCAATGACCATGAAAAACCTCTCCGGCGTGTTCCCGCCGATCCCCACTCCGTTCGATTCCGACGGTGGGCTCTTGATCGACGGGTTCAGCGCAAACATCGAACGCTGGGGCCACTATCGCCTCGGCGGCCTCACCGTTCTAGGGTCTAATGGGGAAAGCCCCTATTTGTCGGACGAGGAGAAATTGAAGCTCGTGCGCGCGGCTCGTCCGAAGATGGGCGCCGGCAGGACCATGATTGTTGGCGCCGGCCGCGAATCCACCCGTCTCTGCCTGGAGTTCATCCGGAAGATCGCGGACCTGGGTGCGGACTACGCGCTGGTGGGGACGCCCTGTTACTTCAAAGCCAGCATGAACGACGATGCCCTGTTCGCGCACTTCTCGACCGTCGCCGACGCATCTCCGATTCCTGTTCTCGTTTATAACGTCCCGCAGTTCACAGGTATCCATACCTCCCCGGCGCTTATTGAGAAGCTCTCGGCTCACGAGAACATCGCGGGCATGAAAGACAGCTCAGGCAACCTTGCATTCCAGGCAGATGTGCGCAGGCGCACCCCGGAACGATTTCATCTCCTGGTCGGCTCGGCTCCGACCTTTCTCGCCAGCCTCATACAGGGCGCTTGCGGCGGCATCATGGCGATCGGGGGCCCGCTGCCCGCACAGACTGTAGAAGTCTATGAAATATTCGTCTCGGGAGATTGGCAGGCGGCCGCCAAATCCCAGGAACGCCTCACGCCCCCGGCCGCGGCCGTCACGACCATGTTCGGCATACCCGGATTAAAGGCGGCTATGAATCTCATGGGTTATGTCGGTGGAGAGCCGCGCTTGCCGCTGCTGCCGCTCAACGACAAACAGCGTGCCACACTCATCTCCATTTTCCAGGCAGCAGGGGCTCTGGATGCCGCCCAGCGTTGCTAACTTGCGATTCCGAGAGATTCCCGGCGTTTCACCGCTCTTTTTGGACTTTGTGGAAGGTGGCGAGAGCATCCGTCCCTTCTTACCGGACCGTCCGGACTGGGGGTGCTTGCATGATTGCATCCAAGGGGTGAAAGAACGAAACCGGTCGCGTGACGATCTCTGTCAACTGCTCTATCAACGCGCGGGTGGATATCGCGACGACGTCGCTACCATGGCCAGTATCGACAGGCTCTCCAACCCGCGGGCAGTCGTTGTCCTCGTGAGTCATGCGGCAGGACTCTTGGGAGGCCCGCTATCGGCACTTCTCAAGTGCCTCACGGCAGCCAGGCTCGCTGGTGAGCTTCAGAAGGAGGACTGCGCCGCGCTCCCGGTCTGCTGGATCGACACTGGCGCCGCACCGGCCGATGCACGGACGATCCGTCTGCTGGATGCGGATGTGCGGCTGCACGACTTCTCACTGGCAGGCACGGAGGGAAATGGGCGCGATCCGGTGCCGCCGCAGATCGAATCGCTTTTTTTGCAGGCGCATGATCTCCTGGGGCATGGCATGTTGGAGCCCGAGATCGCGGCCGCTATCAGGGACTGCTACTCTACAGGAGTTACGTTTGCGGCGGCATCGGCTCGACTCCTTTCCGTCCTCATGGAAGGATTCGGATTGGTCATTTTGGATCCCGGCGAGTCTTGTTTCCGACCGATACTCGAATCGTCGGCCTGCACTTCGAAGCAACATAGTGAAAAGATCGCCTCACTCCTCAAAACGCAGCAGCGCCGATTGGCTGATGCGGGATATGAAAGTCCGGACTCGGGTGGGCGGGCAGGCAGGGAGTCGGCCATGGTCCTGTTGTCTATGAACTCGATCCTTCCCGTTGCTGCCATCGTGGGA
>Ga0209725_1001883_pt1 | contig 11560 bp, 9 predicted proteins | sample I18A1metaG_FD_184145 | JGI IMG/M metagenome (GOLD analysis project Ga0209725, IMG submission 184145) | Lake sediment bacterial and archeal communities from Gulf of Boni, Indonesia to study Microbial Dark Matter (Phase II) - ​I18A1 metaG... | ecosystem: Environmental > Aquatic > Freshwater > Lake... | reverse complement strand
TCTGAGGATTCAGTTGAGGTTACTGGAGGGCCGCTTTCGGGCATTGAGCTTGATGCGGATCAGATACCTGACCTAGTACCGGTCGTAACTGTTCTGGGATGCTATGCCAAGGGCAAGACTGTCATCCACAAGACTCGTAGACTGAGGATCAAGGAGTCGGATAGGCTGTCTTCTCTAGCTTCTGAATTTGGGGAGATGGGAGCATCGATCCAACTTAAAGACGACACGGTGATCGTCAAGGGTGGATTGCCGATCAGAGGCATGGTTATAGATCCTCATGGAGACCATAGAATCGCTATGGCCTGCTCAATTGCAGCTCTAGGCGCTGACGGAGCCACCACAATCAGAGATACACAGTGCATTAACAAGTCCTATCCAGCCTTCTATGAAGATTTGGCTAGAGTAGGGGTGAGCCTTCACGGCAGGTAATACGATAGGAAAAGAATTCGCAATAACATACTTCGGGGAGAGTCACGGAAGGTGCGTAGGCGTACTAGTGGACGGGTGTCCCGCAGGACTACAGATCTCAGACGACGACGTTCAGAAGGATCTAGATCGAAGGGTCCCACGTGAGGGTGGCATAGTCTCTACCCGGACGGAGGCGGATAAGGTGGAGATCCTCTCAGGAGTATTCGAGGGATACACAACGGGCGCTCCCGTCTGTATGCTCGTCTGGAATAGAGATGTCGATGATTCCTCATACATGGAGATAAGATACAAGCCCCGACCGGGACACGCCGACTATCCGGCCTCACAACGGTACAAGGGCTTTAACGATTTTCGGGGAGGAGGGATCTTCTCTGGGAGGTCAACCGTGCCCCTTGTTATGGCTGGTGCATTGGCTCGAAGACTCCTTGAAAAGGTCCAGGTTGAGGTGCTGGCTCACACTATAGAGATCGCTGGCGTAAAGGTCGAATCAGATCTTTCATTAGACGAGATTCGAAGGCTTACATACACAAACTCTGTCAGGTGTGCTTCATCATCCGTAGCGAAGAGGATGGAAGCGGCCATAGTCGAAGCAGCTGGCGAAGGAGATAGCGTTGGAGGAGTTGTGGAGGGGCTTGCGTTGAACCTGCAGGCCGGAGTTGGAGAACCCTTGTATGACTCATTGGACGCGGACCTTGCAAAGCTCCTCTTCAACATACCCGGTGTTAAGAGCGTGGAGTTCGGCCTAGGTTTAGAGTCCGCGCGGCTCAGAGGCTCCTCGTTTAATGACGAGTACACTGTTCAGTCGGGTAGAGTAACAAGTCCCACTAACAGGGTCGGTGGGATAATAGGTGGGCTATCGACAGGCCAACCGGTTAGAATACATGTTGCATTCAGGCCGACATCCTCGATCGCCAAGGCTCAGAAGACAGTCAATCTGAAGCGGATGGAAGACGAGATAATCGAGGTCAAAGGTAGGCATGACCCTTGTATCATACCTAAGGCGGTCCCGGTAGTTGAAGCATGCATCGGAATCGTTCTAACGGACCATCTGATTAGGGTTGGAATAATCCCAAAGGTTCTTGGAAACAGAAGAGTATGAGCCAACTTAGAGAATATCGAGATCAAGTGGACAGGCTAGATGCTTCCATAGCCAAACTACTAAAGGAACGGCTTGAGCTTTCACGGAGAATCGGCGTTCTGAAAAAGAAATCAAGGATGGAGATCCACGATCCACGTAGAGAAAGGGAAATCCTATCAAATGTTGGAAAACTAGCTCACGAACTGGGCATAAGGAAAGATGACCTACAGGAAATATACAAGAAAATACTCTCAATGAGCAGAAAAATTCAGGGAATAGAGGAGAAAGTAGCCTTCCTAGGTCCGCCCGGAACATTCTGCCAACAGGCATCAAGAACCTACTTCAAGAATTCTCCAGTCAAGTTCCTCGAGTATCTCACCATACCAGATATTTTCAGAACTGTCAGCGAAGGCGAAGCCGACTATGGAGTTATACCCGTTGAAAACTCCACTGAGGGATCGGTGAATATCGCGTTAGACCTTCTCCTAAGCTCCGACCTGAAGGTTTGCGGCGAGATCGAGGAGAGGATAAGACATAACCTGATCACGAGGCCGGGAACAAAATGGCAGGACGTCCGTACCGTTATCTCGCATCCACAAGCTCTTGCCCAGTGCCGCAAGTTTCTTGAGGAGAACCTTGTGCGTGCAAGGTTAAAGGAAGTAAGCAGTACTTCCACGGCTGTCAGGATGGCGAAGAGGGTTAGATACACAGCAGCCATTGGAACGGAACTTGCTGCTGAGTTGTATGGTATGGAAGTAGCTACCCGTGGGATCGAAGATAACCCAAGAAACTTCACTCGCTTCTTTGTTCTAAGACGCGATGATGTAAAGCCGACCGGTGACGATAAGACATCCATAATCTTCTCTGTGAAGCATATTCCTGGAGCGCTATATGGCGCGCTGCAGGTATTCGCCAAGAGAAAATTGAACCTTACAAAAATAGAGTCTCGTCCAACGAGGAGGGTGCCATGGGAGTACGTCTTCTACTGCGATTTTGAAGGACACAGAGTGGAGGAGAAATGTCGATCAGCTCTGAAGGAACTAGAGTCGATGTGTGCATTCCTAAAGGTTCTAGGCTCCTATCCAAGAGCACGATAGCTGTCGTCGGCGGAACCGGCCGCATGGGGAAAGTGCTTGTAACGATGTTTCAGCCAACCGGAGCAAAGATTGTTGTCTGTAGTCGAAACCCCAGTAGGGCTAAGGCGTTATTTCTTAGGTTAGGGGTGCAGACCAGACCAGTAGACGACGTTCAAGACGCTGACGTGGTCGTTGTCTCGGTACCCATCGAGAGAACAGTCACAACGTGCAAACGACTCTTGAAAAGAATGAGGCCTCAATCACTCCTAGTGGACGTGTCTTCTGTCAAGAATGGGGTCGTCGATGAGATCTCACCGAGCGTACCAGGTAATATTGAGTACCTGAGTCTCCACCCACTATTCGGCTCGGATACGGACGAATTCAAGGGAGAAAATATGCTGGCGGTCGGCAAGAAAATGGGACCGTTATCGGCCTCGATTCTGAACTTCTTCTCCAAAAGTGGTTTAAAGACGACATTTGTGACAGTTGAGGAGCATGATCGAGGAACAGCGGTCACTCAAGCCCTTCACCACTTCTCCTACATGTCCTTGGTCGCCTGCATGACGAAACTGATGAAGAACAGGGATATCCAGAAATTCTCGACAAGGTCGCTGAGGAAGACCATTGGCTTGGTACGGTCTTTCTCAGACAACGTTGAAACGATTATGGATATTCAGGCAAGAAACCCGCATGCTGCGAGCGTAAGGAAAAAATTTGCAGAGGCAGTTTCTACGCTCGTGCAGATGGATGATAGAACGATCCGTCGAATCGCTAGTAGAATGAAGATGTTTCGAAACTTGTAATATGCAAGCCCTCAGAAAGTACGAGATCAGTGAGCAAACTCCTTTTTCCTGCCTTTGCGTCTGTGTACTGATGCGGCCCCGACCGTAGGTCGACGCGTTTCATTTTCTTGTGGAGCGGTTTCTACCGGCGTGGTTGGGGAGGAGCAGAAATCTTCCAAGTGAACTTGTTCGTTCGTTGGCGATGGAGTTTACGAGTCGGAAGCAGCTTTAGGCAGACATTTTCCTGCCCATCTTCATCAGGCCTTTTCCAAGTTTGCGTCTGACCACTCTGACTCTCTTCTTTAGTCTTCGCTTCACTCGTGTTTTCAGTTTGAACTTTCTCTTTGCCACTCGTCTTTTCCTTGGTTTCGTGCGCTTTGGCATGAACTGCGATTAGGTGTGTTTATATTATAAGATCTTTGGTCGAGGTCGGTATCAACGATCATCTTTGTCTTCCTACAGTAACCAAGCAAATATGGCGTGAAACATCCAGCTCAACAGAGTGAGCAGGTAGCGGAAGAAAATTGCCTGATCACATTTGACCATACAGGAAATTTTTGAAACAACTCGACATACCAGATGAAGAACCTTCATGTATATCTGATGGTTAGCATACGTAGTGAAGTATGAAGATCTCGAGTTGGAATAGGCCTCATGAGAAGAGAAAGACTTGGTTTGTACATTCTATCGTTTTCATCTTTTCTATATGCTACTGTCATTGGAATGGTGGTAACGATAGTTCCTATTTTCTCGACCAAAGTTGGAGCGAGCCAAGCAGAACTCGGCGTTATCGTTGCAGGGTATGGAGCGACGTTTGTTCTTTGCTCACTCTTGATCGGCAGGGCCTCCGATCATTTTGGAAGAAGAAATGTTCTGATCTGCGGTATGCTAGGGTATATGATTTCGCTGCTATTCTTCACGCTGGTTACCAAGCCCTCCGATCTTGCCCTCATTCGCTTCTTTGAAGGCATCGTAGACGTTCCTTTTTGGGTTGTTCCAATGGCTCTAATCGCGGACGCGTATCCACCTGAGGAGTTGGGAAGGAGTCTGGGTATACTCTTCGCTTCGCAGTACGCAGGTATGTCTGTTGGACCGGTCATCGCGGGAGTACTGCTAGAGCTTCTCTCTTTTCCTTTGCCATTCTACATCTGCACTCTAATCGTTCTAATATCGATTATAGTAGTTCTGATCGCGTTTCAAAGGAAACTCTTTGACCATAGAACATTTCCACGATATTCCCAAACGTTGAGCGTGAGATTTCCAAGACAAGTTATTCTCTCATGCATAGGTTTAGCAGTCAGTTCCATGTGTTACGGCGTCGTAGTATCGCAACTCATTCTCTACGCCATCCATCTGCTTGGAAGGGAGCTTATGATAGGTGCGTTAGTGACCGGGTACCATATGATCAACGCTATAGTCCAAGTTCCTATGGGAAGGTTGTCGGACATTGTTTGGAAAAGAAGCATTGTTGTAATGTCTTCTTTCGCCGTGCTTGGTCTGGCTTTCTTCTCGGTGGCCGCAACCACCGGGGTCTCTACTCTGATCGCTGCGACTCTGCTAATCGGAGCGTGCGAAGGTGCTATCGCTATCGCTTTGACCACGTCAATCATGGATGCAGCACCTTCCAAAATGCGGGGGCTCTACTCCGGCTTTCCCAATGTATCCTGGGGTGTAGGATACTTCTTGGGACCATTAATTGCAGGATTTCTAGCTATGCGATCGGCGGAGACCGCGTTTATGTTCGCTGGGGCTATCGCGTTAGCCATGGTGCCAATGGGCAGAATTCGGCTTACCACGGCCAAAATTGTTGAGTCATCCGCTGGCGTAGGCTAGACAACCAACCCTGCTCTGGAAGCCCGAAAGCAATAACTAAATCATTCTTCCGTGAGCTTCAACAGCCTGAAAATGAGCAAAATTTCTCCGTCTGGTAGCTATAGAAAATTACGCTGTTGAATTCTTCCTAATGTTTATGTCCTCTTTGTTCCATCTCCCTCTTCCACTTCTCAAGATCCAACTTCTTACCCCAGAGGGGAGACAGCGACCGTAGCTTGGTAACCACATCTGGAACAACTTCTAGAACGTAGTTTATCTCTTCCTCTGTGTTTTCTCGTCCAAGCGTGAGTAGCAGTGAACCGTGAGCTTCTACTTCGTTAAGCCCTATCTCCATCAGTACATGTGATGGTTCCAAGGTCTTCGATGAGCAGGCGGAGCCTGTGGACGCGGCGATTCCTCTCTCATCCAGTTGGAGCAGCAGCGATTCTCCTTCGATTCCATTAAACCTTAGATGGACATTGTTAGGTAATCTAGCTGTCGGATGGCCGTTCAGGAAGGATTCTGGAACATTTGTCAAGATTCCTTTGATCAATTTGTCCCTTAGGCCAATAAGGTGAGTCGAGTCCTTCTCTATTCTTCCTTTAGCAAGTTCTGCGGCTTTGCCAAATCCTGCTGCGCCCGGCACGTTCTCGGATCCTGATCTCAGACCCTTCTCCTGTCCTCCTCCATGTATAATCGGCTCAATCCTCGTTCCCTTCCTAACGTAGAGAGCGCCCATTCCTTTGGGGCCGTACATGTCGTTGGAAGAGATGGATAGAAGACTCATGTTCTCGTCTTGAACGTTCGCGGGGACTTGATGGAGGGATGGGACGCCGTCCACGTGCAGCGGAACACCGTGTTCCCTTGCGATCTTCCCAATCTTCTTGATTGGTTGGATGGTTCCAATCTCACCGTTTGCGTAGGCTAAAGTTATGAGAATTGCATCCTTGCCTATCTCAGCCTCGACCCTTTTCGGGTCGACCATTCCATACTTGTCCACAGGAACATGGCTGACCTTGAAGCCGTCTTTCGTAAGATCCTTGCAGATGTTTATGATTGAGATATGCTCGATTGATGTGGTTATGATATGGTCGCCTTTGTCTCTGTTTCTATACGCTATACCTTTGATCGCAAGGTTGTTGCTCTCGGTTCCGCCAGAAGTGAAGAATATCTCTGTACTTTCAGCTCCTACGAGCTTTGCAACCTTCTCTCGTGCTTCCTCTAGAGCCTTCCGTGGACCCGATCCGCTAGAGTGTAGTGACGATGGGTTTCCAAAATTCTCTTCATAATAAGGCAGCATCGCGTCGATAACTTCAGGATCCAAGGGGCAGGCTGCAGTGTGGTCCATGTACACTCTAGAAGGCAATCTTCTTCAACTGTGGCTAGAACCACATAACGCCGTTCGCTTCTAGTACTAGGTCGTTTAATGTCGCGGCTCCAACGATCTTGGCTTGTTCAACAAAATCTCCACGCTTAAGGTTCAGTAGCTGCGTGCTCTGTTCGCACACCATCAACTTGACACCGGCATTGACTGCTTGTTCCATTACCTCTCTTAGCTTTGGAAAAGCCCCGACCTGTACCTTCTCAGCCTCTCCCTTCTTGACAACCGTTATTCCCATTCCTAGAAAGTATATTGTTGCGTCTAGATCCATGGCCGCCGCGGTTTGGGCGAGAACGAATGGAGAGTAAAGCCTCTCCGGCGTGTCTACACCACTTGTCTGGACGTAGAGTATCTTCTTCTTTTCACTCAATATTGTACACCCGAAAAAAGGGATTGGAGTACCAGCTATTGACCGTTGCGCTTGACTATCGTAATATAATAGACCGTTTTCCTTGGCCCTAAGATCCGGAACTGGCAGTCTACCTCGTTTCGTGGCTTGTTGTCAGATGGCTTTCAGAGCTGGCAGCCACATGAACCGGCATATAACACTGAACGGTAATGTCTCGTGTATTGTGAAAAAATGAATAAGCGCTTCGCCTGGGTTCACGCAATGGCGTAACGAAAACTGATCAGTACCGAATTCAGCTGGCGTACGATAGTGGAAGTTGCAGCGCGCCGTATGCCGCATGAACCCTATGCCGCAGGTAGGGTATCTTCTCTCTTTGCTTTTGTATGCTGTCAAGATCAAGTCGTGCCATAGCGAAACTCTCTAATGATTGGGCGCGTGCTAGGATGCGGCATCCTGGAGAGACTATTTGGCTACGGCCGAAGAAAACAAGCCGGCTTTCACGGCCGATCCTGTTTGAGAAGCATACAAATACACCATTCTCGGTTGCGCGGCTGCGTGCGTACGTATCCGCGTAGTTTTCAAATGGTCTCATATAGGCCGAGGGAAAGAAGATTATCTCCGCTCCGCTTAGTGCTAGGATCCTCGCAGACTCTGGAAAGTCCAGATCATAGCAGATACCGATCCCGATCGTTCCCACTTTGCTTTTGAAAACCCTGAACTCTTTTCCAGCCGTGAAATAGCGCCTCTCTTCATCCCATAAGTGGACCTTCCTGTGAACGCCTATGACTTGTCCTTCAGGTTCGATTAGCACAGCTGAATTGAAGATTCGATTTGACTCCAAATCTCGCTCTGACATGCCGGCTATCAAATAGAATCCGAACTCTGTTGCAATCTTGCCTAATCTTTCTGTCGTGGGTCCCGGAACAGGCTCAGCTAGATCGACCCATTTTTGACCAAGGGAGTAGCCAGTGGTCACAAGTTCTGGCAGGCATAGAATATGGGCTTCTTTTCTTTGGATCTTCCGCGCCAAGTCTCTTATTCGACGTACGTTTGTTTGAACATCTCCTAACTTGCAGTTCATCTGTGCAACTGCCACAGTGGTGTTCATGTATATCAAGCAGGAAAAAAGTCACATAGAATTTAACGCTTCTTATATGGCGCTGTTAATCTTAAATAGCGACCAAGACCGTTGCTGAATCTGCCGAGGGATATGCAACGAGTATTGAGAGCTACGTTCTTCCTGCAGCAAGAATCACTTGTTTTGTGAATGTCGGAACGTTGATCTACGGTGCTGGCGCCTCCAAGACCGTTGGATCCGAAGCAAGGAGATTGGCAGTTGGAAAAGATCCTGTCCTGTTAGTTACAGATAAGGGAGTTATGAAGGTAGGGATACCGGACAAGATTAGAGAAATCGTAGAAAAGGAAGGACTGCGGGTTGAGGTATATGATGAACTCGCAGCTGAGCCAACGCTACAAAGTGCTAGGAGACTCACTGAGAAAGCTAGAGAGCGTAAGTATTCTGTTGTGCTGGGCGTTGGTGGAGGGGCCGCGATGGACAGCGCGAAGATAGCAGCCGCTATGGCGACGAATCCAGGAGATGTTGATAATTACATAGCCCTCTATGAGGACCGTGTCAAAGAGAAGACTCTCCCAAAGATTCTGATACCTACAACCTCTGGAACAGGAAGTGAAGCCACGATGTTCGCTGTGGTTATAGATGCGAAAGGCGTCAAGAACTTCATGACAAGTCCAAAAACACTGCCCGACACAGCTATAATTGACCCACTAAACGTCATCACATGCCCACCGAAACAAACGGCTGCAAGCGGTATGGATGCGATGGCCCATTCGATGGAAAATGTGCTAAACCTTGGCTTCTCACCATTCTCTGATATGTTTGGACTGCAATCAATCAAACTAGTCACTCAAAATCTGCGAACCGCGTATTATTGGGGAGACAATTTGGAAGCTAGATACAATATGTCGCTTGCTGCGCTGCTGGGAGGGCTTGTGATGGGAGCAACTCCTGCTGGTTCGAACATTGGACACTGTATCGCGGAATCACTTGGCCCGATGTACAGTGTGCCTCATGGGATTGCATGCGCTCTCGTCACTCCCTACGTGATGGACTACAACATGCCAGCATGTATAGAGAGACTTGCAATGGTTGCTGAATACATGGGGCTGGATGTGCATGGTTTGGCCAAGCGTGACGCTGCTATGATGGCCGTCCAAGCAACAAGAGATCTCGTAAGGGATTTGGAACTACCTGTTTCGCTTAAGGAAGTTGGCTTCCCAAAGAGTGACATTCCCAAGTACGCGAGATACCTTTTCGAAGAACGCCAATCTTACTATTTCTTACAGACCTACAACCCCAGAAGGCTCACGACAGAGAACGTCATAGAGTTGTTGGAGAACATGTATGAGGGACGGATAGCAGGTGAGTAAACAAGGGAACCCAGAGTCGCAAAAGACGAAGACACTTCTGTTACTACAAAGAATGAAGCTAAAGAAATCGTACTCTGTTAACCTAAGATATCGGTAGAAACCTTCTGTTTCATTGATCTCGGCTCTGTCAGTTGTTCGAAAAACCTCGAAACAGGCTTTTCAGGTTGACAGAAGGAGAATCCTCGCCTCTATCCGAGTCACGAGCCGCAAGAAGGAACGCAGTTCTTGACCCCTCATAAGTTGTTAAGTCAATAGTAGCTCGTTTTCAAGAATTACAGTTTGATACTTCTTGATTGGAGTCGATTACAGTGAATTTAAGGAAATTACCTTGCGCATGTCATACCAGCATGTCAGGGGAATCTAATTCTTTGAGTGTGGATAGTTTTTCCGAGCTTCGCTAACGATCATCTCGATCCGTTTCTTTGTTGACGGATCCAAGGGTTGAGGCTGATGACTCTTAAGAATATCACGAACTCTTTTCTTGGCTTTTTTGACCATACTTTCAGGATCCGCTCTTGATACCCTATCAGTTCCGGGTAGTCGAGGTATCCAAATGTCTCCGACGTGTCTTAGCGTATGTCTATCTGAGATAAAGTGACTTTCAGGGCCAACTCTCGAAATTACCTCGAGTCCTAGCGTTTCTTCATCGATCGGTTGATCGGCTAGGGCTCTGTCCAAATGGTCACAGACTTCACCATCTACAATCAGCTGATCTAAAGCCAGCGCCGACGCGCTGTCGAGTAGTCCAGGACCTACCAATATATCCGCTCCGGCAAGTCTGCTCAGCACTGCACACATAGCTTTTTCATATCCATCCTGAATGTTCGGCGTCTTAGAAGAGCTGTTCATGCCTCCGACCATGTAAGGAATCTTGTAGTAGCCTGCAACTTGACCCACCGCCATACCCATCCAAATCTCCTCTGGTGCTGCTCCTCGATAGAATCCTGTCCGCGGATCCATTACGGCTGGAAACGCTGTGTAGATGACTGGTGTATTCGGGCAGAAAGCTTCGATGATGACTAGGGCGCCTATCACTTCAGCGTTCGACAACGCTAACGTTCCAGCGGGGGTTATGGGTCCAGTTCCTCCTGCCAGAGGCATAGACGTCGACGAGACCGGGAGGCCCTTTCGTGCAAAGGTTAGAACCGTATCCAATGCTGTAGTATCCATGGTCAGAGGTGACACGGTACAGAGCATATCTGAGATTATGGGTTCCTTGATGAGGTTGTCAACTCCGCCCATGATCTCGCCTGCGATCTTGATTATATACTCGGCCTCGTAGACCGAGTTCAAGTCGACTAGATGCACATGCTTGGTGCTATTCTCCACTGTAGCCTTATACTCGTCTATCACTCCAGTCCCGCGGGGAACATCATGAGCTGATATCGGCGAGAAGATCATATCCAAATTTTCAACCGCGTCGATGACTTTTGCACATGAAGCTACATCCTGCAAGGTCGCCGGTCTTCTCATTCCGCTTTCAAAGTCGACAACATCCGACGCGCAGCCTGCCGAGGCATAGTAGCAGTTGCCTTCACCCATTTGCAAATCTCGTTTCCGATCCCTTGAGCAGAGTCTGAATTTTTTTGGCGTTCTCTCTAAGGCTTCAATAACCTGGTTTTCTGGCATTTTTACTGTAAAATGTACTTTGTCAACATCAAACCCCTGCTTCTGCAAATGGGTCAGATGCCGATCACTGCGAAGTCTCATCCCAACCTTCCGAAGAATTCGAAGAGAAGTGGAATGAACCGTTTCAATTTGGTTCGAATCTAGAACTCTTATTTCTCTGATCATTCTGTAGCCTCACTTGCTTACGGCCGGAGCCTTGCTTTCCAGTTAGAAACTCAATTCTCTGGCATGGCTCACTGATTTTAGCCTTTCGATTCTTCCTAAAGCACTGTATCATCACAGGACATTTGGCACATTATTGAAGTAGACTTCTGCTGGGATTCTATAGCCTAGCCTCCTAGCTGATCCTGCTACTGATTCTCTTGGTAATGCATCTTGTGAGATGTGAATTTATTTTGGGGCACGAGAACGTGAACTACCCAGCGAAAACGTTTTTATCTTGAGATCTTGTCGCATTCATGACTCACCTATGGGGAAAGTAAAGGCGGCCGTTTTGGTGGGCCCTGAGAGGATAGAGGTACAAGAGTTTGAGAAGCCAAGTGTTCAGTCTGACGCAATGCTGCTTAAGATTGAGAT
>Ga0209725_1001882_pt1 | contig 11563 bp, 8 predicted proteins | sample I18A1metaG_FD_184145 | JGI IMG/M metagenome (GOLD analysis project Ga0209725, IMG submission 184145) | Lake sediment bacterial and archeal communities from Gulf of Boni, Indonesia to study Microbial Dark Matter (Phase II) - ​I18A1 metaG... | ecosystem: Environmental > Aquatic > Freshwater > Lake... | reverse complement strand
CGGTATGCCGAACCTGGCTTTGAGCCAATCCACCATGAGACTGGTATAGCCGCCAGCAAAATCATTGCTCCCGGAATAGGTCATGGTGTGGCTGGCTCGGGGAATGATCTCCACGGTCAGGTCCTGACCGCCTCTCACGAGGAGGCGCTTCAGGGTGGCCGCGCTTCTCTGCGGAGGCAGGAAGTTGTCCTTTTCTCCCCAGAGTGCGAGCACCGGGCATCGGAGATCAGCCATATCGCCCATGGCCCGGAGATGATCGTTCCAATCCCCCTGGGCCCACGGGTTCTTTTCCAGGAAGGCAAAAAAGCGGGCCGCATCCAGGGTAAAAATCTGGCTGAATCTCCGGACATCGACAACGGCGAGCTCAAACCAGAGCTCCTCTTTCCAGGGCATCATTACCCGGCGGAGTGTCTCGAGGATTTCCTGCCTCTCTTGCGGAGACTGCGCCCGTCGAGAATTATTAACGGCGTCGATCAATTCACTCCAGGGTTCATCCGGCCATGATTTCGTCTTCATCTTCACCAAGCGCCATTCGGCCATGTCGGCTCCCGAGAAAAGCTCATACAATATCTCTTCCAGGACCAGGGCCCTGGAAATGTCATCCCGGGCCAAGCCAAGCTCGTGCCCGGTCATCTCAATGCGAAAGCGGGAGATCTCCACGGGGGAGACGCCCAGGGCGCTTGAGATGGAAATGGCAAAAGCCGCGCTTCTCTCCCGGGCGGCAGCCAGGAGGGCAATGTTGGCGCCTTCACTGATGCCCCAGATCCCCACCTCCTTGGCATTGACGCCCTCCTGCGCGCAAAGGAAGTGAAGGGCGTTTGCGGCTTCACGAACGCGGTCGTCTTTTGTCTGGAGTAAGGCATTTCCAGTCGATCTGCCCGTTCCGGGGCTGTCATAGATGAGAGCGGCGATGCCGTTACTAGCGAAAAAAGCGGCCATGCCTTCCTTGTATGGATTCCGAGGACCCCGTTCCGCACCTCCCAGGATGACAACGCCAGGGACGTTGGCCTTGATTTCGGGAAGGAACACCGTCCCCTGGAGAAGGGCGGAGCCATCCGTAAAACTCACCTCGTTTTTTCTGACAGAAAATCCCGGAGAATCTTCTTTGCCTTCGCAAACCGGAAGGGCAATCATCACAGAAGCGATACTCACGGCGATAACGAAGCAGGTGGCCAAATACTGACGATGCATATCATGACCTCCTATTCTGATTTGGAATGATTAAACTGAACTCTGCACGAACGCGGCTCCGAGCTAAGTCTCTACACGCTTTCGCCCGCTGATCCCAGCCAACCACTGTCAGGGATTGTATTTGAGAGCCCGGGAGGCGTCAAGGATCCGGTCAAAGCCGGAGCGGGGATTGCCGCAGTTGAGGAAGCGCTCTTCGGCCCGCTGTTTGAAATCATTCAGAAGTAAATCAGCATGTTCCCTTGAGTTGGCGGCGGCAAATTTCCGTTTTTTCGCTGTCGTCATTATTTCTAATTTGTCATCAGAATAGGACAGGGAATCGCGCTCTGTTTATATGACAGCCCAGAGTCTCAATTGGCACATTTATTGCATATTTTATAAAAGTTCTTTTAAATGAATGATCAATTTTTTGCAAAAAGGAGGACTCGAATGATTATCAAAACGAGAATTCTCTATCTGGCGAGCTTGTTGATTCTCGTCATGACCCAGGTCGTTTGTGCTGGGCAGCCCATCGTCATTAAGGATGTTTTCACTCAGCCGAAGGTCGACGTAAAAAAATACAAGAGAATTGTCGTCTCGGAATTCACTCCAAATCCTCTTGTGAAAAAAAATTTGAATATGACCGATATCATTGAGGACGAACTCAATAAAAGCGGCTATGAAGTTGTCGGCGGGGGTGAACTCAATTCTATTTTGGAAAGCCTCGGACATTCCGGTGAGGAGTTGACAAGTCCTGAGATATTGATAAAAGCAGCTCAAGAATTGAAAGCAGAAGCCATCATAAGAGGAGAAGTCAGAACTTATAGAGTTAAAGAAAATGATGAATATGTTCCTTTTGTCACCCCCGATCTCATCATGGCTGTCAGCGGAAAAACCTATCAATGTGATATTGATTTAACGGTCGAGATAAGGGAAGCTCAGGAAGGCAAAACAGTTAGGTCTAGTTCAATATCATGCACAAAGAAGAAAGGCAGGCCTGAAAAGCTGATCCGGAATATGATCAGGGATTATTTGAGCGAAATGTGAATTTTTGAGCTTTCGTCTCCCGATCCCAGACAAACCAGGCCGGGCTCATTAGAATCAGAAACGGAAGGCGAATCCCAGCCGCGCCTGGAAGCCTGAGGAATCGAGCCGGAAATCCCGGCCTCTGGACGAGGCGGAACCCTCGGGCCAGGGCCCCTTTAAAAAAATAAGAATTTGGTTTTCAGCTGAGCTGGCTGACTGCTCATCTTTGTCCCCATTTTCCCATCCAACCATCGTGAGAAAATATAAAGCGAGGCGCGAGTGATGTCAAGGACAAGCGGAAGTTATCTCTGGCAGGTCAAAAAGCTGCTGAGACACTCGAAAGCACCGAAAATCATGAAAAATATTCAGCCGAAGCCTCAGCAACCACCAGAACTTCCTGATAGGCGATCTGGGGCGGCGGACTAGGAATCATCAGCGTCAAGCCTCTAAATAAATCAAGCCCGTTGGTTTCCGTTTCCGAAAAATCCGCGAGAATTTTTTCTTTGCTGGAAGCGAGATCCCATAACATCAATTTTTTTTCATGAACCGGCGATTGAGGAAGGTTGGGGTATAGATAAATTCGTTTTCGTTCATAAAGCAAAGATGAAAGCGAAGGAAAAGACTGTGAGGGCGTTTTCTTTTTCCGAGGCTCAATCCCACGCTGATCGGCGCGGGGTCAGGGCAAGGTCTCTTTCACAGGCCTCTCTCTGACCTTGGTGATACCCGATATATCAAAGCGTTCAAAAATCGGATAGACACTGACGCGATCTCCGCCTTCAAGGAGATAATCCAAACCAACCGACCTCCCGTTGACAAGAACGAGGTCAACCTCAGCGGGAGGCACGCGCAGGCATTCGATCGCCTCTTTTATTGTGGTCAGTTTGCTGAACCGGAAGCGAATTCCTTTCTTTCTTGTTTCCTCGGGGAGATGATCATTAAGCTCCTCATAGAAACGGAAGGTGGCTTCTCCTTTGCATAATGTTAGATTTTTTTCTCCAACCATCGTGAGGAAGCATAGATCAAGACAACGAACACTGTCAAACGGGCTCTGCGGCTTGGCGATATCTGCCCAAAGCCGCCCAACAGTACCGCCGATTCCTCGATATCTAGAAGGACGCCGACCCCGGCCTGCCCGAAGTTGGGGATACCTGAGAGAGACTGGCGGGGCAAAACCGCGAACCCTGCAAAATCGTATTATTGAACGTCTGGAGACCATCTAAGAGGAGGCATTCATGAGACATCGAGAGATCAGGCGGCCTTCGTCAGCTTTCATGAGGTTGAGTTTTTCTTCGATGTCAATAATTTTATTGGCAGGGCTGCTTTCCTTGGCCTGGGGAGAGCAAAAAACAGATGCTCTGGAAACGATCACCAAAGCTGAATTGCAGGACCATGTCTATTATCTGGCATCGGATTTTCTGGACGGACGTCTGCCGGGTTCTGAAGGATACAGACAGGCGTCCTTTTATATAGCTAGCCAGCTCCAATGCGCAGGGGTCGCCTCCATCTTCAAGCACGCGGAGGGCAAAAAATCATATTTTCAGCCCGTCGATTTTATGATCAGTACGGTCGCTCCGGAAAGCACTTTGCGCTTCAAGAAAGGGCCAAAGGAAGTCACCTTCGCCTCCGGTAGTCAATTCATTCCTCTGCTTCACGGCCAGGCCTTTAAAGCTGGGCGCTTCGAAGGAGATGCCGCGTTCGTCGGATACGGTATTGAAGAACCGGAAGAAGGTTGGAATGACTATAAAAAGATTGATATCTCCGGAAAGATTGCCCTGATGGTTACCGGGGCTCCAACGAAAAATGGCACGCCAGTTTTATCAAAGGAGAAGAATGAACTCTACCGCAATTTGATGGAGAGCGCCGGAACACGAATAAAGTCGGCGCTCAATCATGGAGCCGCTGCCGTCATAATGGTTATCGATGCCAGCACAGCCAAGATGTGGTCTCAACTGGCGCCCCTAGGTGAGCGGCCCGCCAGACGGCTTAAGGCCGATGACAATAAGGAGAGAACGCATTATTTATCCGCTTTTATTCTTCATCCGGAGGCCGCGGTTGAGCTTCTCAAGGAAACGGGTTTTAATTCCGTATCGGGCCAAGGTCAGGTTAAACCCACTCATTTGAGGGACACGCGCATAATATTTGACTTGAAGTACACCATCGAACGGGAGTTTGTCTGCCGGAACGTGGCGGGATTCATTCTGGGTAGCGATCCGGGCTTGAAGGACGAATGTATTGTCGTCGGCGCCCATCTCGACCACTTGGGGGAAAAAGATGGAGGGACCTTTAACGGCGCGGACGACAATGCCAGCGGCTGTGCCGCCCTTCTGGAGGCGGCCGAAGCCTTGGCCATGTCGCCTCATCGGCGCTCCATTTTTTTTGTATTTTATACAGGAGAAGAGGGAGGAGGACACGGCTCCTTTCATTTTGTCGACAACTTCCCTTTTTCTTTGGAAAGCGTTGCTTTGGCGATCAATGTCGATGTGGTCGGCTCTAACTGCGAACCGTTCCCGAACTCTCTTCTTGGTATCTCTCCGGATAAACTGAAACTTGAGCTTGCCCAATTCATGGAGACGACGAACAAGAACACGGCGAATGTCAATCTCAAGACCTATCTTGAGGAAGGAGTTCCTGGAGATTATTTCGGAGGAAGCGATGAGGTGATGTTCTCCATGAGAGGCATTCCGGCTGTTCTTGTCACAAGCGGGTATAATTATCCCGATTATCATAAGGAAAGCGATGATCCCGATAAGGTCGATTATAACAAGGTCATGGCGGCTTCACGTTTGATTTTCGTTCTGGCTGTGACGGCAGCGGACGCCGAAAAGCCATTCTGACCAAAGGTTGTCCCCGATTCTTCAGAGGAAGCCCATTTGTTTTGACTATCCGAGATGTTCCTTGATCTCCTTCTTTCAGCCCATTGAAAGGGATGGCCGTGGCCACCGAGTGTCCGAAATGTCAGACTGAGAACCTCGACGCTGCGGAAAGGAACAGCCTGAAAGCGCTGGGATTAGATCTAGTGTGAGAGCTCTTAGAAACGGATTCGGAACCCGGCTTGGAGGCTGATGCCGCTGAGGTCGATCTTCGGCTCTGTGTACACTTTGGTCGGGGGGTCGGAAATGGGTGGGGTTTCCTCGACCGTAAACCCGCTATAGCCCCCCTCAGGGGACGTGTACGTCACAAGATAGATCCGGCCTTCGACCGTCTCCGAGTCCCCGGCGTTGTTCTTTCCCATTCCTGTGGCTTTTTCGAAATTCTTGAAACGGGCGTAGCGGCCGAGGGCCTCGACGAAGAAACCGACCTTCTGGGAGACCATATACTCCAGTCCCAGGCTTCCCTGGAAGCCAATGTTGTCGAACGGCGCGTTCCGGCTGGCGCTGACGGACCACTCTGTCCAATCGCCGTCAGAGTATGCGAGGCGTTCCTGCCAGTTGAGCTTGAGCGCGGCATAGGCGGTGACCCCGCCATCGGCGGTTAGATTCAGCCTTTTGCCGAGGGGGAGCGTTAGGAACAAGCCAGCCCGGATGGGCACCGCGCTCAGCGTCGGGGCGACCGAGACTTCGATGGTCTGCGCTTCGTACGACCAAGTCATGAGCGAGCTCTTGGAGAAGCGCATATAGCCGGCGCCGATGCCGATGCCGATGTGCCGAGTAAGTTGAAGAATGAGGTCGGCCCCGAAATTGTACCCGGCGCGAAAACGGTTGTAGCCGCCCGTGGTGGTCCCAAATCCAAGGGCCGAATAGAGCTCCAGGACCTCGAAATAGCCATCCAGGCCTTCATTCAGGTCCCCGGCCTCGGCCTGGCTGAATCCCCCGTAGAGCCGAAGAACGAGAGGGGAGTGCCTGGCCTCGGTCCTTTCCATCTGCGAAACGGGTGCCCACTCGATCCGGACCCCATTGTCTGTGTTGCGATCCGATTCTCCGGCCGCGGTGGCCGCCGGCGGCCAGCAGACAAGCCCGGCTATCAGAAGCACCGCGATGGTCACCCTGGAGAGACATTCTCGAATGCGCATGGTCCACCTCCATCGGAATTCGCTGAGCAAAGCATATCAGGCGGCGCGATGCAAGTCAATTATTCGCAAAACTATAATATGTTTATTCTCAGTAAGTTGAAAAGCTGAGTGTTACGAACCTTGATGCTCTTGTGACCGATTTGTGACCAGGATACGGTTTTACAATGGCTCGCAGATGAGGTAATATGAGTGCCAATCCGGTGCTTGCGCGCCTGTAGCTCAGTGGATAGAGCGACGGACTCCGGATCCAATCAGGGCAATTCTCCTAACCTCCTGAAAACAAAGTAATAGTCAATCTTTCCAGCAACTTACAAATTATCTGTAGGTATATCAATTTATATGTCGGTATATGGAAGTATACCGAGGATAGTCACAATTTGGTCTCAAGTACTATTCTGGATTAATCCGGGTTTCAACAATCGCCCAGATCGCAAAAATAAAGACGCTTCCACTTTGACATCTCCCGGTCACTGTGCTAATTTTTGCGTAGAATAATCCGATATCATGGCTAAGAGGAAATTCCACTTGTTTTCCCGCCATAAAATCAGGCCTGACCAGGCAGGATTCTTTCGCCGTTTCTTTGCCTTTGCGATCGATTCCATCATCATCGTCATCCTGGCTTTTATCGTTTATCTTGTTTATATCGAGATAACTGCGGCCTTCAAGAAAGAGCCGGGCCTTGTGGTCCAAGCTGTCAGGGCCATCAAAGAAGGCGGACCTTTTTTGATCACGACTGAGCCGCAAGAACTGGACAAATATCTGAAGAAAATCTATCTTCAGGAACTCACAAAAATGCTTTCCCGGGAAGAATATGAACGGGCTAAGGAAATGACCTACCAGGAGATGAAACAGGCCTTCCCTTTGCCGGGGAAATTCGCGAATCTCGAAGAGAAAATCATCAAAGCCAGCAAAGCACTTAATATCCTCAGAGAAATCATCGTCGCCTATATCTATTTCGGACTCTTTTTCCGGTTCCGCAGTCAGACGCCGGGAAAGCGATTCCTGAAGCTTAAAGTTGTAGATTTAAAGGGAAGACCTCGGTTGGGCTGGTATCAATCTTTCGAGAGGGCTCATGGCTATGCGGCTTCAGCTCTTTTCGCCAGCCTCGGCTTTCTCCAGGTCCTTTGGGATGCCGAGGGACTGACCATGCACGACAAGATCGCCTCAACGACCGTAATCAAACTAACGCACGAAAAAAAGGAGCGCGCCAAACGCCGCCTAAAAAAAGAGGCCAAGAACCAGCCCGAGGCAAACAACTCTTAACTCCGTGAAAGGCAATTTTGCCCTCCGCAGGGAAAAGGGAGCGATAATTAGCGGCATATAGTTCAGCAAGTGTTTGTCGTCAGAATCATCGCCTCCGTTAACGATTTTTCTTCCCTGGCTGGGGCGAGCCATGTTTGAACCTCGCCTTCGCTGAGCCTCAGTGCGTAAGGAATCATGACCGTTATGGATAATAAATCCTTTCTGACCCGAGCTTGAAGGTGCGTGAAGGAGTCTGGTGGAGCTACTCCAATAGTGTATTCAAGGGTCAATTTTCCTGAATCATCGGATTTCCTGTCCGTCGCTCTGCAGAATCATAATATGCTCATTATCAGCAAGTTCAGAAACTAAAAATTTCCAGCCCTAATGCTTTTGTGACATTATCCTATGTCAATATTTTAGTTGACGACCTCCTTTCGGTAATAAGATTCTCTGTTTTTGAGCATGTAGTAAATGATCTTGATGAGCTGCCGAGAAAGGGCGTTCATAGCCTGCCAGTGGCTTTTGCCTTCATGTCTCTTTCGCCAGTAATATTGCCGGGACTCCGGATTGATCCTGATCTGAGAGAGAGAGATAAAATAGAGGATCCCTTTGAGTCTCCGACTGAACCTTTTCCTGCGCTTTGCCTTGACCCTAGAGGTGCCGCTCTGCCACATGACCGGACTCACCCCGCAATAGGACGAGAGACGAGCCTCGTTTTCAAACCTCTCGATATCGCCGATCTCGCCCAAGAGAGTTGAGGCTGTCAGATAATCGATTCCCGGGAATGTCCTTAACCGTCTGACCTCTTCATCTTTCTCGCCGATTCTCCGGATCTCCTCGTCAATCTCTTTGCGGGTGGCCTGGAGGACTCGGATCAGACGGGTCAACGATTGGACTTCCTTTCCCAAGAGTTCCAGATAAAACCCCTCTCCCCATTGACCGGCCTGGCGGAGGAGCTCCCATTTAGCCTCGCCCAGGACTTGCCGAACTTTTCGGGGGTGCGCCAGGGCCTCATTGATGGTCGGGTAGGTCTCAAAAAAGGCCAGCGCTTTCTTTGACCAGAGAGTCCGGAAAATCTGCCTGTAGACGGCCCCGTAGCTCTCGGTCAAAGCCATGTGCAGCCGGTTGAGATACCCGTTGAGGTCTTTCACCAACTTCTTCCTTGACCGGCTAAGCTTGGTCAGCCATAGCTTCTCCTCACTGAATGAGACCCGCGGCAGGTCTGGAATGATGGACAGGGCCCTGGCAAAACTCTCCGCATCCCGCGTGTCGGTATGTTCCTCCGTAAACAGGTCGACCAGTTTGCTGGAGATAGAAGGATTGATCTCTCGGATGTCATAGCCCCTCTGGAGGAGCTCGTGGATAAACAGCCTCCCACAACTGGCATAGGACTCAATGACGATCTGAGTCCTGGCTGGGTCAGTTGACTTGGCGATTTCCTCCGTGATAGAAGGAAGAAGCGGGAGTTTTCGGTACTCCACGCATCGTCCCGGGGAGAGGATGGCCAGCTGAAGGAACTCCTTGCAGGGATCGATTCCGACAGCGATTCTCTCCCCCTCTTTGTCTCCCCCGACTGGTTGAAGCATTAAACCTCCTTTCTTTAGGTTCCTTTCCCAGCGGCAATTGCGTATTCAAGCAGATGGCTGCTTTATCCTATAGGCCATCCCGGGAAAGGGGAAGGCAGGGCGGTAAATGTCACAAGTCCTTCTAGGGAAAAAATGTGAAAACCTTACCCTGCCCTCCTCATTCTAGCAAAGAGGAAAGTAACATACGCCAAATTGTGACCTGGATACGGTTTTACAATGGCCCCCAGATGATGTAATAGGAGGGCCTATTCAAAGATCGCGCGCCTGTAGCTCAGTGCAGGCGCCGATAGCCGAGATGTAAAAAAACCAGCCAGTGACTTCTACCTTGCGGGTAGAGGAGGCAACATGTTCTTGAATACAATACATTGCCGGCAAATCTTCATCTTGCTCAGCCAGCTTTCCTGCATCTCGCCATAACAGATTGTCCCATTAATAAACCAACAAAGATGTCCGGCTTGAAATTGCCAAGCGGGGCAATTTCGCCTTTTCTCCCTGGAACACTTTTGTGTCTCCCAGCAGGGTTTAGCCTTTTGGGGAGGAGATTTCTTCATGGCCAAAAGAAAGAGGGCTTGACGTTCTATGTGCGTAGGAATTTTCCTCCAGCCTTGTTCAAAACTCTGGATGGCTTTGAGAGAAATACCCAATAACTGTGCCATCTGGACCTGAGTTTTTCCAAGATAGCCGCGAATTCTTGAGAACTCCTTCTTTTCCATTAATCATCTCCTCCCAGTGATCCCCCTATTATTAATATAGCTGGATGTCAAATCCACTGGTTTCTTTTCTAGGACAACCTTGATGGAGCCAATCTCCAAAGACAATTTTTGTACTTTGATATTTCTTCTTGACAAGCTATTCTCAACGGGATAAAATTATACCACAATGTGGTACTAAACAATAGGGTATCTTTCGATGAGCGGGCTGTATTATTACAGCAGTGCAACAAGATTCAAGGGGTTGTCTAGGATACAAAAGGAGTCTATCGGATTTTATCATCGGAGCAGGAGGGGAAAATGAAGTGCACGAAATGCGGGTTTGAGAATGAAGAAGGATCTAAGTTTTGTCTTGAGTGCGGGGAAAGATTGGAAATCGAATGTCCTCAATGTGGGAAAATATTACCGCTGACGGCTAAATTCTGCAATGGATGCGGACAAGAATTAGCAAAATCTCCTGCCACGAAAAGGAACCTGGCACAATCGGAAAGCGGGCGAAAACACGCTACGGTGCTTTTCTCTGACCTCTCCGGATATACGACCTTATCCGAAAGGCTGGATCCCGAAGAAGTCAAAGAGATTACGAGTCGAATATTTGGCGAAACCTCGAAGATTGTGTCTAAATACGATGGCCATATCGAACACTATGTCGGCGACGGGGTCATGGCACTGTTTGGTATACCGAGGGCCCATGAGGATGATCCGATCCGGGCAATTAAAGTGGCCCGCGAGATTCATCAATTTGTTACCGGACTCGGTGAGGAGAGCAAAAATAGGGTCAGGCACCCTTTGTTGATGCACTCCGGGATAAACACCGGTCTTGTCGTCACCGGTGAAGCGGATATGGAGCGAGGAACTCATGGCGTGGCAGGGGATACCATTAATGTGGCCTCACGGCTTTGCGGACTGGCCAAACCGGGTGAAATTTTGATTGATGAGGACACCTACCACCAGTCCGAAGGGCATTTTGAATTTGCGATTTTGGACCGCATAATGCTCAAAGGCAAGGCGGAACCGGTACAAGTTTATAAGGTGGTGTCTCAAAGAGATAAGCCTGTTACTATCCACCGGGTTTCCGGCGTAAAAGCCGATCTGGTTGGCAGAAATGCGGAACTTGCCGAACTGAGAGAAGCCGTCCCAAAGCTCCAGAAAGGGAAGGGGAGCATTTTTTCTATTTGCGGAGACGCCGGTACGGGAAAAAGCCGGTTGATTGAAGAGTTCAAGGCTTCTCTTGATCTGGATGGGATTCAATGGTTGGAGGGGCATGCGTACGCCTATTCTCAAAACATGCCATATTTCCCGCTGATTGACCTCCTAAACAGGGTGTTTCATATTGAAGAAAGCGATCCTCCAGAAAAGGTCAGAGAAAAAGTTGAGCTCGGGGTTGAAGGGCTTATTGGCCAAAGCCGGGACGTGGTCCCTTGGGTTGGTGGTCTTTATTCGTTGCATTACCCTGAAGCGGATAATGTCAGCCCCGAATTCTGGAAATCCCATCTTCAGGAAGCCATTCAGGCAATTCTTGAAGCGCTGGCCAAGAGGGCTCCGACCGTTTTGTTTATCGAGGATTTGCATTGGGCAGATCCCTCCTTTGTGGAACTGCTGCGACGTGTCTGTTTGGAGTTTCGACAGCCCGCCGTTTTCCTGTGTGCTTACCGGCCGACCTTTAGCCTTTTCACAAGTCATCAGTCAAACGGTATCGGCCAACTTTACCAAGAAATTCGACTGGAGAATCTCTCACTTTCGGAAGCCCAGGACATGCTGGAATCTTTGCTCAAGACCAGGCGCATTCCATCTGAACTGAGCCAGCACGTTCAGAAGAAAGC
>Ga0209725_1001881_pt1 | contig 11566 bp, 12 predicted proteins | sample I18A1metaG_FD_184145 | JGI IMG/M metagenome (GOLD analysis project Ga0209725, IMG submission 184145) | Lake sediment bacterial and archeal communities from Gulf of Boni, Indonesia to study Microbial Dark Matter (Phase II) - ​I18A1 metaG... | ecosystem: Environmental > Aquatic > Freshwater > Lake... | reverse complement strand
CCGCTTCAGGTTCCTCACGCGAACTCCCGTGTACGTGAAACGCATCAACTTGGCACCTTCACGAGCTGTCCTTCTCAAGCTCTATCACTCTCCTCTTAATCTTCGAGGAACTATCTATATCATCTTCAGAGAATTTCCTTGCGTCAAAGATCTTGATCTTCAGCTCTTTCTTCTTTATGATCTCCTCAACAGATCTCCTAATGTCTGACTGGTCGTAGCCTACTGCGATTATGTCGGGCTTGAGTTTCTCAATGACGGCCTCGTAATTCATATCCTCAAAGCCCAAAATCACTTCATCCACTGGCTTCAAAGCCTCGATCAAAGCGCGCCTCTGATCCTCAGGCACAACGGGCTTCTTGCCTTTACGAGCCTCAACGGTCTTGTCTCTGGCAACTATTACGATTAGCTTGGCGTTCCTTCCCCCAGCCCTCTTAGCCTCCTCAAGGAAATTCAGATGACCGTAGTGAAGGAGGTCGAAGGCCCCTGTTGCAAGAACAATCTTCCTCCTCAATGCTTATCGCCTCTAGCTTCTGGCCAAGTGAACTTTGCCACTCCTAACAGCTTGAGAGCATCTAGTAAACCTTCAGCATATGAGACAGCAGCGAGAGCCGTTGAAGGCCTCTCTTCGAGATAATGCTTTGCATCTTCGACATATGATCGGGCCGCAGTGATCACTGATCGAACGGACCTTTCGTTGATATTGGAGGTGGTTTTAGAGATTTCTATTCCATTCAGAACTGTTTCAACCGACGTTATGTACTTTCTCGCTTTTTCGCGTGGTGTTTCCGCCATGGGTATCCTACCCAGAAATTCCAATCTCCATGAGACGCCCAACCTTTATGCAGGTTTTGGCGTTCATGGTGAAACGTAACCTTTGAGGTCTTCCGGATTTGCGCCTGCGAGAGTCTCCAAGGCCTCGGCTTCCACGAAGTGAAGCTTAGAAGGTATGATAAGACTATGCGGAGGCCCGCCGAAGTCGTAGTCTAGGAGCTTGCCCAGCGTTCCAGCCTTCACAGCGGCATCGTCTGCTCCTGCCCTTGCAACTCCGACCACAAGCCCACTATCACCAACGATACGCTCCGCCCGATGGAACTCTACTCTCCGAATATACTCAAGCCCTTCCCTGATGAGCATATAGTAGCCTCTTTCAACTGCTATGTCGAGAAGAGCTAGCGTGTGCAAGCCAACACGGAGGTTTGTCCTGATGTGATCGTATGGAGATTCGGGCATCTTTCCCGTTTCGAGGCGAGGCAGGGTTACTGTCCTCCCGAACTTGTACGCCTGAAGCCCTGTTAGCGCCAAGATGGCTGAGAAGATTGACGCCCCAGGTATCACCTTGGTCCTGATTCCTGCCTTCTCTGCTCGGAGGCGAAGGTCTATGTGAGTCGTGGCCAACATCGGATCTCCTGGAACCAAAAATGCCGCTTTCTTGCCTCTTATCTTCTCCAGAATCGTGCGCTGAGCGTTCTCTTCCACATCACTTCTCTTGAGGACAAGTATCGGTTTTCCTATCAACTTCTCCAAGTTCTTGACATCAAGTTGAGGCATCAAGCTAGTGTAGAACTCAGCGAAGACGCAGTCAGCCTCTCTAGCAAGATCGAGCCCCTTCAGTGACAAGCCCCGTTCATCGTTCAAGCCAAGACCGATAAATGTGAGCTGGCTCAACATCAAACCCCTTCAACTGCATGAGTCTGATTCACAGGTTTATCTCTTGCTCAATACATGAGCAGGATCCATCGTCGGGTAGAATCGAAAATCGAGAAAATAGCAGAAGCGGGACTACTCTTCCAAAGGGTTATTTAGGCAGAACCTTTTCCTAGAAAAGACCTGCCAACCAACCGGGCCCGTAGCTCAGCCAGGTAGAGAACCAAGAACAGCAATATCGCCTAGAGCAGCAGGCTCTTAACCTGACGGTCAGGGGTTCAAATCCCCTCGGGCCCGCCACCTTAATGTCGCTAGCGGACAACGCGTGAGTGACTTGTCAAATCTACTGTCTAATTAACACGCTCTTCGTAACCCATTGAGGGTACTCCGCATAGACTCTCTTTAGGAGATCCGGAAGCCCCAACTTACCGTATTCGTCGTAAGTCTCATGTTCGAACTGACCGTGTTCGGTGTTCTCCTGATCTTCCTATCCGTCACTTTCTATGCCTTCACTCACAGAGACATGTTTGCATAGAACCATGAATTCTAGCTGCACATTATGCAGCTAGAAAGAAAGTGGCTCCTCAGGATGGCAAATGGCGAGTGAAGAGTTTGATCTAGGCAGATTGACACTTCTTCTCGTCTCCAATGCTATGCACATGGAAACAGGGAAAGATGGTCAAGCGTTTCATGACCGACAGACAAGGCCACATTGGTATCAAGGAAAGCAGTCGAAAGCAGAGAGGCACAGCAGTCTGGGTTGAATGTCAGCTAGGATCTCTTGTTCAAGAGTTTCTGTCATACGCAGAAGTGTTGGAGAAGGCAAAGCCAGACCAGATACTTCTGAACGGAAAGCTCGCCTCGCAGGGCAAGTATGAGCCGCCGACCAATGCACTTTCATCCGTCCGAGAGATGGTGCTCGATAATGCAGTTCAGGCAATGGGTCGTTAGGGTAGTCATACAACTGGATCCCGAAAGTGAGTGAACCTATTCCTTTAAGCTAGCGCATTCTGTTGGCTATAATCGAAACGAATCTAGTCTTCTGTATCTCTCTTGCCGTGAATCCTTTGTCTTCTCCACGTATTCGACAATGTCTTCACTGGAACGAAGTTCAACTGCACCCTTGCTCAAAAGATCCACAAAACCTTTGTACGCAGGTCGATTGTTGTTGTCAGGCCGAGGCACAAATACTCTCTTGCCCTGCTCCATTGCGAATTCGAACTGACGATAAGATCCCTTAGTAGCACCCAGCTCGACAATCACTACGACGTCAGATATCCCGCTAGTTATCCTGTTACGATCCACGAACCTAGTCCGAGCGAAAAGCTGCTTGTGTTCCTGGAATGCAGAGGTTTCACTTAGCAGTGCTCCGCTCCTTGCGATATCATTGGATAATTCCTTGTTCTCTTCAGGATAGACGTTTTCGACTGATGTGGGAAGAACCGCCACAGTGACCCCTTTTGTATCCAAGGCCCCACAATGTGCCTCTGTATCTATTCCTCTAGCCAATCCGCTGACGACTACATACTTCCTCGTCGCCAGGTCTGATGCAAGTTGTCTTGCAAAACTGTGGCCTCGATGTGAGCTTTGTCTCGTCCCTACAATAGCGACAAAGTGCCTCTGATTGAACTTTGTGAAGACACCCTTGCGGAAGATCACAAGAGGCGGATTGCGAATCAATCTTAGCTTGTCAGGGTAGGCTTCTTGTGATAGACAGAGTACTTCTATTCCCAACTTCCTCAGTCGAATGATCTCTTTCTCGTATTTCGCAAGATCCTCATCTGACATGTCAAGCAGAGTGCGGCGAACTAGCAGGGCGCTTTTGCCAAGCGCTTCGTCCCTGAGCAACATCGAAATGTGGTCCAGAGACTCTCTTAGTCCTTGCAGAGATTCAACTGAATCCGCTATATCTGCAAGATCCGGGCCTGGGATTCGCTTACCAATTCCTGTGTCGTGAAGATACAGCCACAGCGCAGATTCAGAGGTCTCCGACAATCTTGACAGCACCATCGGTCAGAATCGGCCCGCATCTCGGTCAGCAACGAGCCCAGAAATCATGCGAACCCCTTTTCCCCGTTAGGATGCTGACACACTCAGATAAAGATGCTCTGGATCTCAGAACGTCATCAACATTGGGAACTGCCTTTCCAGTGCAATCAGGATTGCTTGAGTATGCCCCTTGGACTTGATTCCATCGATCTATCATACCTTTGCCTCTCTGCTTCGTTTCCTTAAGCTTGGTCAGAAGACTCGCTCGTCCCACCTCATATTGCTTGGATATTGTCTTCACAAGCTCCTGTGATTCGTCGCTCCTCTGGGAGCTAAGCTATCTTGATCAAGAAGAACAGGCCCAACAAGGGCGTATTCACGCGTGCTAGTATCTGAACACGGTTCTTCCTGCAACAAGTGCGTCAACTTTGAATGCACCTGACTCTTTCAGAGCCTTCGCACACTCTGCTAGATCGAGTCCGCTAGTTGCTATGTCATCAACAAGCAGAAACTGTTTGTCGTCGCAGTTTCTCGTACATGAATACAATCCTTTCACTGCCTCTAATTTGTCCATGAGGCGAGGAATGGAGTGAATACTAACGTTCCTCGTCTTAACAAGAGGACTAATAAAGGGTTTGTTCAAGAGAGATGCAAGCTTCTGACCGATTTCTTCTGCTTGATCAAACCCTCTCTCTATTCTCTTGTCTGGATGAAGTGGAACTGAGACAATGAAATCAACCCCTGACAATTCTCTATACCTGTTGTGTACGGTCAAAGACAAGGCCAAAGCGATAGGGATTGCGTACTTTCGATCTTTCTTCAGAGCGAGAACATGTTTCGTCAAATTGCTAGTGCGAAAGCTAAGTGTGGAATAGTACTTGCCTAGAGAATAGATTCTGTGTAGTGCTTCGTCCAAGAACCAATGAAAACCACAGTTTTCCTCAGTCACTTCTGGCCGAGAGCAACGACCACAATACGGCTCTTGAAGTAAGTCGTATTGGCCGAGATTCTTCGTATCTAGTTCGACACGTACACCTTCAGATTGCCAAGTACACTTCCAAGAGTCGCTCGATAGGCTACGTATCATGGACTAGCAGTGCGACAAGTCTTGACTTAAATATGGCGACCATACCGACAGTGGATATCCCGGTACGGCCGGCCATAGGGAATCCTGAAGTGTGGGGCTGGAGCGACTCTTCCTCAGAATCTTCAGTATCAAGGAAAGTTCGTTGATTCTATCTCGAACAAAGTCTGGCCTGATTCTATTCAGAGCCGCTAACCGAGACATCTCTTCTCTTCTTGTAGCTTCTTTGCGTCTGTTAACCTTCGGTATGAATCTTGGAGAGCCGTTGCGATGTTGGTGTCGAGCACGGTAGGGGGATTGGGTACTTTGTCTGTGATTCTTTTTACCTTTCCAACTGCATGAAGCCAGCGTTGGATTCTCTTATGGTTATCATGTATTTCTCGGCTTCACGATGCGCAACTCTTTGGCCACTCTGTGTTCTTGTGTCAAACATATCTCCCGCAAGTATCAGAGCTTCGGGCGACTCTCTGGAAACTTTGTTAATTGCTCTCTCGAAATTCTGCAAAGCTTCTTCGGCTTCATCCTTTAGAGCTCTTTCATCTTCGATCCATTCTGCTTGATATAGGAGATGTGCGTCACCTAGCACACAGATGGCAGACATTAAACCACTTTACAACTATCTTGGTGAAGCGAGCTTAAGTTGATTGAATGCAGTAGCAGCCTTCTTCGCCTCTGTTGAACCCGCGTGTTATCGTGGGTAGGTCTCCCCCCAGGTGGAATCAGTCTACAGCTCTTGAAGATAGCTTCTGTTATGGCTGACGGAACTGGAAGATCGAAGAAACTTGAAATTGTAATTGAACTCGATCTACATCTATGAGAATGAGTTAGTCAAGTTAGACTATCAAAGACTTCCGGAAACCTAGAAGCCCCCCTTGTGGAGAGGGTTGGAAGAAGGAAGATTTATGAGATTAATGCTTGATCCGACAGTAGCGTCTTTGACTTTCTAGTTCCTGGGTACAAATTGTTACAGGGTCTTCGCCATCTCTGTTTCTGACAACCCTAGTCATTCAATTCTTTGCGCATACGCGGGAATGGGCAAGGTACTGGGCCGCAAGTACGCGCTGAGTCTTCAAAAAAGAAAAGGGGTTTTTCAGAATCTCTTCTTGGCTTCTTCGACGAGCTGAGGTAGGGGAAGATTTCCATATCCCTCAGCTACCTCTTTGATTATATCCATCAACTCAGGAGATAGAAGATTCTTTTCAGTAGCCACTTCCAGAAGCTCTTTACCAGCCTTCGTTAACGTGTATGCGTATCTGAGGTATCCGGCCGGCGATATCTGCGTCTCTTGCCGGAGGTATCCTTTCTTGACCAATTCATCCACGACGGAGGCAAGTTCGCTGCTGAACGGCCCATAGTGATACAGCTCATAATCAAACCTCTCTTTCAAGATCTTCTTCGTGCTGGCTTGCTTCTGGATCAGGAAAACAAGCTTCTGGCTCCTCGTCTTCCCTCTTAGGGTGCCTCCTGACGCATCCGCTAGAACAAGTGGTATCAGCAATTTATCAAACATTTATTCTCCCCACGGTCTTGAGGAGCTCTTGATACTATTGAAGCAATTCAGGTACTGAGTGACCCAATGCTTATCGTTTGTCTTCATAAGGTAGTAATAGGTTTCAAGCGCGCCGCCTTTGTATGGCATCAAGAGAATGGAACCGTCGATCACGCAGAATACCGGCCCGTTGAATTGAGTGTTTTCCAAATGTACGCCCATGTCATCCAATTCATGCGTAGCTTCCTCTAGAGGGTTAGTCGCAATAACCTCTAACTTGACTCCTTTAGAAATTGCAGCCTTAATCGCTTCCTTGATTTCCTCTACCCTTATCCAAGAGCAGTCATGACTGTAGAGCTTAATCTCTTCTTTAGCCGCTTCAATCATGGAAGCTACCATTGATAGCGTCTCCTCATGAGATTTCGTCAGCCAAAAATCACTTTCCTGCGCAGGGCTCTCTCCCAGATACTCCAGATGCTCGTCGATTTTTGCGAGCCAAGACTGGAGCTCTTCAGTTCGAGCAATGACCCCCTTGAGAACAAGTCTCGGATGTAAGGCCCTGTAACGAACGGCTCGACCTCTTCCATGCCCTTCACCAAGAGTACTTTCGAAAAAACCGCGATCGGCAAGGCGTGCCAACCTGTCTTTGGCAGTACTCTGGCTAAGTCCTGTCATGCCTGCGACATCCCGAGAGGTTATCGTTCCGCGCTTGAGACCAAAAACATATACCTTCGCATCGTCTTTCTTCATCTTTCCAGATTCTACTAAGAACGATTCTAGCCCAAGAAAATGATCCTCCGCCACGCCGGAGCACATTAGGCTCACATCTTACCGCCATTTCTTTCATGGGCAAGGTAGTGATGCTGCCATTAGAATATTACCATTCTTCTTGGGCTTCCGAAGAACTTTCATAGTACTCTCTGCGATGTTGCCAGAACCTATCTGAAATTTTCTTCGTCCGACTTTCAAGAATATAGAAATGGGTCTCTCACAGTTCCTGGTCAGAGGTGATTGAAATGGCGACCGAGACTGCACGAGCCGAAGTAGAGAAGGTAGTGGTAGTATTCTTCAACAAAAAGCGCTTTGAAGCACCAAAAGACACCATGACTGGAAAAGAACTCAGAGCACTCTTTGGTGTCCCGGCCCAAAACAAGCTGTACAAAGAGGAGCCTGGGAAACCTCATGAGGACACACTGATCACTGATGAGATGGCAGTTCATCTAAAGAACGGCGACCGCTTCTACGATGTGCCACCCGGCATTGGAGGCTGAAGCTTGCTACCCAGAACAGCTCAGGAGTTAGAGGAGCTCAAGAAGGAATTCGCTGACTTGACAGTTTCTCAGCAGCCAGACGGTAGGATCCATGTAGAGATCACGGGCTTCAAGCTACCCGACGGCTGGAGCCCTAATCCCACAACGATTTTCTTCATAATCCCGCAAGGCTATCCCCAGGCTGTTCCAACCGAGTTCTTTGCTGAGCCGAGCGTTCGAGGCCCTGCTGGCAGAAATCCGAATTACACTAGCCAGCAGCAAGTTGACGGCAAGACGTGGACGAGATTCTGCTGGCGACCGCAACAATGGGATATGTCCTCTGAAACTATTTGGAACTACGTGAAGTTCATTCAAAGAGCGTTTTGGGAAAGCCTTTGATCAAGAGTATTATGATCGGCAAGTCCGACTACGAAGCGCTATGCCAGCATCTGTTCTATGATACGAGTAATGAGCAAGTAGCATTCCTGCTGGCCGGGGTCGGCGAGACTATTCATGCACTGCGACTTTTGGTCAGAGAAGTCATTCCAGTGCCCGAGGAAAGCTTTCAGTCCAAGAGCTACGGTGGCTTCAGGATAGATCCAGACTTCATAATGCGAATCCTAAAGCGAGCAAAGGTGCAGAATCTTTCCATCCTTCTGGTTCACAGCCATCCCTTTTCTGACATGGCGGTCACATTCTCCGGTGTTGATGACTGTGGCGAAAGCTTGCTGATGCCCAAGGCATTAGAGAGGGTCCCTAATAGACCACATGGTGCAATGGTCTTCGGCCTCTCCAGCCTTGATGCTCGGGTATGGCTCAGAGACAGCAACCACAGCGAACCTGTGGATCTTGTCAAAGTAGTCGGGAACACGATTGAAGAGGTTCATCCGACCGGTGCTCATGCACCGGTCACGACCGAGCTCAAAGAAATTCATGACAGGCAGATTCTCGCGATAGGAGAAGCTGGCCAGAGGCTCATTCAAAGGACAAGGGTTGGGATAGTTGGGTTGGGTGGTACAGGCTCTCAAGTATTTCAGCACTTGGCGCACCTCGGAGTGTCCAATCTCATCCTTGTGGACGACGACACAATCGAAGAGAGCAACCTGTCGCGGGTAGTAGGCTCTACGCCCGAAGACGCTCAAAAGAAGAGACTGAAGCTCGAAGTGATGGAGCGGCTTGGCAAGTCCATCAACTCAAGCATTAAGATAGTTCCTGTGATAGACTCAGTATGTAATGCATCCGCGGCTCTGAAACTCCGGGATGTTGACGTCATATTTTGCTGCACTGACAACCTGACGAGCCGGATGGTTCTGAATAGGATGGCATTCCAGTACTTGACCCCTGTCATAGACTTGGGGATCGACATCCGGTGCAATGCTCATGGGGGCGTAGAGAGTGTAGCTGGAAGAGTCATGACTATTCTTCCAGACGGACCTTGCTTGGAGTGCATGAGCATACTTGACGCTAATGTTCTTTCTGAAGAGGCTGCACAAAGGGATAGCGGACATGGGTATATTATGGGAGCGCGCATACAGAATCCCTCAGTAATCTCACTGAACGGTGTTGTAGCTTCACTGGCTGCGACAGAATTCATCAGGCTGCTGACAGGATTTGCGACGGGCGAGGACGCGACCTACCAGCTATACTTGCCTTTGAGGGGAATCGTGAGAAAAGAGAAGATGACTCCAGCAAAGAAATGCACGCTATGCAAAGAAGTGAGAGCTTTAGGAGATGGCGTTAGCCTGCCATGTAACTTAAACCGATGAACAGAATTAGGGGGCAGACAATCGATTGTCGTTACTGAGTACTATCGAAGGACGAATTATTGTATTTGACTTGGCAATCATAGTGTTCGTTCTTGGCCTTCTCTTCCTAGTGAGGAAGAACAAATCTACATGGAAGCCAGAAGTCAGAATGTCACTCATTGTATTGCTTTCGATGTTGGCCCCCACTTGGTTCATCTATGCGCAGGAGCGGCCACACCAACCCTTTTCGATAATCCTCTTTACGGCAATGAGTTTTGTGATGACGGGTTTCATGGCTTTGTTCGTCTTCCGCCCTTTGACCCGACTAGAACCCTTCGTGAAATGTGGTCTGCTGGAAAAAGCGTATCGAATCGGGGCAATAATCGCTTCATACGCGTTAGCTTTCGGATTTGTAGAGATCGCGTTTTCCTTTGTCATAGTCAGTATGGTGAAAACAGAATCAGTTCCTTTGGCACCAGAACTGACTAGGTATACACTCCCGACAATTGTTGGATCAATCCTAATCGTCTACAGGTTGGGTCGCCAGTCTCAGGTTGGTCTCTTGAAATTTCTGTGTAGATTGTGTGAAGATACGATTCTAGCATCTTTTGCAGTCTTCCCTTACATTTCCTCCATACGCTACGTTGGTGTTGAAACGTTGAGCTTGTTTGGGGCTGTCGTTCCTAACCTTTGGCATGGTTTCTTGGTGGGGGTAATCGGTGTAATCGTCGAGTATTGTTTCCATGAGGTTGTTTCGGACGCGCGCGCGATCTTTCCGCGGACGGGTTACGAAGATGACCTTTGGAAAATGTTGTCTCTTGACGGTCTACTTGTCTTCTTCGAGGCGAGAAGGAGAGGGGTGGCACGGCAACAGAGAATTGACGAATATGTGCATGGAGAGGGACGGCTGCATTTGGTGAAACGACCAGGATTGGTGAGCAGACTAGACTCAAGATTCCATTTCACACTAGCTGGTAGAGTCGTCAAGATGAGCCATGTTGTGACAGTAGGTTTGGTTTGTCTCATCCCGCTTTCGATATACTCGGCGATACCAGTTCGCGTCCGGGTGATTGTTCCAGCTTATTCGGTTGGCGTTGTGATTAGCGCCAATAGCGCCAATTTGCCTGTCTTGCTCTCCGATCAGGTTGAAAGTGCAGAGAGAGTAGGCTATGCGGTTCCTCTAGTCAGAATTAGAGTTCTAAATAGCTCGCTGACAGTTCCGTTGAGTTCAAGATATACTAATCTAAACTCTAGTGAATTCTTTGTAAGCAGGACGGGGGAGTATCTCGTCGTGAAGTTCCATGTTGTGCCAGTTGAGTATGTTGTTGGGCAGGGGAGATTCCTTCCCAAAACCTACGATCAAATGAATAATTCGCAATTCGACTATTTCCCCATTTATCGTGATGCAGAGATTTATTATGCATTGACCCAGAAAGGATACCACAACATAACAACTGTGTCCATGAATTCCTTGGTAGGAATGATGACTTCCAATGTGAAGCTCATCTACGCCGTCAAGGACGATTATCGCATTCTCCTGCAAATCAGGATTGAAGGTGAGACTCTGAAAAGCACGGATGAAACTGTCATAATGTCAACTGACCAGGAGTCAATAAATATGATACTTCTGAATCTGAAGACTGCAAGGATTTCCACATCCATGTACTCTAGGATTGAAGAGCCTCCCATTCCCTTCTTGTTTGTGAGATCTAGTTGAACCCTGACGTTACCGGCAGTTCAACTCCCGCCGTGCCCACCACAAAAATCAGTCGATACTAGCTGCCTTGGAAGCGACGCATTAGATTGACATGAATTTGCCGATCTGAACCTAGAGTTGAACCTACACCCTGCCCACCAGACCCTAGCGGTAGCAGACCCTCAGAGGTATGAACCCCATCGATTTCAGTACCAATTCTAGCTACGAAAACGCTGCGTGTCCCCTCGGGCCCGCCACATTCCTTCTACTCTATCGAAATCGGAAGAGAACTAAGTATCAGGCGAGGTCCCCAATTGTTCAGATTCGATATGCATTTTGTCCGCTGTTTCAAGGCCTCGCTCCTCCCTGAACTGCATTCTATAGAATGCGCTGTATAGCCCGCCCCGATCCATAAGCTCCGCATGCGTTCCTCTTTCAATTATTCTTCCTTGGTCTATGACTATGATCTCATCGCAGAGCCTTATGGTTGAGAGTCTGTGAGCTATTATTATTGCCAGCCTATTCTCAAGGAGCTTTTTCAGCGCGTTTTGCACAACAAGCTCGGTATACGGGTCTATACTCGAAGTTGCCTCGTCCAGAACTAGGAGTCTAGGATTCATTAGAAGAGTCCGTGCGAAGCTGATGAGTTGCCGTTGTCCTATCGAAATG
>Ga0209725_1001880_pt1 | contig 11573 bp, 8 predicted proteins | sample I18A1metaG_FD_184145 | JGI IMG/M metagenome (GOLD analysis project Ga0209725, IMG submission 184145) | Lake sediment bacterial and archeal communities from Gulf of Boni, Indonesia to study Microbial Dark Matter (Phase II) - ​I18A1 metaG... | ecosystem: Environmental > Aquatic > Freshwater > Lake... | reverse complement strand
AAGATAAAGCAAGAGTTCAAGAAATACAAAGAAGAAGGAAAGAAATAGAAGAATTCTCTAAATCGTGGCGTGAATCAGACGATTTCGCCCCGTGTCTTCGACACAGGGGCCGTCGTTGGACAACGGCTCCCCCCCTCCCCTAGGGATTCCAGACTTGAACAATCACTGCTCTGCCTTGTCTCTGAGTTCTTACCAGTCCGGAGTTTCTTTATCATAGCTTCCGCTTCCTTGATAGGATCCATGGGCGTATAATTCCGCAGAGCCAAGTCTACGAGTTGCGAGAATGTTAACCCTGCCTGCCTGCAAAGTCTTGAGAGAAAGAAGAAGCGCACGGCGCGGATTCTAACGTAGATCCTTTTCCGTCTGACAGGCCTGATCGCGCTAGGTTTCTCTAGCAGTTTGTTGATTGCCTTTGATATTGCCTGGTTCGTCGTCTGCCCGAACGTTCTTGCAGTCTGTAGCTTGTCGTACGCCTCATCAGTAAGATAGAGACAGATCTTCTTTCGACCCTTGAGCATTGATCGAGTTATCTCAGCTGAGTCGCTGGGCAATTCTGTACCTACCATTCCGATGCTTCTGCAGTCATCGAATGTACTTACGCGGTCCGATGGTTTGAATTGACTTCAACCCGAGATCAAATCTACGTGCATTGGAGGCGAGGCGCTCTAGAGGAGCCTTCTCAGAGAGCCAAGGTCTTCGTGTCTATTCTCGAACTGCCTCTAGTGCCAAGAACGGTGAAGAGATTGTTGAAAACCCTTATCTTGAGGCGGGCTTTCATGTTGATCTGAGTTCTCTGAGGCGATGGTCCAGCATGGTCTATGGTCGAGTTCTAGTGGTTCATCTTTGTCGCTTGATAGTTCTCTTCTCCAATGGCCTCGAGTCGTCATTGGTGGCGCCTGCTTCTTGAGTGATAGCTTTAAGTAAAAACAAAGTCCCTACGTCTAGTGGTCCAGTTGAACGCGACTAAGCTGCTTGTGGCGTTTCTCCTGATCGGCTGTTTCATCTTGGGATTCATGCAAGAACCGATGAGGCGGTTGCTGCGGCATACTTGAGGCCTTAGCTATGAAGGAAGTCAGAGTACTCCTGACCACTTCCCTTCTGCTCTCTCTTGTCTTGAATCTTGTACTTCCGTTCGCGCCCTCATCATATGCCAGCAATCTTGGTCAAGACAGAAGAGCTGGTTCGGTCATGAAGAGTAGCCTAGCCGAGTATCAGATAGGAACAACTGATATTCGACAGAATACATTGCCGAAGACGATTGGCTATGCCAATCAGCAAGAGCCAGTAACCACAAAGCAAGTTGAATTAAGGATGGTTACTGTTCAATTCTTGACTGTGAAGGTTGTGAATTTCCCCGGCCGCGACTACGCCCTTGTTGTCTCTTCGAGTGGTGTTCGGCTCAACAGCACTGAAGGGCCTAACGGGAAGGATCACTTCGTCGCCTCCGAATCAGCGCAAGTGAATTGGGAAGCCAGTTTTGCATATGCCAAAAAATACTATCGTGATAGAGTTGCCATCGAAGTGCAACTGTTTAAAGCGTGGCTCTTGCAGGAAGTCGAAGAGGGAACAGGAAAAAGTAAGGCGTACTGGACGACACGCGGTTTCTACCTAGGCGATATTAACCCCAAAACAGGCAACTCGCCATCGACTCTGTGGCTTGAATTGTGGGTAGATCTTAGGACAGGGAAGGTAGAATCAGATGCAACCCTTGAACGCGAGTATACACCATTCTACCGAACGCTCCATTCCAGAGGAACCGAGGTCCCATCGAATGGGGGAAAGACATGGGAAGATGGTGCTAGCGGGACCTGGGAGATCAGATTCAACGTAATTATCGAGGACTATCTCGAATTCATAGCAAGACAGCGCACTAAATATTACGACTACTACGGGAAACGGGTCTGGTACGCACAGTGGCGAGCTGTGGACGAAGCGCTAGAACAATCAATCAGCTATATGGAGGAGCAAATCGCTAACAGCCAAGCGGCTTTAGCGGGCAGTTTGTTAGAGGTCACCAAGATCGTACTGTTTGCAGTAGCGTCTATACTTGTTCCTGAAGGAACGACGCTCTTCTGGGTCTTTGTTGTACTCGAAAAAGCCGACACTATGACAGGTTTCACCAAGACTGTTGTTGATCTCGCAGAAACTGCCTCCGATACAGCCGTTATGAACAAGCTTCTCCATGCTTTGAAATTTGCACAGGATCTTCACAAGATTTGGCCCGTGTGGAACGAGAAGGAAAATCAAGGCGGTATTCTATCCAAGTATCTCGGTAACGACTTCATCAACAATTTCCAGAAAATGCTTGATGACTTATGGAAAATGGCTGACAGCGAACGCTTCATCTGTCAAGAACATGACCCGGCGAAGCTGTTGGAGGAAGTACGAAAGGAATTGAAAGTCATCAATTTCACCTACACCAAAAAGATGCGTACGTTACTCGAGCAATGGCGAGATGCGCCGCCATCTGAGGTAACACTGAAGCTACCAATGGAATCGATTGAGTATTCGCTCAAAATGGTCAACGCCATAGATGATTGGCTCACGAAAGATTATGGCTACCTTACAGAATTGGAAAAACTTCTCGAATCGTCACAAGTTACGTTTATCGTGACGTCGCTCTTTTTTGAGGATTGGGCCTCGGATTGTCTCCTCGCAGTGGTTCCTTTCACTTTCGATTATACGTATAGAAGTTCAGCAGCAACAGTAAATGTCAAAACAGGCGAAACTTGGACGAGCCCAATATACTTCCATGGAGGGGAACTGCTCCTGAAAATGGGAAAGGGATTCGAAAAGATCATTGGCCCGAATTGTAAGTATGAGTTGTTTGACTGGCTCTTACATGTCGATGGTTCGGATACCTATTGGGTAGTATCCAACCAATACCCAGCCGATCCAACCACCGTAAGAGTCGTGTTCACAAGGCCGTTTACTCTTATTGCAAGATACAAAGCGCACTATTTGCTGATGATAGAATCTGATCCAGTAGGCTTGGATCTTTCTCAGTTAGCGAAAGGTGGAGGTTGGTATGATCGTGACTCTTGGGCGCTTGTGGAGGTGCCTAATGGCTTGGTTCGAGGAGGGACAATGTACAATTTCACAGGGTGGAGTGGGGACGCAAGTGGCAATCTCCCTGGGGCCCCTAGCAGGAGATACGCTTGGATCCACATGGACGGGCCCAAGAAGGCAGTAGCCAAGTACAAGACAAAATACGCACTCACAGTTGGTGCAGTAGGACTAACAGCACTTGAACGTGTCCATGCTACCACGAATCTCTACGTGGCAGGATTACTCGTTGCATCAGGCATTGACGAAAGGCATCAGTTCGTGAGCTTCTACGATCCCGGAACGATCTTGAAGGATTTGAATATCGACACGCCCGTCTATCCCACGGAAGCTGGTTGGAGATTTGTATTCACTCACTGGAGCGACGGAGTCACGTCATCCAATAGGAGCATACCTTCGATAGCTATGAATACTCCAAAGACCATAACAGCTCACTTCGCACCTCAATGTTCGATTTGCTTCACAACATGGGGACTTCCAAACGAGGTCGCGGTGAAGTACACTGTAAATGGAGCGCCGCATGCTACTCTTGCAGGCACTCCCCACAGCGAATGGCTCACGCTCTCCAGCTCAATAAGCTTTGACATCGACCCGAAAGGTCCATTCTATGCGGGCACACCAACAAGCTACAAGTACCAATTCCTCAATTGGTACAAGTTGACTGCGCCCGGTCCGCCACCAACGCTCGTCAGAGGCCCTGACACATATGTAGCCGGATATGACTCCAACGCTCCGAAGTACGAAGTAACAGTCGATGTCAGACCCGGATCTCCGGTATATGTTAATGATGCGCATTACGGTTTCGGCCCCCAGAAATTATCATTCATCGTCGGTACAGTGAACAAGGTGAGCGTTCCGACGTACGTTCTAGTAGGTCTAGGTGTTAGGATTCATATTCCGTCCAACTTCGTGACGTTCTCCTCGCCGACAAAAATAACCTTTCAGGAGCACTATGAGTACTTGCTGACGGTCAAGACTAGTGGGTTGCTTGCACATCTAGGATCTACGAAGGTCTATGTCGCCGGATCAGCGACGATGGATGACTATGGCGTTTCAACCATCAATGATGCCTGCAAGGACGGGTATCGAAAGTGGTTTGACGCTGATTCGGCCACTGGAGCCATAAATATCGACACACCAACTGGAGGCTTGCTGTTTGTCAGTTGGATTCTTGACCAAAACGCAATCGGATCAACAAGACCCCTATCTGCTTTGACAATGAACCAACCACATTTAGCGATGGCAAACTATGCTCCACCCCCTGACTTCTCTCTATCCTCTTCCCCGTCTTCTCGAACAATCGTTCAGTACGGATCGGATACGTTCTTGGTTGGTGCGAATTCGATGTTCGCCTTTAACGCACCCATATCATTGACTCTATCGGGCTTGCCTAGTGACGCACGCTACGAATTCAATCCGAAATCTATTGCCCCGACTCGCACCGCTATGTTGACCATCACAGCGGGAAAGACTGCAGGGAAATTCGTGCTAACCATAACTGGGGAAAGTGGAGGACTGACACGCTCTGATCTCATCGTATTGACGATAAATCCAGCGCCTGGCTTCAGTATTCTGGCGATTCCAACCTCGGTCTTCTGCATGTTAGGGTGTCGTACTAGCTGCCATGTCATAGTGAAGTCTGTCAGTGGTTTTTCCTCTCCCGTGTCGTTGCGCGTTTCGGGGGTTCCGCTAGGTGTAAATGCCTCGTTTGATCAGCCGATCCTCACACCCAAACCTCAAGGCCCTGCCTCATCGATGTTGTGGATTTCTGCATCTACGTTAGGAAAATCCATGCCAGGCAACTATACCATCACGATCACTGCAACTAGCGCGAAATTGGAACAATCGCTTCAGGTCTCGTTGATTTTGACAGGCGATAAGAAGGGATCGTGGGAGGAGAACTTGATCTCGACACTTGTTAAGTATCTTCCGATTCTGGTTATGCTCGCTATACTCATAGCTGCAATATCAGTTGCTATGCTTTGGATTAGGCGAAGAGAGTTCAAGAGAGAATCCGTACTGAAGCCGACGACATTAGGGCCTCGGCCGAATATCGGGTTGCACTCAAGTGGCGTTCGTCCACTCATACAAGATTGCTCACCTGAAATCGGCTGCTCCCATGAGGATACCAAGAGCACGTTGATTTGGACCAATCTTTCAGCTTCGACAAATCGTTTCCAGGGGGGCATATGCGTGGGATTCTGCAGACTGTTATCTCTGAATGTCGGCCAATAGCTTCTCCCGAACCGCCGTGATCGTCTTACTAGCCAATGAAAGCCTCAGATGCTCGACGTTACTCCTCGTCAGGTTCGGAACTACATTCGCAAAGCACAGACATATCCAAGTATCCCCGAAGACATGAGACACGCCGTAGGCATCCCTCAGTCATTCAAGATACTTGAGGAGATAGAAGGCGAAGTTCTTCTGCGTGGAAACACTACCGTACTTTCTTAGCCACCGCTAAACCGCCTGATACTCCAAAAACGATTTAGGCAGGCTGGGACGTTCTACCGAAGCGGACCCAGTAGTAGCGGACTCCAAGGTAGCCGCACAATGGACAGTAGCTCCCCGCTACTGTAGACTACCCGGGGCGATGGTCCAGCATGGTCTAAGATACTTGGCTCGGGACTACGATCGGCGAGAGCCCAAGTGATCGTGGGTTCAAATCCCACTCGCCCCACCAACTAGATCAGTACTTAGTGCCTTGAACTCGGCGCCCAGAAGCACCAGTCTCGCGCGTACGTCTACAGAAACGGCCTGCGCGTTAGTCTTATTGCTTACAGTGACTGATTGACCTTCTGATATGAGGTTTGAATCACAGAGCTAGAGTGATTCTGACTGCCGTCCTTCTGATTGCGCTGTTCACAAGCGTAACTGTTGTGTATTGGTTTTGGCATCTTCCAAAGAACACTGATTCAGACAAGGACGGATTGAGCAATTGGGATGAGGCCCATGTCTGGAAGACTGATCCGAATAATGCTGACACTGACAAGGATGGCTTGTCCGATGGACTGGAAGTTATGGAGTATCGGACGAATCCTTTGGCTTCCGACACCGATTCAGACGGTCTGTTGGATGGTGCCGAGGTCTCCCTAGGAACTGACCCGAATAGGCCGAGCATCTATCCTTGTTTGACAAGGGCTAGAGAGGCGCTCAAGGCTTTGACGGAAGGTGTTCGCAAGATAGGAACTCACTATGAAGCCTTTGAGGGAATTGACATAGCAAGAGACCTGAATAGTCTGCGGAGTAGGACCCAGAGCTTCCAGACGGACTTTCAGCATGCAATTCGGCGCATTGATCTGTACGAAGCGGCCGAGACAGAGATCGCGAAAACATTTGCAGGCCTTGTCAAGATATGGCGAGACACCTCTCTTCCTGAGGAGACCCGTTTGGAAAAGCTCAGAGAATACAACCAGCTCCACAGATCAGAGGCGGTTGTAGATATTGCTGAGGCTAAGGAAACACTGGCCTACTTCATAAACGAGAGACAGGAAACTGGCCTGCTGTCCTTTGACCTGCATCAAGACAATCAGACTTTGCAAGCCCTCGTGACCATGTGCAAGGAGGCGATGGGAATGTGTGACAGATACCGACAACTCACAGGAGTTGGCCAACTCATCTTCAAAGCAGCCAATGAGAACGCTGACATCTACATGAGGTTTGGACAACAGTTTCTGGGAAGAGTCTCTGACTACAGCCTACCAGGATACGTGAGTCTGCTGGAACTGCGGAAAGCTCTGAAAGAGGCAAGGGAACAGTTACAGTCTCACTTGCAGACAGGTAAGCTAGATCTGGAGGAGACTGGCAAGACATACACTGGTCTGGATTTCGAGTACTCGGTGCAGCCAAGAAATAGACCGGTATTGCAGAAACTGCTGGATAGTCTCTCCAATCAAGAAAGAGCACAGCTTCTTAGAGTGATCGCTGAAGACCATTCAGAATACGGACTGATTCAACTGAACGATATTCTCGACGAGTCGAGAGACTGTGTGGAGCCTGTGAGCGCTAACATCCGAAAGGCCCTCGGTAGGGGAATCAACGATCTGGCAATCTTGTGCACCATTGTTAACGATGTAGCGTCGCCAAGCCATGTCGGAACAATGAAAGACAAACACCACGGCTATCCAAACGAGTGCAACTACTCGCTCATCCTCTCAGACAAGCAGGCTGCCGACAACAGAGAGTACGCCATCGCCCTCTACAAGAAAATAAAGAGTCTCAAGTTCGCTTTTTCACAATATGTTGTTGCTTCCACCAGAGAGATGTGGGAACGGAAAACAGCTGGCGGATTCTCAGAAGATGTAATACTATTCAACACGGCCTTCAACTTGGACGGCCGATATGTACAGACAGGATATATCTACTTGATTGGAAAGGATGAGGTATCCCACGGAAGATGGCCACTAGTACCCATTGCGAATGAATTGCATCTGTTGTTCCGAGGTGAACCGGTGCCATGGTCGTCTTACATAGAGAAGTTTCAAGGCGTGTTGATCAGCTTCACATCATTCCTGGACGGGAACATCCCTGTCGTCTACAAGATTTGAAAGAAATCACTGGCAGTGGCTGTATGCGTGTCTTCGTATGATCGACGAGCGCACATGCTAAGCATACTTCTCAGAATACCGGCCACTATGGCTGTCTTGGTTCAACGATTGAACTAGAACCATTTCGTCTTTCCACAGCCTAAGCAGACGATCTTCTCCTAGGCGCCTTCAGCCTTCCAGACACGCGAGGTATTCGTTCCACATTTCGGACAGAAGGATTCGATTCTACCTAGAATCTCGTTTCTCGCGAAGATACTGTTACTCGCAGCATCTGCTACTTTCTTCAAAAACGACTCCATAGAATCACCTCCTTGCTGAAGAGATAGAACGCGACTACTGCGTCGCCTGCGTTCAGCGTCCTACAAAGCGTGCGGGTTAGGTCCCACCTTTTGAGAATGTTGAGGATTGAAACTGGAATCAGCCCATCTTCTCGTAAACCCGCGGTTCGTCACAAATATATGCCTGCTCAAACACTTGACAGAACTGGTCTCCTAGGAGGGCTTTGAAGTTGAAGAGTCGAGCCCAGTCACTGCTTCTCATCTCGTTTGCAACATGTCTTCTGATTAGAACTCTCCAACCAGAAGTGACTGGGCATTCGGGAGACAAGACTGAGTTCGTTCCAGCGCAAGTAGTACCGGTGATAGATGGTAATGCCGATACTCCGAGGGATCAACTGAAAAGGACACCTCTAGGAGAGCAAATGAACTATCCTCTTGGAGAATGGGAAGATGCAACGACTATTCCTTTAGTCTCAGCTCCTTGGGGTCCTAAGGGCGAGGCATATGTGTGTTTGAAACATGATTCAAACAAAGTCTATGTGTTGATTGACTTCCTTTCGAATAAGGATCCTAGCAAAGGAGATGAGGCTCGTCTTAGATTTGATACATTACACGATGGAACTGAACATCCACAAAAGGATGATTATATGTTTTCATTTGGTAATCCTGAAAGAGGAAAGTTCTTTGTGGGGCAAGGGACAGGAAGCATGTGGTCGCAAGCTATTGAATTACGAGATCCAGATGACGCTTCAGCAGCCACAGGTTTTAGCCCTTCATTAAAGTCTTCAGAACCTCATGGAGTGTTTGAATTTGCCATATCCAAAAACAAATACTTAGGTGAAGGAAATATCATGGGGTTTGCAGTTTCTACTGGTTATGGGGGAGTGAATACAACCCGCTTATATTGGCCATTTCATGGAGCAGTTCCTAGCTATCCATCTAAATGGGGTAATGCTGTTTTTCTACCAGCTGAACCTAGGTACACGATTCCAAGATATTATACGGTTCAACTATCTGTGACTGGCATTCCTTTCAACATCTCCTGCCTCATAATGATAGATGGCTCGAGAACGGTTCGGTTTGAGGAAGGGAAGACGTACTCACTCGACTTTGATATTGCCACAAGCCACAAGATCACAGCACAGGAATGTGTGGCTGGGCCTCAGGGAGTGCGATACCTCTGTGCTTCGAATTCTCTCACAGTATCATCGTTTGGCAAGTACTTCTTTGCCTACAGGAAACAATACCGCTTGGAGGTCGCATCAGAGTTCGGGAAAGTAAACGGCACCTCTTGGTATGATGAAGGTGCCGTCGCAACTTTCTCCATCAAACCGACTGTGGTCCCTCTTCCTGGCCTACTCGGAGCGTTGGGTGGGAAGTATATCTTCGATCGCTGGAGCAATGGCGAAACGAAACCCACAGCCACAGTCCAGATGACGTCGCCTCACACGATCACAGCTCTGTGGAAAGAAGACCTTTTGTCCGTGCAAGTGGTTGCTTTCTTGGTCTTAGGTGGAATCACGGCCGCGACGACGTTTCTGATTATCAGAAGAAAAGGCAACAAGCGACTGGAGTAGATACACTCTCGGGTGGGAGAAGGAGGTTTGCCTATTCCTTCTCAGGCTCTACACTATCGTCAGAATCGTCCAAGATCTCCACGGTTCTCTCTGGTTCGGCTATCTCATCCTTTAGCTCTGGGATTTCCTTCTCCATCTTTTTTCATCCAGTATTCCACCAGTCTGAATCACTCGGCATCGAGACATCTCCTCTACCTTGTCAAAGGGCAACAACTCTTATCTGATGGTTGCGTTCATTCCACACTCGGGAGGAATCTTTCACTATCCCATGAAGCAGAAGAGGGCATGGTTGAGCGGTCGCCTCACCACTTTTCTAATGGTTGTTTTCTTGGCGTCGACACTCGTGCTGCCGAAGATGTCGGTTGGAGCGGAAGACATGACCACGATATATGTTCAGGAAAGCGAGGTGCCGATAGAAGTTGATGGAAATATCACAAGAGCTGAGTGGGGGAACACACAAGAGATCAAATGCTTGATAGAGGGAATAAAGACTGTAGATCAAGAAGCATTCTTCAGAGTACAACATCACAAGGATAATCTGATTTTTGCCTGTGAGCTATTAACTGATAGCACTCCACAAAGGGGCGATGGATTCAATGTTGCGTTGAAGACAGGGGCCGATCCAAAATTACCAGAGTCAAGAGCAGATTATGTGGTGAGCATTTCCGTTTCCGGAACCTACTTCTCTCGTATCAGGTTCAACATAGCGCACATACCCGAATATCTCCCCTTCAAAGAGCTGGTCAAGGGAGGATGTATGTTCGGTACGTCATGGGCGCATAACGCATCAGAACATATGAACTATGAACTGAGCATACCTTTCAAACTTCTTTCCTATGGCCTAAAAGAAGACCCTTCAATAACTTTGTCTAGAGTTAGTGTTTTCGACCAATCTGTGCCAGTTCAGACAGAAGGTAGATTGAGCAATTTTCTAGTTTGGCCTATGCGACCAGAATTCGCTAAGCTTGTCTTTCCTCATCCAATACCACAGTTCATCCCAGATGCTGTGCCAATCGTAGCTGCCTTCTGTCTCTGCTGTGTACTAGTGGCATTGGCCAAGAGCAAGAGAAGCATTACGAACAGGGAATCGGCGCGCATTCTAGCGTAAGATACTCAATTGCTGGGTTCGACTTTTTCTTCCTCTCGTTCCAGCTCTTCTGCTTCAATTGGCCGTATGGCTTCAGTTGGCATTGCTATTGGCTCTACTGCATGTTCTGGAGGCAGAGGCCAAAGGCAAGCTTACGGATGGATCAGAATTGTCAACCAAACTGAAAGTCGCAGACATTGTAAGCACGATAGGCTTGAAAGGCCATGCCTTGGGAAGGCCGTTGAAGCTTGAAAAGGACTGCTACGATTTGTATGCGGTCTGTGGATTCACAGGCGGTAGCCCAATGGCATCTGCCGAGGAGTTCACGAGAAGACTCGCTGCAACCCCCACAAACAAGAGAGAAGAGGACTTTGTAGAACACGCTTTGGTAAGAATAGCGGAGTACTTCAGATCGGAAAATGGCAGAGGACCTGCCGCTGTCTCCAGATTCTACGGCCTAGACGACTCCAAGCGAGTCGACTCCTACCAAAGAGTCAGCAACTTCCTGAAGAACGTTCAATAACATTGAACACATAAATCTGACATTGAACATCGACCGGATGCTTCTTTCTGACCTGTGCTTTGCTGAGGGCAAAAATCCCCTTTCGCCGGCAGACCACACGGGTCGGATGGCTGCCCTCTTTGGCAATTAACCCGAACGTTATCAAGGGACAAGATCCCACTCGCCCCACCATTCTCACTCTGAGTTTTCCCCCCAACACTTCAGGTCAGGGGACGCAGAAAACTATGTCATGACGCTATAGCCAGAGTTCGTAGCGTTCGTCCGATGAAGGCTTGTAGTCGGATAGAGTGAAGCGAAGTTTCTTCAATTCAAGTACGTGACGGATAATACATGGGTTCAGTTTGGGCACATCCTTTCGATCCTCCATCTCAGTCAACGTGAAATACCTTGCCTCAACGACCTCTTTCCCATCTGGCTTCAGTTCTCCGCTCACAACTTTCACCAAGAACGTTGCGTAGAGATCATTTCTGCCTTCTGTAATCCGGCTGCGCACAG
>Ga0209725_1001878_pt1 | contig 11578 bp, 11 predicted proteins | sample I18A1metaG_FD_184145 | JGI IMG/M metagenome (GOLD analysis project Ga0209725, IMG submission 184145) | Lake sediment bacterial and archeal communities from Gulf of Boni, Indonesia to study Microbial Dark Matter (Phase II) - ​I18A1 metaG... | ecosystem: Environmental > Aquatic > Freshwater > Lake... | reverse complement strand
ACGCTTCCATCGCCTCGTGAATGTTCTCTGTCACGACAGTGCGGGGAACCGGGAGGCTGTGCTCGCTCAGCAACGCTAGAGTGTAATACTTGTCGACCGCCTTCTCAATCGCCGCGGGCGGGTTGATGATGGGCATCCCGTACCTTGCCAGTCTGTGGAGACTATCCATCTGGAAGATGATCTCGTCGAGAGACCCGCGGCCGATCGGCCTCACCAAGATCGCTGACAGGTCCTTCACGAGATCAATTCCGCCCAGCGAGAACTCAGGAGTCAACGCGACCCGCGAGGCTACGTCAGTGAATCGAAACGCCACGGGCTCCACGTTCTTCCTAATGAAAGCCTCCCTCAGCCTCGAGGAGCACCATGCATCCCGGTCGCGAGTCATGATGCCGACTTTCAAGTGACAAATACTCCCAGAGCCATACATGATGGCTCGGAATAAATAGGTCACAGCCGGACTCTGGCGAGCCCCAGTTGAAGATAATCAGCCGAGCAATCAGAACAACGTACTGGAGACCCGGCGACGACTACCGCAAGTTCATCCTCAACGCGGTCTCCCGTGAGCTACAGAATGGGGACATAGTGGCGCTTTCAGAGAAAGCGCTCTCGGTCGCTGAGGGAAGGGTCGTCGACGAGTCCAAGGCTAGGCCGAGCATCCTTGCCCGCATTCTCACGACTTTCTGGATGAGGGCGGTGTGGGGCTACTTGCTTGGCAGGCTTTGTGGCCTGAAGAAAGCCAACATTGCACGTCTCAGAACGTACCCACTCTGCGAGGGTGCTCGGCATAAACAAGTGTGTTTGGAGTACGCGGGTCTTCTCCAGACCCTGCTGCCTTTCTCCGAAGGCGGAATAGATACCACGAACCTGCCTTATTCGCTCGCGAGCCTCCCACTAGAGTCTCCGAGCCGCCTTGCAGAAGAGATCCGAAGAGCGATCGTCGATCAGCTCGGCAAGTTGGTCGCCGTTGTAATCGTGGACAGTGACAAGACCTACTCCTGCCGTGGCTTCCACTTCGCCTCGCGGCGCACGGACATCAACGGGATAGTCGAACTAGGCCCAATTGCGTACATGTTAGGTCGGGTCTTGAGGTGGAAGGCTAGGTCCACGCCCCTTGCGTGGGCTGGTTCCAAGGCCTCCCCCGGATTCGCACTTCGAATCGCTGGCCTCGCCAACAGCGCCCGGGGATACGGAGCTGGAAGAACCACGTGGGAGATGGCCGCTCGTTTCGGCGTCGGGCTAGCCGACGTTGACTGGCAGATGCTCGAACAAGTGGACCACAGGCCCATTGTAGTGCTTAGGCCTAGCTAAGGCAGAACGGAAATCGTTCACCTCAAGGTCGATACCCCTCAAGCATCAGCACCGACAAAGCGGAGGCCGTAAGATCGGCGGTCGTCCCCGGGTTACAAGCATGATCTGATCTCTGCAACGTTTCGTCCATTCGCTCGACCGCTCTTCGTCCACGCGCTGTCTTCATTCCTCCCATTCTGAGAACGCTCGTTGCCCTGCGTGAGATTTCCTTCGCCGTTATCATACCCCGTTTCCGGGCGATTAGCGTATCCGGAATTCGAGAGAGAATCGTGAGATATGTGTCGACGACTGCGATGTTGATGTCCCGTGTCGCTCGCAGCTCTCGAATGAGACACGGCAGGCCGATATCGAATGTCACAGAGAAGTCGTTGACCCATTCCCATGAAATCGTGTCATACTTCGCAGATACGCGAAAGACGTCAAGTAACGAGAGGTCCCGTCTCCGAATTTCCACAATAGAGTTCTCGTCTTTGATGTCGAGTTCAGGCACTTCCCCCATGCCACCAGGAGATGCATGGAGTATTGCCAGGTAGGTATTCACAGCGTCGCCTGACGTTGTATGCGTCACAACCTTTCTCAAGTTCCTCCTGATCCGTCGGGCTGTCAAGGCTGTTCGACACGGGATCATGCCTGCCGCGTAGGCTATAGGGGTCAGGAGTAGGATCACACCTAGGCTGGTGTTCCCACCGTGTTGCCATTGCGAACATGCATCTACTGCACGTTTGATGCACTCGCCGATCCCTAGTTCCACATTCTGAGTCAACCTTTCGCCAATCCGGTTCCCACGTAGTGTTGCAAGCCGAAGGTGTGGTGATAATGCAGCAGCGGAGGCGAGAAAATGCTCAAATCTTGTGTTCTCAAAATTCCGCGTCCTGTGCACATTTCCGGGCTTGGGGTATGCGCTGACTTCTAGGAGAAGAGCAAGCTGCAGCGCGGAAGCGATCTCGTCATGCCTGCTTGGCATTATTCTCACCGTGAGACGACCTATCGGGATTGAGCTGCACGTGCTGTTTGCCAGGCCACAGCTATTTACCTCTGCGCCTGCGTAGACGCACCGAGGAGAGGGTCGGGCTGATAGAGATCAAGGACTACATTACTGAACTCTCTCTCGAAAGAGGTCACATATACGAGGTCATCGTTTCAACCTTCACTGAGGACGGACGCGCGACCGCGGCCCCAATGGGGATCACATTTGTAGAGGATCGGTCACTTGCAGTTCGACCCTTCAAGACCAGCTTGACCTTCCGAAATCTGAGGGCAAGGGGATGCGGCGTAGCCAACATAACTCTAGATCCAAACCTCTTCTATGCGGCCGCCTTCAAGTGGATAGACGAGAAGGAGGAGATTCTTCTAGATCGGTTTGAAAGAGCGAGAAGCGTGGACGCGCCGCGTATCACGCTGGCCGACGGATACATCGAATTTACTGTCGACCGAATGATCGATGAGAGTGTGGAGAGGGGGCGTTTCATATGCTCAATAGGAATGGCTGAAGGGCGAAACGCCATTGTGAAGCCCTACTGTAGGAGCACGTTCGCCACAATAGAATCCGTCATACATGCGACGAGAGTGCCGGAGTATCTGTCAAGAGGATGGACAGATCGTGCAACTAGGTTAACCGAGCTGATCGAGTGTTATGGTGATCTGGTCGCGAGAATATCCCCTAATTCACAGTACGAACAGATCCTGCGTGAAATAGTGTCCTATGTACGAGGGTTGTGGCCTAGAAATGAGGGTTCAAGTGCGGAGTCCGTCTAGACTCCACTTCTCACTCATCGACCTCAATGGCGCCCTGGGACGCGTTGACGGGAGCATAGGGCTTGCGCTCAACCATCCGGCGGTGATCTTGGAGGTCTCGTCAAATGACACCATCGAGGTTACGGGGGTCCAAACTGACTTTGTCCATTCGCTGGTGAGTAGATTCACTCAACATTACTCGATCGATCTCGGTGCGAAGATACATGTGACCAGCACTATCCCAAGTCATGTGGGGCTCGGTTCCACAACTCAACTCTCCCTCTCGATCGCCGCAGCCCTATCCCGCCTCTTCGGACTAGACACCACCACCAGGGACCTAGCTGAGGTGATGGGCAGAGGCGGCACATCCGGGATCGGCGTGGCCGCGTTCGAGATGGGAGGGCTCATCGTGGATGGCGGACACACCTTCGGGTGCACCCGTCAAAAGCAGAGCTTCCTTCCGTCCCGTGCCTCGAAAGCGCCGCCTGGTCCGGTTCTGACTCGATACGCATTCCCGGAGGATTGGATGTTTGTGGTCGCGATACCGAACGTAGCTCGAGGGCTCGAAGGTGATAGAGAGGTCAAGATCTTTCAGGAGAGATGCCCGATCCCCGCGGAAGAGGTAGGCGCTGTCTGCAGAATCGTTCTCATGAAGCTGCTGCCAGCCATTGTAGAGCGCAACATCAACGACTTCGGAGCAGGTCTAAGCAAACTTCAGAACGTAGGGTTCTCCCGGCTAACGAGGGATCTAGTGCAGCCGGTGGTGGCCAGATGCATCGAATTCATGGCTAACCACGGTGCATACGGTTCAGGCCAGAGTTCGTTCGGCCCTACCGTCTTTGGCCTTGTTAAGGGAGTTCATGAGGCGGAACGCCTCAGGGAAGAGGCAAACATCTTCCTCTCATCCGAAGGCGGTGGAGAAGTGTTCGCGACATCGGCTAATAACGTTGGCGCCGCTATTCAAGTCCTTGAAGAGTAGCTATTTAGCTCGTCCGTTCCTAGGTCCTGAACCGATAGAATCTTGTTCTTCTTTGCGGGATTGATCAGAACTTGAAAGCCCTGATTGTAACCGGAACCCTAGCTCGCCGACAGGTGGAAGACAATGTGAAGCAAAGCCGAGCAAGGGCTGAGGTGGTGACCCTACCGGCTCAGGTGGCTGCCTTGATGACGCCGGAATACGTCTCCAAGATGCTCAGTCGTATGGACCTTCAAGGCTATGACCTGGTGATGCTACCGGGCATGATGCGCGGTGACGTTTCGTCCGTCTCCAGGAAAATCGGCCATCCAACTTTCAAGGGACCAAAGCATGCTGCCGATCTGGCCCTCGTGCTCGATAGGCTCAAGGAAATCAAACTCTCAACCGTCATGCCTGCGTGCGAACTGCTCAAGGACACCATCCATAGAAGGGCCACGAGAGAGCTCGCCTCGATCAACAAGAAGAGCGTGCCTGCAATTATCATAGGCAAAGGCGGGAGGTTGCGCGGGATTGGAGGAACTGCTCCGATGCGAGTTCTCGCGGAGATAGTTGACGCTTCGACAATGTCCGAGAAGATGATCGCGTCATGGGCCAGGTACTTTGCAGATTCAGGGGCGGACGTAGTGGACATTGGCATGGTAGCAGGGGGAGGACATGCGAGGGAGGCGCTGAGGGCCGTACGGGCTGCCAGGCGAGTCGTATCTCTTCCGATCAGTATAGACACCAACGATGTCCAAGAGATGCGAGCCGCAGTGAGGGCCGGCGCGGACCTGATTCTGAGCGTTAATGCTGAAAACATGGAGCACGTCGCAAGGTTCGCGTCAAGGGTTCCCGTCGTAGTGACACCCGCCTCAGAGGAGAAATCTTGGCCACAAGATCCAACGAAGAGAGTCGAGCAACTTGAGGAGAACATTGCTCAAGCCCGCGGTCTCGGATTCAGAAGCGTGATCGCTGACCCGGTCCTATCACCGATCTTCATGCCCAGCCTAGCTGCATCGATAATGGCATACCACAACTTCTCAGAACGGCATCCTGAGATACCAATTCTCTTCGGAGTTGGAAACACCATAGAGCTGATGGATGGGGACTCTGCCGGCGCGATCCTGTTGCTAGCTGGAATCGCCTCGGAAGTACGCGCAAGCATTCTTCTTGTAACGGAAGCCAGCGACAAGACCAAGGGATGCGTAAGTGAGGCGTCAACAGCTGCTAAGATGGCAACACTTGCGAAGTTGCGGGAGTCACCGCCAAAGGATCTCGGTCTCGATCTGTTGATATTGAAAGAGAAGCGGATCAAGCAGGAACCCTACGATGCCTCACTTGAGGCGGGCGTGCTCTCAGTGTCGGAGGCTAGGAGGCAACGTTTCATTTGTGATCCCAAAGGCTGCTTTAAGATAACGATGGACAGAGACGCTGGGCAATTAGTGCTATACCACTACATCTATGGTCGGTCCGCGCCTACCTTAGTGGTCAAAGGTGGGAATCCGCTGGCGATATCAAGAGCCGCGATTGGACGAGGCCTAATCTCACGGCTCGACCATGCTGCGTACCTTGGAATCGAGTTGCAGAAGGCCGACGTTGCACTGCGAACGCAGAAAAGTTACATTCAAGACCAGCCCATTTTCTCACGAAGGTAGTGAATCCGTTGCCTCCTAGAGTTCAGATCGAACTTACCTACGAGGCAAAAGTGCTCAAAAAGTCACGAAGGGGTCCCATAATGAACCGACGTCCGGTATGCCTGGCGAAAAGCTCTGACGAGCACCTGAGGATCCATTTGAAGCTCAATGCAGAGCCTCGCCAAGCTCTTGCAATATAGTTCGGTGGTTTGCCTCAAGAGTTCCTTAATTTCCGGGCGGCAAAGTCGCCTTGGGGGTTTGAGAAGCATTAACAGCCATCTTCCTAGCAGCGTCGGTTCATACCACTTCGCCCAGACACCTTTGCCCTTGACCCTCTTCCTGTATAGGCCTTCATCAAGTATGCCCGCGTCTACAAGCCTTCTAAGATGGCCTAGCGTTGTCTTGTTTGAGCAAGGCAAGCTTTCGACAAGCTCCTTCTGAGAAGTCCTCTTTCTGAGGTACATGCTTTCGAGAATCCGCACAGCAATCGCGGATCCGAAAACAGAGAAAAGCAGGGTGCGGAGGTGCTTCGGATTTGTCGGAAGGGGAAGGATATAGGGCCACAGCTTCATGGCGGTAGTGTCCCCTGTATGGTATTGGGGTGGGCTGCCTATTCTAACCCTTCTTCCCTTGCGCGCAGGCAACATCTGCCCGAACATGCTGCAACTAGGAAATGGTCCCCTTGGTGAGTCCTGCAGCTCTCAAGGCCTTGATCACAGCTGCTCCGACGATGGTGGTGACTCCTACGATTACGCCTCGTTCAATTGGGTAGACAAGAAAGATGCCTTGCCAGCTGAAACCCAACGCGTTGGGTGTTATGCCCATGACCGTGGTGGCCATTGAGGCAAAGAGAAGGTTTCCGGCGAGGTGCTGTGCCATTGTGCCAATCAAGGAGAGGATGAGTAAGGCAGGTATCATGGGTGCGGTTGATGGGCCTGTCACCCAAGCCACAGCTCTTCCACTCAGCGGCGAGATGAGCAAAGCGAATGCCAGCAGATGTAACCATATGAAGGGAAACGCTATCCCGCTGTTCGGGATTGAAATAACCTTAGGCGTGTAGGGATGGAAGACGAATAGAACAAGCATACCGGTGAAGAGAGAAACGGAAACGACCCGCCGCCTTTTCATGAGAAAGCCGAGAGTTAGGGTGTTCATAGCCGCTGGTATGAAGTCTAGACCGAAAAAGGTCGTTCTGCCGGTGAACGCTATGCCGAGAAAGGTTCCTGCGATAGCAGACGCTGATCCCACGTATGGACCAAGAAAAATGCCATAAAGGGACACCACAAACTCGGTCGCCGTGAAGACCCTGCCCTGTCCTGCTATCCAGGCGAAGATCGGGACGAGTCTAAGTATTCCGTAGAGGGCGGCGAACGATGCAATGAACATCAGAGCCCTTGTTCTTGCTCTCGTCCCGGTAGGCTCGATCATGAGTGTGATCACGTGTTGTAGTCAATTACATACCGTAGTCCTCTTAATTCTTTGGTTCCTCCGTCCGAACGCGACATGCGAACGTTTTGAGGTTCTACAATGAGGTTTGTGAACGTGTTCCATATTCCGTGAATCTGGCTAGCTCGAGGAAGCTTTCATAAGGCCCGCGTATTTTACCATGCCTCTGTCATGAAAGTCATCTAATGATTCGTGGGATATCCCTTCTACCTGATACGTTAGCGATAGTCGAACAGGCTCGCGCCGAACTATGAGGAGGCAGTGACGGAATCCTCGTCTAGACTTTGATTGCCCAGCTACGTAGCGAGATCGAGTGCCTTTCCCAGCTCCTTCACAGTTTCTACGGAGTGGTTTTGGGGATATGCGAAGACGGCGTGGTTCACGCCAAGATGCCGAAGCTGTGCCAAGTAGAAGGGAAGATTCGTCGCTTTCATGGTTATGGAGAAATCTCTGACCACTTGATCGGGCACTTCGGAGAGAATAGCCTCTACTGTGGAGCTCTGCTCGGCCATTTGTCTGACCTTGCGGAGTTTCTCATACAGTCCAAACTTCCCAAGGACCGCGTTTGTTGCCCCGAGAGCTACTACAGCCGATGAGACCTTCGCTAGTCGAAGGATCCTTGGATGAGGTTTCAGGTATACGTACGATGGGAAGTATGTCCCGATCATCGACCGACCCCTCCGGCGTAGCCCTGTTTCACGGATCGCCCAACGTATCATCTCCGGTTTCGAATAGTTCAGGAGGACTCCGTCGAAGGCCTTGGCAATTCCTAGCATCTTGGGCCCTTGAGCCCCAAGCCAAATCTTGGCTTTAATGCCAGCAACGTGTAGGTGAGACGCTATCTTCCTTTTTGCCTCGAGAACTCTAAGGGGCAGGCTCTCGATGCTATCTACGCGGACACCAACGCGACTCAGTTGTCTTCGGTCTCCCACCCCAATGCACAGGTCGAAACGGTCCCCATACGTGTTGTAGAGAGTCGTTACGGCGTCAACGATGTGATCGGGCGTGTGAAGGAGAACGCTCATCAGGCCGAGTCCTATGCGTATTCTCGACGTTCTTGAGGCGACCGCGCAAGCGACGGTGGGTCCGTACAACTGGACAGGTGAGTCGGCTACCCACAGATACTTCAAGCCGAGGGTTTCGGCGGTTACGCTCTTGTCGATTATGCTGTGAAGGGTCTCGTTCGCATTGACACCCAGGCCGAAGGTCAGAGGCGATCCCATGCTTTGATGACCTCACGAATCGAGCGGACAATAGGAGCCCCGTAGGGCGGTCCGAAAATGACCTCATCAGCGCCTAGCTTTGCTACCGAGTGGAAAACTTGACAAATGTATCCAGCGTCTCCTGATATCGTGAAAGTGTCCAGCAGTCTCTCGGTAACATGCTTTGAGGCCGCCGTGTACCCTCGTTCCCGTGCTGTTTTTCGTACGTTCCGAACATCGTCCTCCGGCATTTGACTCATCTCTAGAACGCTGGATGGAGTGTCTGCAATCACTGTTGCAGCGACGACCTTCGCCAGCTCCTTGTCAGCTGTGTTTCGGACGACCAGCGTGGGGAGCCAGACAACAGCTCTGAGCCTAGATTTCAGTGGTCGTCCAATCGCCTCAGTCCTCACTATCTTGAGGGCTTTCTCAATGTAGGCGAGAGGGCCGCTCAGAATTACCCCATCCGCGATTCGGCCCGCAAGCCTGAGCATTTGGGGCCCGCGCACGCCAAGGTAGAGTGGAATACTGAAACCGGGTCGGTACCTCGCTAGGAATTGTTGAAGGTCAAAGTTCTCACCTTTGATTGTTAGTGTCTCACCAGCCCAAATCCTCCTTAGAACATCGATGCTGTCTTTCAGCAAAGCAACTGGTTTCTTGACGGTCAGCCCGAGCCTTGCGAGGTCTTGCAGGCCTCCGATTCCTAGCCCCAGTCTGAACCTCCCTGAGCCCATCTCCCTTAGGGCTGCGGCTGCTCTGGCAATTGTTGAGATGTTGTGGACCAACGGGCTTGTTACGCCTATTCCGACTTTCTTGCCGGGGGCCTTGAGCATCACAAGGCTCGCTTGCACGAAGACATCGTAGCCTCGTCCTATGTCTTCGCCAACCCAGATCCCATACATACCCGAACGGGCGGCCACGGAGGCTACCCGCAGAATCCGGTCCGTCGGTGCGCCACTTGTCACACCGAGATCTAGGCAAGGTCTGCGCAACGGGTTGACACAGCTAATATTTCGACATTAGCAAAGCCTGATGTGCTACGACCATAAATTGTTTGGCGACTACGTCCAAGTCATTGAGATGGCAGAAAGCATGCGCCTCCTCCATGATTGTCCATCCCGAGACTTGATTCCGACAAAGACGTGGTATCGCGTCGGACTGGTTCCCAAGGAGGCCGCCTAAGACGAGGGCCAGAGAAGGCGACTTTATCGAGACCACGGAGGGCCTCTTCTTCGACGTAAAGGGCTTACTACATCCACCCGACAGGATAGTCGCCTACCTTCGGTACTGCCCCAATCACAGAGGCGCTAGGTTGTATGGCCGAGTTCGATACGCCAAGGTCTACGAGCTTTGGAAGAGGCGTCGTCTTCTTCAGGATAAATGGCCTCACTACTTGTACTATGACGATGTGCAGGGCCGGGAGCTCGAAGGAGTTCCCATAGCCAACGTATTGGAGCTCCACAGACCGTCGCAGGGCCTGACTGCCCTTCTCCGCTCAAGACGGAAAGATCGTCTGCAGTCAAGTGCGGTTAGACTGGTTGAGATCCTCGCGCGCGAGTCCAAACTACCTCTTGCGAGTTTCGGGATCTCTGGTTCGCTCCTCGTTGGTCTGCACTCGCGGGGCTCGGACATCGATGTCATCGCATATGGCGCGAAAGCAGCCAGACGCGTTCAGGAAGCCCTCTTTGCTCTCCTCGAAGACAACGAGTATTTTCACAGGTACAGGCCACTTGATTTGAGAAGACTGTACTCAAGAAGAGGGTTGCGGCAAGCAATTGGCTTCAGAGACTTTGCTGCGCAGGAGCGGCGAAAGGTCCTGCAAGGCAGGTTCTTGGGCTACGACTATTTTGTGCGATGCGTGAAGAACTGGCGAGAGGTGACTGAACGCTATGGAGAGACGCGGTACAGCTCGATGGGAACATGCGCGATATCCGCTCAAGTCTTGGACGACGAGGAAAGTCTGCTAACGCCGTGTAAGTATTCGCTTGAGCATGTACGCGTTCTAGCAGGGGTCCATTCAAGTCGACCCCGAGAAGTAGTCTCGTTTCGAGGCCGTTTTGCGGAACAGGCGCGGAGCGGAGAGAGGATTTTCGCACGAGGCCGGCTTGAAAGCGTGGATTCTGGCAAGTCGCACTACTTCAGACTAGTTGTGGGAGAGGGTCGGACTGACGTGCTGCGAACGGTTGGATAGTTTCTCGTTTGTCTACGTAGCGTAGCCTTCGATCAGCATCCGCTTTAGTTTGTCCATGACTTTGACTGAGGGTGTGTCGGGGGCAAGTTCTAGAAGAGCTGTGTGTGCCATCTCGGCTCTGATGATGTTCGCGTCATACGGAATGGCGGCGACCAGCTTGTGCCCGGATGCTTCAATCTCACGTCTGAGGAACTCTTCCTCGGTGGCATCCATGATCTTGTTGCCCACAGGCACGATCGTTCGGACCCCCAGCTGGCCTGCAAGGGCAGTGATATTTCGATGAACCTCAACTGAAGAGGGCCTGGGCTCAAGAACCGTCATAACAACATCTACGCCGCGGATTACCCCGCGTCCGAGGTGTTCGAGACCAGCCTCCATGTCCATGACGACTGCTTCCCCTTTTTGGAGTAAGACGTGACGAAGTAGCGCGCGGAGTAACGCGTTTGCTGGACACATGCACCCTGAACCCGCCGATTTCACGGTACCCAAGACTAGCAGTCTAGTGCTGTCTGGGGCTGGAACCCCGAATTTCAAGGCCAAATCCTCCACGTGGGGAGTCAGGTTGAACACCGCTCCGCTTGTTTCGCCAGGTCGTGCGCCAGTGCGCTCCTCGATAAGATCCGGATTGTCGGAGATCGGCACAATTCTTTTCGCGACTGCGGGTGAGATTCCAAGCGCGAGTGCGAGATTCATGGCGGGATCTGCATCAATGGCCAGTACTGTTAGACCGTCGCGGCCAAGCAGTCTCGCAAGTGTGGCTGCAATCGTCGTCTTGCCTACTCCACCTTTCCCTGCAATTGCAACCTTCAAAGGTCACAGCATCCCCGTGCTACGGTACTGGGAGTCTGTCAACGATTTCGACGACTGACCTGAACGCCTTTGACACTCGGGGCAGCGTGTAGACGGGTTTCCCTTCAACTTCGAATTCTTGGACCAGCTCGTCCTCGGGGATAATTGCTAGACATTCGAGGCCAACATTCTGCAGGTCTCTGCGAACGCGCTCGTTCAGCGACTCGGGAACGCGATTGGCAATCGTGTAGATCCGTCCAACCTTGGTGTCCAGCTCTTTTACGAGTTCCGCAATTCGCTTTGCAGTCGCAATTCCACG
>Ga0209725_1001877_pt1 | contig 11579 bp, 10 predicted proteins | sample I18A1metaG_FD_184145 | JGI IMG/M metagenome (GOLD analysis project Ga0209725, IMG submission 184145) | Lake sediment bacterial and archeal communities from Gulf of Boni, Indonesia to study Microbial Dark Matter (Phase II) - ​I18A1 metaG... | ecosystem: Environmental > Aquatic > Freshwater > Lake... | reverse complement strand
TATTCCGAGTTAATATTTCCCAACTATTTGCGAAGATAATTTATATGACTTACGGTTAGGAATAAGATTCACAGAGCCTCAATGTTTTAATCCCATAAACCATAAAACCCAGAATTAACGAGAAAGCTAAGGACGGTCTAAATCAGCGCCTAGGCGAGGACGAATGAAGATTTGCACGCTAACATGGGAGTTTCCACCTCGAATCGTTGGAGGAATCGCCCGCCATTGCGAAGGCCTAGCCAAAGCACTTGCCCGTCAGGGTCATGAAGTTCACGTGGTCACCCTAGACTTTCCAGGCGCACCCAACTACGAAGAAATCGACGGAGTCAAAATCTATCGCACCGCGACTGAGCTTGGGCACCCAAACTTCATCACTTGGACGCTATTGTTTAACCATTTCTTAGAAAAGCGAATGGCAGAAATTAGCCGAAAAACTGAGTTTGACATCATCCACGTTCACGACTGGCTAACCGCTTCGACAGGCATCTCCTTCAAACATTTTGTAAAAAAGCCGCTGATCTTCACCGCGCATAGCACTGAACATGGGCGATCAGGCATACACAATCCTGACTCTTGGACCATAGACGGAATCGAGTGGTGGGCCACCTATGAGGCAAGTAAAGTAATAGTGACAAGCGGGTCTATGAAACGAGAACTCTGCGACCACTTTCGTTTGTCTTGGGAGAAGGTTGAGATTATTCCAAATGGCATTGATTTAACAAGTTATCACACCACTGTTGACAGATGGTCAGTTAGAAGTCGCTATGGGGTTCAGCCAAATGAGAAACTTGTTCTCTGTGTGGGTCGGTTAGTCCCCCAAAAAGGTGTCGAGTATCTGATCCAAGCTGTTCCTGCCATATCGAGGCGTTATCCAGAATCAAAATTCATCATCGTAGGTGACGGATGGTTCAGAAGCCATCTTGAAGGCCTCGCTCGCTCCACTGACCAAGGATGGAGAATCAGGTTTGTGGGTTTTATCCCAGACCGAGAAGTGGTCAGTCTCATGATGAGCGCGGACGTTTTGGTGGTTCCATCTGTCTACGAGCCCTTCGGCATAGTCGCCCTAGAAGGGATGGCAGCAGGGGTTCCAGTGGTGGCGAGCCAAATCGGAGGACTAGCCGAAGTAATACAACATGACCGAACTGGAATTTTGGTGTATTCCAGAAATCCAGACTCGATTGCTTGGGGTGTCGACCGTGTTTTGTCTGATCCCGGCCATTCGAGTTGGTTGGCTCAAAACGCTCGCGAGATAGTGCAAAAAACTTATAGTTGGGAAGCCATCGCTATGAAAACCGTTAAGGTTTATGAGGATGCGGCTGGGCAATAAAATGTGCGCAAACCCTTCAACTGGCATTTTTTCGTCTGGTCCTGTATTGCCTGACGAGTTTCGCCTTCTGTGCATGTTACATAATATTGGCGCAACTAAATCAGAAAAATCGCTGTCAGTCCAAGAAATCAGCGAATGGACCACGATGGAAAACTCGGCTGTGCAGTTTCATCTTCAAAAACTGGTTGAGTTGGGCTACGTAGAGTTTGTTAAAGCCGAGGGAGTGGACAAATACCATCTTACACTTGATGGTATCAGAAAAGTTTTATCGATATACTCCTAGCGTTTATCCATATACTTTGGGAAGATTTTGGGCTTGCGGTAGAGTTTGATGCCGTTGTGTTCGGCGTCATATTCAAAGCCCTCCTTCAGTAATGCTTGATCTTCCTCGATGGTTGTCGCTGCTGCTACGTCATATTCGTCTTCTTTTTAAGGGGATTAGTTTTGTGTATTTCATAGTACTCTCGATGCGTTTGTGTCCCAGAATTTTCTTAACTAAAAGCATAAACTAGATAATACAGGCGCTTGAAGAAACCTCAAGATGATGAACCCAACGACTCAAGACGTAGCGAAAAACAAGGGATCACTAAATCCAAAACATTTCCATGCACGCGTTCCAACATTTTTTCTAATCCAGCAATTGATTGAGGATATTGATTTCATTTTCAAAAACCTTTTAACAAAAAGTATAAGCTAAAAAATGAGAAATGGTATGAGTAAGCATATCTTCGCAAACTTAGGCTTTTTGCTACAAATTGCTGGCTCATTGACTATTTTGCCAATTCTCGTCGGCTTGTATTTCAACGAGACTCAAACTTTGTCTTCACTTTTGCTAGCAAGCGTATCCTTCTTAGTTTGTGGTTTTCTTATGAACGCCTTATGCGAAAGAAAAGACCTTGACTTTAAGTCTTCCTGTATCCTAATCCTACTGGCCTTCTTGGTGATGCCGCTGATAGGCGCAACACCATATTTTTACAATGATTCCTTTAATAGCCCAAACACTATAGACCGATTCACGAATGCTTACTTTGAAAGCATCTCAGGCTTCACAACAACAGGCTTTAGTTTCATATCTGACAGTGATGTTCTGCCAAAATCTCTTCTATTATACCGCAGTATGACTGAACTCATGGGCGGAGTTGGAATAGTCTTCCTACTTCTCGCTTTCTTCCAATCGAGAAAATCTTTGAATCGTCTGGGAAATGCATTAGGTATAGAAAGCATGATAGGCAACTTGAAGAAAATATTTTTTTCAGTCCTCCTGATCTATAGTATCTACATAATCGCTTTCACGATAATTTTCTATATCCTCGGGTTCCGAGACCCTATCAAAACCAGTTCTTTCGTTATCGATACAATCACTGGCGGGTACCAGCCTTCTCCAAAACAGTTTCAACAGTACCTCGCCCTTCCAACGAAAGTATGCATTCTAATCTTGATGTTTGTCGGCTCAGTCAACTTCAGTTTCAATTATCGCCTTTTCACCCTCAAGCTGAAAAAAGCATTCTCAAGAGAGGTTCTTCTATACATGCTCATAATCACAATCGGCACAGTTTTGGTTTTCTTTCTCACAGAAAAAAGGGTTTTAGACTCTCTTTTTCACGTTGTAAGTATGTCTTCCTCAACTGGATACGACTACATCAATATTCCAATGCTTAATGACACTGCCAGGTCTATCTTTGTTCTGCTTATGATTTTAGGTGGATGCGGCTTTTCAATGGCTGGGGGAATCAAAATGTTCAGAATCATTCTGTTCTCGAAATCGGTTAAGCAAAGCATAATGGGCATTTTAACCAAGGAGAAAGTAATTCGGGAAGAGAGTAAGGAAGCGGGAGCAAACAATGTTGAGTATTTAACAGCCTTAGTTGCAATTTTACTCTTTATCGCTACTCTTTTCATTTTCTCCATCATTTTCTCGACAATAGGAGTATCATTTACGGATGCGTTTTTTGAAGTTGGTTCTGCTCTCACGACAAATGGAATATCAATGGGTGCAACAACTGTCCTAATGCCCATAGCTTACAAGTGGCTGTTGATAATAGCAATGATAATTGGAAGAATCGAAATTATAACTATTCTAATAGCACTCAGCCCCTACAAGAGGAAGGAATAGAAGCGCTATCCTACCATATAAAGCATAGCTGCAATTCCTTTCGCGTGCAACTTGAGGAGCGCAGAATCTCTGATTAGGTATTCTGATGAGCACGGTTAGATGGGAAAATAGAACTTTTTTACAGACGATTGAAGCTGGTGTTTAACAAGTCTTAAATATGATTCCTAAGACTACTGTAGATTTTGTTCTGCGTTTAGACAATTTTGTTTTGTAAAAACGAATTTGTCATAGAGCGTAGGACAAAATGAAGAGTTTGAAGAAAGGAGAAAAAAAGAAAATGAAAACAAGTTCAAAGTTGAAAATACTGCTATCCATTCTGCTAATAGCGACCATTATTGCAAGTGGTGCCTTAGCTTCTACGATGCCTTCTACTTCCGGAGAGAAAGTGGAAACGCCTTCTGGAGGCGTTGCCACTGAGACTGTTGCTCCATTGGAAATAGAAACAGAGAATCCGGTAGTACTTGGCCCGGCAGGTTCTGGTTGGAAACCCGACGTAAAAGTAACTGGAACCTCCACAACTGAGGTTAATCCCTCCATGGCGACTTACATTGACCCAACTACTGGCGCCGTTACTTTATACGTTGCATCCCAGGTATGGCGAAGTGACTACGGGCAATGGGTGATATACATCAATAGATCATTCAATCGAGGAGATAGTTGGAGTTTGTGGAGAATCAACGCATGGTCAGGACGAGACGCGATAAATCCTTCCATAGCTGTCAGCCCTTACAATGGAACAGTGTGGGTTGCGACTGAAAGTTATTCACCACTAACTAACAATGATATACTCATGTTTCGCAACGAACCCAAATATTGGACAGGCTATACTATTGATGGTGATAATGACGATGATCGCAATCCTCACCTGGTTTCAGAATACTCTTTTGGAACGGGCAACTGGCTGTACTGTTCCTATGAATTCTATTGGGATTTTGACGACCGCGACCTATATGTTGCACGGTCAACTGATTGGGGTAAAACATGGTGGACACAAGTCTTACGAGGCGGAGCGGGCCAACCCGATACACCCGACGTATTTGTCCAGAGCGACATTGCATATGTGCAAAGAAACGTGTACATAGCCTACAGACACTCAGCCGACTACTACACCCCGGGGCACATAGAAGTTATGTATTCCACCGACTATGGAACATCATATAAGGGACCGTTTGACGCTAGTCCCACAACAAAAATCGACGCTTGGTGGCCGTCTATAACAGGCTCACATGTTGGACCTTCGCACCAGCCAACCACTTTGTGGGTTGCCTATCAGAACGCCAGTGTAGGGCCCACATCAAATGACATTTTCGCCTGTTGGAGTAAAGATTACGGCGATACGTGGTCAATTCCACAGTTGATAGCGGGCTCTTCTTACTCTGAAGAGAAACCTAGACTCAGCGTTGACGGCATGGGCACCGAAAGCCTCAATGTACCAGGATACATTCACCTCGTTTATTTTACAAACGAAATCGTAGGAGCCAGAATCGGTGGCATATACTACACACAAGTAGCTTACCATGAGCCATGTTGGGCTTATTACCCTCAAGCCATCTACTACTATTCAGAAGGCTGGTCAACCCCACAAGGACAAATCATTGACAACAACGGGTATGCAAGTTGGAGCTACAATACTCCCACAGTCACGACTTTCACACGCCCAGTTGGAGGAGAAACACTCTGGATGCCTGGAGTCGCCTGGACAGACTATCGAAATCCCTCTTACGACATATATTATACCACACTTGACACAATGTTCAGCGTCAGTGTCCTCCCGACCAGTCAAACAGTAGAGGCAGGCAAGTCACTTAGCTTCTACGTCACAGTCAGCCTAATATCAGGCACAACAGCAACCGCCACACTTGACATCACTGGACCACTTACATATCATATGGCTAGCGCACACGTGTGGGGCCACAGTTTTAATCCACCAACAGTCACACCAACCGCCACATCAATTCTAACTTTCAATACCGCCAACTACCTAGGCCCTGGAACCCACTACGTAAACGCGTCAGCAGTCATAGGAGGCTATCGCCGCCACGCCACCATAACCTTCACAGCAACTGCGCCACCAACACTCACATTGGACCTGAGTACGAGCACAGCTAGAAGAAACATTACTGCAGTGACGTTTAGCGGACAACTCACACCTGGAATATCTACAACGGTGTATATTCTCTACAGAAAGCCACACGAAACTGGCTCGTGGAAAAAACTCTTAACTGTAGCCACCAACCCCTCAGGAGCCTACAGCGTGACATATACGTTTCCAGCCGGCAAACCTCTAGGTCAATACGACATAGTTGCTTTCTGGGTTCAGGCTGCCAAAGGATCCTATGCAACAAGCCCCATAAAAGTCCTAACACTAACGCTCTAACACAAAAAGCGACAACCACGACCTTCACCCCTCTTTTCTTTGCGCGCAATCAATATGCCAGACGAAACTCTCGCCAAACCTAGCGCGCGACCGATGGGCTTCCAAAAATACATAAGGAATTATTGCAAACAAAATGGAATGAGCAACAATAACAACTAACAAGAAAAAAGTTACTTCGTGGCTTTCAGAGAGTAGAGAGGAAATGAATGAGAATATTTTGCTAAAACTTATGAAATTCATAGAAAGAGCTTAGAGCTCATTTAGATCTGCATTACAAGAACAGAAACTACTCCATGACTCTCCTTTTTTCCTGGGATTTTATCTGATAAACGATTGAAAATATAAAAAAAGAGGGGGGATGTAGGGGATTTTGGTGTTTATTACCCGCAACAGTCCTTGTATTTCTCTCCGCTTCCGCAAGGACATGGGTCGTCTGGTTTCGGTTTTGTCTTAGCTTTTTTCGTCGTGCTACAAGGCATTTTCTTCACCTTTTAATATTTAAACCTTCATTTTAATAGTTCAAAATATGTTGAAGGCTCTTATAAAAGTTTTGTTCTCTAAGGAGTTGTTCAGGCTTTGTTATAGTTTTCCTTCCTCCGTCTGGATTGCCTCACTCAGACTAGCGGCAGCATCCTCTGGCGAAACAAGGTTTATGAACATTCCCGTGCTCTTCTCGAACCCAGCCCAGATTGCCAGTTTAGGATAAACTTCCAGATGCCAATGATAAGAATCCTGACTTTCGTTGCTAGGGGCGATGTGAAAACCAAAGTTGTATGGAGGATCATTCAGCAACGACCTTAACCCTCCAAAACACAACCTCAAAACCCTAGCAAGGGCTTTTGTCTCAGCCTGTGAAAAACCCAACAACGATGACTGATGTTTCTGGGGAAACACCCAAAACTCAAGAGGATGAACACTCGCCCACGGGGCAAAAACAACAAAATTCTCATCTTCCCAAATAAAGCGAGGGCTCTTTTTCTCTCTTTTCAAGATGTCGCAGAAGACGCACCTCTTGTTTTTTGCCCAAAATTTCTTACACGCCTTTAGTTCTTCATCAATGATGCTCGGAATGAATGGGGTCGTGATCAGTTGGGTGTGCGTGTGAGAAAGCGATGCCCCTGCATCCTGCCCATAATTTCTAAAGATTGAAACATATTTTACGTATGGTTTTGCAGAGAGATCCCCTAATCGGTTGAGCCACGCGTTAACAACATGAGCGAGCTGCGAAACTCGAGCCACGCTGGGATGTTCATCATGGATGGGCGACTCGACGAGAACTTCGTGATGTCCAGTTGCTCTCGCGAGGGTAGGCGTCTCCTTGACCTCTTCCTTTTCTTCTAGAGTTGGGGGAGTAAACGCTGGGTATAAATTTGGCACGCACCGTATGAGCCAGTTTTTGTGGCGAAAACCGTCTTCATCGCTTTCTTTTCTAATTTCTCCGTTAGAGCTGAGGTAGACAAGAACCGCCGGTGGTGTCATGTGTTCATTGCCTGGACAAAGCGGGCAAACTCCAACGGGTTTTTCTTCAGGTTTTTTCGCAAAGTCTGTGGGCCGCCGTCTTCTATGTGTTGCGATGATCACCCATCGATTTAGCAGGTAGTCCTTCCGCATCTCATTAGCAGCCATGGCACCGCTCCCAAACAAAACTTCGCACAATTATTTTTTTTTAGGTTTTAGACTCAATTAAGTTCTCATAAAGCTGAACAGTTCTCTTAGCAACCGAATCCCAAGTAAATTGCTGAAGAACTCTTTTCCTTCCATTTTTGCCAAGTTGAATTTTCTTCTGAGCATCTTGCACAGCATTAATAATGCCCCAAGCAATGTCCGTCGGGTCGTTTGGATTTATGTGAAACCCACACTGGTCTGGACCACTTGGAACCACAACCTCCCTCATCCCACTAACGCCGGTGGCTCCTACAACTACGGGTTTTTCCATGCTCATAGCCTCTAGGGAGACTATGCCGAAGGGCTCGTATAGGCTTGGAAAAACCGCGACATCACAGGCTGCATAGTGGGCAATTCTATCTTCTTCAGGCACAAATTCAAAACAGAATTTGACAATGTCTTGGAGCTTCAACTTTTGAACCAGTTTCTCCAAGTAGTCTCGCATCTCGCCGAGGCCGAGAATGACTAGTTTGGCGTTTGGAATTTTTTCCAAAACTTGGGGCATGGCTTGGATTAGCTTGTCTATTCCTTTAACGCCTACAAGTCTTCCAATGAAGAGTATCATTAAATCATCGTTTTTGAGACCGTATTTTTGTTTTATTTCGCTCACTTTTTCTTTGTCTACACCTTCAGGACAGTATTTCTCTGGGTCCACTCCGTTGTGGCAAACTTGAATCTTATCGGCTGGAAAGCCTAAACTGATCAGTTCGTCTCGCATGGCGTGAGAAACCGTGATCACTAAGTCTGCCATTTGCCCCCCACGATATTCAATGTTGCTCACAACCTCAGACCCATTGCCTAGAGTACGCCCTTTTTCCGTGGAGTGCACGTGAAAAACGAAGGGGAGGCCTGTTTCCTTTTTGACAGCAACACCTCCAATCACGGAAAGCCAATCATGAGCCACTACAATGTCGTATTTGAACTCCTCCCTTCGAATAAGCTCGTTAATCAGCTTAGACGCGCTCAGATAATTGTATACAAGAATTTTTGAGAATAATTGAATCCCTCTACCCCACTTTCTAACGTCTTCCGCAATCACGTCTGGTAAAGAGTCGGATACATCAATGTCCATGGGCCGATGGATCTCGATGCCTCGCCAGAGCTCTCGTGTGGGAAGACTTCCAGCATCGTCATTCATAGTAAAAACAGACACGTCATGGTCTAGCAAAACAAACTTCCTCGTAATCTCGGCGGCATAGGTTCCTAGGCCCCCCACTATTTTGGGAGGATACTCGTACACTAGCACAGCCATTTTCATTGTTTTTCCCTGTTTTCGTGAGGTGTGGACATATTGTTAGACATCTGTGTTTATTTACGTTTTCGGAAGAATAGCAAGTCTTCCTTGGTTGGGCAGAAGCCGTAAGAAAAATCATCCAGAGTGGCATCCAAACAGAAAAACAAAAACTCTGAGAGGGTGGTCAGACGCGCGCACACGCTCCTAGACCATCCCATACATGACCCAAATAGGCTCCAATTAGGCTCCAACTATGCCGTGTGTACGTCTCTTATATACTAGAAAAAGAGGAGGAGATTGAGGCTCTCATAAAGAAAAAAGGGGATTTTTCGGGAGACATCACCATCACCACTTCAGGAGAAAACAGCCATTTTCATTTTTGTTTCGCTCTAAAAGAGTTGGCGTGGTTTCTCACATTTGTCGGGTAGGGCATAAACGGTATTGAAGTAAGTGAGTGTCTTCTATTCAAATGTTTTCCTCAGCACATACGAAAATCTGAAAAGGCGTCTGATGATAATTAGTATTAGAACATCTTTGGAGGAATGTTACCATGAGTGTGACTGAAATTAAGAGGAAGATTCTGCAAATGTTATTAGAAGCTGGTAAGCCGCTGAAACGTGAGGACATGGCCAAAAACTTGGGAATAAGCGTACCCACATTGATGGGGCATTTGCTGGGTCTCATAAAGGCAGGATACATTTCCACTCCAGACAAGACCTACTATGCCATAACAAGTAAGGGTAAAGAAGCGATTAGCCCACCAAAAATTGACCAAAAACGAGCAGCATATCTTTTACGCGCCGTACCCGTAGACAAAGCCTTCCACTTTTACACTGGAATCGGCCAGTACATGGGCGTATTTGCCAACAGCCTCACAGATTTCTACAAAAAAATTCAAACAATCAACGTAAAGTCAATTGAATTTCATGTTCCACGACGAGACTTTGAGCTCTGGCTTCAAAGCTTAGGGGACACAGAATTAGCCACGAAAATTGGTCAAATTCGAGGAATGAGCCTCTCGGGAGAGAACCTTCGGAAAAAAGTCTACGACACAGTTAAGTTGCGTTGTGATGAGTTGGAAAGCCTGTCTCGCGGGTTGTCTCAAACTTAGTCTGGCATAATCTTCCATACAAGAAATAGAGGTCGCGTGTGCTTCAGCAAGTCTTTGATTAGGCTTAGGCTTCCTTAAAACGGGTCTTCAGCTTCTCTAAGACTTTTGGCAACGTGGTATATTCCATAACCTCTGCACTTAGGCGGGCAGGCTCGAACTCACCCATGCGACGCAAAGCTACGGCATACTCAACCGCTTCGCGACGAGCCAACTCAAAGGCTGGATCATCAAACAAGTCACTGATCATTGGAATTCCATGGTCATCGCTGGCAATTTTGCCGTGGCCAACCTGAAAGCCGAGCGCCACCATTCTTGGAGGGCCATCAAACGCTGTGCATCTGCTGTCTTTCAGTCCTACGGGCATGAGTGGACCCCAGTGACTTCCACGCATCCAGCCCTCCACGAAGTAGCTGTGCATAAAGGGCGCCAAAACCTCTCCCAGCGCGGGCAAGCCATGCTGAGTCCTCACAATTGAGACGGGATCATCTTTCCCGATGTATTTTCCTGCAATTAGCGACAGCCTCGTTGTGCTGGTTGAGAGGCATACAAGATTGTCACTTGCTCGCCACACTCGAGAAATCACGTAGCGTCCAGGCGTGCCAATCAGCGCAATTAATTCATACATTTCTTCTGGGCATTTTAATACAACCTTCTTGTTTTCCATAACGTCAAGGACTTCGAATTTGAAGCCTCCACCCATGTTTGGGTCAATTATGAGCCCTGCAGTGCTGAAGGGGTCAGCAAATATGCGAAACACTGGGTAGTTAAAGGCTCCTGGCTCGGTTTTGTCAGCGGCAAAGACTACAATGGGGTCTGAGCCGCGCTCTTCGATTTCCATTTCAGCCACGCCGGGGCCCATTCCGCGAACATTCCCACTAAAAGCCTGCTTTAAAATGTCTTGTCCTGCGCCGTAGAGTTTGAGGTCTGTGGCCTTTTTTGCGGCTTCTTGGAAGGTTTTCCAAGCTAGTTCGTGGATTTTCGGGTTGTTTTCTCCTTTGGTGTGAACCATGAGGAGTTCAAGGTCGTCGCCTGCGTGGAACACGTAGTGGCTGTTGATGAGCTTATTTTCTTGTGCCTTTTTTAGGTTTTTTTCCCCGATGTCAAGTATTGGCTGAGGAACAGTGTGATGTCCTGCTAATGAGCCTACGTCACATTTGATTAGGGAGATGGTTGTTTTTTCGGGCATCTACTTCACCTTGTAAATTTTAGTTTCTGAGGTAGTTTCTTAGGGTGTGTCTTAAAAAGACTTCCGCAATCATCCGTATGACCTTAGGCAAAGTCAACTCTTTTATTGCTTCAACTATAGAAAATATGGGAGACCACTTTGGAAAAGTCCGCAACCATATCTGCAAAAATTCCTGAAGAAGTTTATAAAGAGCTGATTCTCCGCATTCCTGAAGGAGAAAGAAGCATATTTAGTCGAGTTGGAAGTTCTCACGTATGAGAAGGGGAAAATAAACCCGCACGCTTTCTGCGTCGACGAAATTGACCACAAAATCGTGGACTATCTTCTCCACTATAAAGGCGCAATCACATCTGAGCTGGCGGACTATATAAAAACAAACAGGTGGTTAGTTCTGAACCGTCTGAGAAAAATTCAGAAACGCTCTAAAAAACAACTTGGAAAACCAATCGTGGAATACTATGCTGGAGAAAAGTCTGGGAAAAAGAAGGCTTGGTGGATAAGCGAGGAACTTGTCGATACCTCGCAATAGTAAAATAATCTTAATTTGTATCTCCTTCTCTTTGTAT
>Ga0209725_1001875_pt1 | contig 11591 bp, 10 predicted proteins | sample I18A1metaG_FD_184145 | JGI IMG/M metagenome (GOLD analysis project Ga0209725, IMG submission 184145) | Lake sediment bacterial and archeal communities from Gulf of Boni, Indonesia to study Microbial Dark Matter (Phase II) - ​I18A1 metaG... | ecosystem: Environmental > Aquatic > Freshwater > Lake... | reverse complement strand
CTAGCCGGGCTCTGTCTACCAGACGCCAAAGGAAAGATAGACTTCAGCGCCGGATTCGCCGGCAGGAAACCGAGATTCCACAAGTGGTGCAAAGACCTTTTCTTGCACTACTGGGAAGAAGCAGAGAAAAAATCCCAATGAGCACATGAGCGACGTTTGGTCAAGATCGTCTCGTAAGGAAGTTCTCGACAACGGTACTTCCTCCACCTCGGCTTCGGTATCACCAAGTAAGCAAGAAGAAGCCATACGATGGCTACTAGTACTCCAAAAACAGTGAGCCAATTCGCTGCAATCTGCTCTTCGAGTCGTCGGAGAAAGAAGGTGTTCACGATGATTACGTATGGACGCTCGCGTTGGCCTACTCTGCAGCAAGAGGGGCGTTATCAAGGATCCTTCGGAGACCGAGCGCGATTCAGCGAGTCGATATTCCTCGTCTCTGCTTTGGTTGGGGTGACATCAAGCGAAGACGATGATCTCAAGCCACAGCTAGCGCACGAGTTTCTCCGGGCTTAAATGCTGCGTCCGGTTCTCACTCATTGCAGTGACATGGGATGAGAGCGTGTGTAATCTTCGATACCAGATACGGCAACACGGAGAAGATTGCCAAATCGCTTGGGACTGGACTGAAAGAAGCGTTCAGACGGTCTGCATCAATGTGAAAGGCGTGGCCGCCGACTCGTTGAAACAATACGACTTGATCTGCGTCGGTGGGCCCACGCAATATCGAACCGCATCAAGAGCGATGCAGGATTTCCTGCACTCTCTGAAGCAGGTGAAGCTCTCGGGGAAGTTAGCCTTCGCTTTCGACACGAGGAGGGACTCGTTCTTGGCGGGCAGTGCAGCAGGATTCATTGAAGAGAGATTGCGAAGATTCGGATTGAAGCTGGTTAGACCGAGACTATCAGCGATAGTTCTTGACTCCGAACTTGAAAAGAAACGCGAGTCCGAGAGCAAGGATGAGTGGAAGGAGCGGAGACGCAGGAACGTGAGACTTCAAGAAGGAATGGAATCCCAGTTTGAGAGAATCGCCAATGAAATTGGGAGAACCGTTGCCGTCATGTCTACCGGCACGGTGAATTCAGCTTGAGCTGAGCTGGCCGGCAGTCCTGATCGTCTGCGAGACATGCAAGAAACTGATCTATCCATGAGCTCTGAGCCTGAAGGGTCTCAGGAGTCTTGCAAAGTCGTTCGCCCCGAACTCTTCTGCCATTCATGCGGAGAGAACGGCAAGAACTTGGAGTTTCCTGAGACGGTCGCAATTTCTGAGGGACAGCTTGATCTGCCTCTCTTCAGCTGTGAGAACTTCGGAGGTTCTCGGACACTATCGCTTTCCTTTGTCCCAGTAGTAGAGAAATAGATCTTTAACCCAGCTGAGGAATATCGGGTCCTTCCCAAAGAAGCCAGCATAATCCGCCCTCCCTCCAGTCAGGCGAAAGCATATGACAGCCTCCTTCTCAGTGAGGCCGAAGACTGCTGGGACGTCTGAGAGAGTCCTATTCTCGAGGTTCTGTAGTTTTGCGGGCGGAAGGGGAGAAAGAATCTTGTATTCTATCCCTTTGCGGGTCTGTTCATCCGCTATTGTGTTCATGGCCTCGGTGAAACGGCCTTCTCCTACTCCCGAGACGTACTGCTCGGCTTCTCCAAGCACCTGTTCAAGCTTGCTTATGCCCTCCATTGTGTCCGTCATCAGATTGGTTTGTGATAGCTCGCCTATTCTGTTCACGAGTTGGTAGGGAAGCCGCCAGATATCATGTGTCAAAAGGAATTCCTTGTGCTTGAATGCGAATTCAAGAGACGCGGAGAGCTGCAAGACCAGTTTGCCATATTCTGTAATGGCGTATGAACCTTCAGGCTGCCTTTGAATCAGCAAGGCTTCGGTCAGGCGTTTCAGTTGTCTGACAGCTTCTGTTGCAGTCTAGTCGACGGGCAATCTCCTGCATCTTTAGATTCTTTGTCTGCAGCTGACGCAGTATGCCGAGCCTGCTTTCGCTCGCAAGCTCAAAGAACAGCCTTTCTATTCCTTCTTGGTTTTCCAAGATTCAACACCGATTACGCGCTCGCATCAAACGTGGGCAATCAGCTCTAGCCCTCATACAGATGCGAAACTCTACGCACTGATGTGTAGGATTACACACCATCGTCAAATAGGCATTATGTGGCGCGGTCAGCAATCCCTCGCCCTGAGGAATGAACGGAAATGGTGCAAACGAGACATGAAAAGGACGAACTCGTCTTCACAGTGGAACTCAAGTCAAGGGGCAACGTGAAGAACGTCACGCTGTCCAACGGGGCCCAAGGCGTGCTCATCGAGGGAACGCTCGGAGCCCTGAAACGCGCGGAGTTCGTGGAAGACATGGTTCTGGAAGTGACTGGCGACAACGGCGTGTTGAGGGTGGACCTGGCAAGGGAGGACCTGGCAAAGCGAACACGCAAGGCCGAGGAGGATGAAGCAAATTGACAAGGCGGACTCGAATCCTCGTGTTCCTAGCAGCGTTAGGGATTCTCCAGTCCCTCACCCGTCTCCTCGGCCTACGTCAGCTACTTGCCTCATACCCCTACGTCAACTACTTCAGCATGGCCCTCGGAATCGGCGGTCTAATCGCTCTTCCCGCCCTGCTCCTGCTCTCTAGGTGGGGATACTGGGGTACCATCATTGTGAGCGTGGCTACCATCGTCTTCGACCTCTGGGCAACTTTCGCAGTCTTCTGGACCGCGCTGGCTGGAGTCTTCGTCCCAGCACTACTTCTACTGTATCTGGTCCCCAAACAGTCGCAGTTCGTGGCGAGGCGGTAGGCATTGAAAGCTATCGTCGTCTATGCTAGCAAATACGGATCCACGAAGGGCATCGCGGAGTTCATTACTGAGAAGCTCCGGCAGCGGGGAATTCTCGCGGAGGTCCAAGATGTCGAGGCCGTCCACGATCTTGGAGGCTTTGATGCCGTTGTGATAGGGAGTGCTGCTTACATGGGTCACTGGATGAAGGAGGCCACGGAGTTCGTGCGGCGAAACCGAGCCTTCCTAGCCAACCGGCAGGTGTGGTTGTTCAGTAGCGGCCCTCTTGGCACCGAGGTCAAGGACGCCCAGGGACGAGACGTTCTCGTCGTCGCAGAGCCCAAAGAGATTGCCGAGTTCAGGGACATCATCAATCCCCGGGACCATAGGGTCTTCTTCGGGGCATTCGACCCCAAGAAGCTTGGATTCAAAGACCGGATGGTCGCAAAGATGCCGGCCGCCCGTGCGCTGTTTCCCGAGGGCGACTTTCGCAACTGGAAGGACATCGAGGCGTGGGCAAGCAGCATCGCCCGTGCTCTGGAAGGTCCGCACCCGGCGTTAGAATCTGAAATGGGGGCCTGAGAAGTGACCTTCGATTGGGCTACTCTTGCGGCGCTCGGCGTCATCATTGCCCTCTTCGCTTTCGTCTTCGCTGTCCTGACTATCATCATACGGCGGACATTCAAGGTAAGTACCAGGAGAGCTGCGGCCTCAACTATCGGCGTTATTGCGGGACTTGGCGGCGCATCTCATGGTCCCGGTGAAATACTTCAGGGCAACGTAGCTCCAAGCGGAATCATGATACAATCTTGGCCTGGATTCACACAGTTAGGGGGTGAGCCTGCTATGACTATCATTCCCAACTTCCTCGCAAGTGGTGTCCTTACGATCATGGTCGGCCTCATAGTAGCAGCATGGGCGGCTGCGTTCGTTCAGAGGAAAAACGGCGGCCTTGTCCTGATTCTGCTGTCAATCATAATGCTCCTTGTTGGCGGAGGTTTATTCCCGCCAGGTTTCGGGGTCATAGCCGGAATAATCGGCACACGGATCAAGCAGCTCCCTCGCACCGACACAAATGGAATCAGTGCCAATCATAGAGGATGAACCCTATTGCGTTCGCCACCCCATCGAGTTCAACGCTTTTTCCGAGCTCGGTATGTGATTCACCAAGGTGCGATCTGCATAGCCGAGTGCTAACAGAGCCAAGCCGAGTTTGCTGGATCTGCTCCGAATGCCGACGCGGTGGACCGAACGAGAAACGCGAAGGCTATGAGCGCGCCCGCACAAGCCTGTAGCTAACTCGCGCGAGCTATTCTTCAGATCAATGGCAGCCTGACGGGTCTGCCTTCCTTTTGAGAGATTATAGCTGCTAGCGCTGCCTCATGCGGGTTTACTGCGTCTTCGAGGCTAGACGGAGATTCCTTGTCGTTCATTACGCAGTCGACGAGCTCGTTGATCTCGTCTTGGAAGGAGTGATGTGCCACTTCTGCTGTGTCCAGCATTATTCCCGGTATCGTGACCCAGTCGTTCTGGCCTGGGAACTTCAGTGACCAGACTCTGTTGTTCTTGCAGGTGCCTTTGTCCCCGAATATCTCCCACGTGAAATTGTAGGGCATAATCACGTCATAGTTCGATGACGTTTTGCCCAAGGCGCCGTTGTCGAATTTCATTAGCAGGATTTCTAGCCCGTCATATTCCATAGGCGGCGCAGTGGTTCCCTTTCCGCTTCGTCCAGTGTACCTGATCATGTCGTACTCGAACGGCGGCAGCGCTCTGTTCTTTCTGTATCCGCCCGAGTAGGAGATGACTTCGACTATGCGCGCGGCCTTGTCTGGCTTGGTTTCGGCGAACCACCTTGCCAGATCCAACGCGTGAATTCCGGCGACTAGTGTTGAACTCACACCTGTTTCTTTCTTTCTTGCCCATTCCCACCCGGACCACCACGACGTTATGTGCGATTGGTAGTTCGTCTCAACGTAGTGGATCTTGCCGAATACGTCGTCCGCGAGGAGGCTCTTGATCGTCCGCACAATCGGGTTCCACCTGGCGATCACACTCACAATGGTCTTCACGCGAGACTTCCTCACGGCGTCTCGCATGGCCTTCAGCTGCTCTAGACTTATCGCGACCGGCTTTTCGATCACAACGTGTTTCTTGGCTTCTGCTGCCTTGACGACTTCCTCTGAGTGCAAGTGCTGCGGAGTGCAGACTGACACTATGTCCACGTCTGGATCCTCCAGCAGCTTGTCGTAGTCCGTGTATACCTTGACATCCTTCAGGTTGTACATGTCCGCGAGTTTCTTCGCGCTTTCCTGTTTTCTGCTCGATATGGCGACGATTTTCGTATGCGGATTGTTCATGTAGGCTTTCGCGTGTTGGGTGCTCACCCACCCCGCTCCATGAACGGCGGCTCCATAGAATTCCTTGGTCATGGCAAGCCGCTCCGGTCTAAGACATTTAAGCCTTTGGCGACGCGCAACAATCTCCGTAGACAGGGAAAACCTCGTTTCACTCAGTTGTGACCATGACCGATATCGCACGGCTTTCAGAGGTCGAAATGACCCTGTGACGCGGCCGTGACTGCCCACAGCTCGAAAGACCTCTAACGACTAGACGCGTGAACGGACCACTCCTGGCAAGTTGATTCAGATAATGAGCTATCTCAGAATCAACTCAACCCATGTTGTGCCGTCGCCCAAGTCCCTTGTCTTGAATCCCAGTTCCTCACAGATCCTAAGCATGGCCTTGTTGTCCGTCAGAACTATTCCGTACATCTTCTCGAGACCTTTCTCTTGGCCTACCCCTATCATCATGTCCGTTAGTTTGTACCCCATCCCTCTGCCCTGATAGTCGTCATGGACAACGACCGCAAACTCGCCCTTCTTGAAGTCCGGCTCGATTATGAGCCTTCCAATGCCGATTATTCTTCTCCTCTCACCTTCCCTGACCTCACCGACGATTGCCATCTCACGATCGTAGTCGATGTTACAATATCTGATGAGCATCTCGTGAGTGATGTTCTTGATGACCTGAAAGAATCGGCCTCTCAAGGTTTCATCAGAAAGCGTGGTGAGCATCTCATGTTCTAGAGGCTCGTCTTCTGGCTTTATCGGCCGAAGGAGTACTTCTTTGCCGTCCTTTAGCTTCCAAGGTATCACATACCGGGTTGGATAGGGGGTAATGACCAGATGCGAGTATGGGGACGGATACTCCAAGGCCTTCTTGTCGATGACTATCCTTGCATCGAGCGCGTATGCCTTCCCGCCGGATATCGCGAGAGGATTCACGTCGATCTCAGCGATCTCTGGAAAATCCACGATCAGGTTCGAGAATCTGACAATGATCTCTTCTAGCTGTCTAGTGTCCGCTGGGGCTTTTCCTCTGTAGCCTTGTAGCATCCTGTAAACTTTCGTGTCCTCCATGAGCCTTCGCGCCAGTGTCTGATTGAGAGGCGGCAAACCGATCGAGAAGTCTCTGAACACTTCGGTCCCTACTCCTCCCATTCCGAAGAGTATCACAGAGCCGAAGTCTCTGTCCTTTCTTGATCCGAGTATGAGCTCGTAGTCGATATTCTCTATCATTTTCTGAACAGTAACGCCTAGTATCTTCCCGTGAGGGCTGTGCTCCCTCACCCGTCGCATCATCGCGTCGTATTCGGATCTCAGCTTTTCATCAGAATCTATTCCCGTTGCAACACCGCCTACATCGCTCTTGTGACTTATGTCGGGGGAGGCGATCTTGAGGACCACTGGATAACCGATACCGTTTGCGTGACGTATCGCAGCTTCGACGGTGTGAGCCGTATGTGGCTTGGTCGTTGAGATTCTGTAGTTGGTTAGGAACCTCTTTGAGTCTTCCTCGCTGAGGGTGGTTGCTCCTTCCCTCGCAAGTCTCGCGACAAGTGCTTTCAGGTGACTCTTAGGGGGCGCCTCATCAACGGACAGTTCAGACGGAGTCTCGTAGAGGAGCTCCAAGTTCCTGCCGTATCGATACATGTACATGTATGTCTTGACGGCGTCTTCGGGTGTTTCGTAGGTCGGTATGTTGTTCTGCGCGAAGACCTCTCGCGCTTCACGGACACCCTCTCCGCCCATCCAAGTAACTATGATGGGCTTCCAGGCAGTCCTAGCGATCTCGGCAACGCTTCTGGCAAGTTCCTCCGGTCTTGCAGCGCCCTGCGGCGTGTAAGCGACTAAGATCCCGTCTACTTCGGGATCGTTGAGACACACGTTTATGGCGTTGACATACCTCCCGATGTCCGCGTCTCCAAGGACGTCGATCGGGTTCCCTCTGCTCCAATATTGTGGCAGCACTGAGTTGAGCTGCTTCAGGCTTTCATCCGAGAGTCTGGCAAGCTGTCCTCCTAACTCTAGCAGCTCATCGGTGGCCATCACGCCCGGCCCGCCGGCGTTCGTGATGATCCCGAGTCTGCGGCCTCTTGGCAAGTGTTTAGAGTCGAGAACCGCGGCGGAATTGAATAGGTCGCTTACCTCCATGACCCTGACCACGCCGGCTCTTCTGAACGCGGCCACGTACACCTCGTCGTCGCTGGCCATCGCGCCGGTGTGAGAAAGAGCCGCTTTCGCGCTTTCCGCGTATCTGCCTGGTTTCACAACGACTATTGGCTTTGTACGCGCGAAGCCTCTGGCGGCGCTCATGAACTTCCTCGCGTTGCCGACGCTCTCCATGTAGATCATTATGCTTCTAGTGTCGGCGTCATCTCCAAGGAAGTCTATCAGATCTCCAAAATCGACATCGATCATCGACCCGAGTGAGGCGAACATGCTGAATCCGATGTGCGCATTCACAGCCCAATCCAGTATTGCGCTTCCGAGCGCGCCGCTCTGAGAGATGAACGCGATGTTTCCCGGCTCAGGTCTAGCTTTCAGAAAAGATGCGTTCAGGCTGACGTTAGGTCGGATAACTCCGACACAGTTGGGCCCAACGATTCTCATGCCGTACTTTTCCCTGATTTCTCTTATCTGGTCCTCCAGCTTCTTTCCTTCTTCGCCGGTTTCTCTGAAACCAGCGGAGATTATCACTATTCCTTGGATTCCAGCCTTGCCGCATTCTTCAACCACGCTTGGCACGGTCTTCGCAGGCGTCGCTATTATCGCAAGATCTACAGGCTCAGGCACACTAGTGATATTGGGATAGCATTGGACGCCCAGAACTGTCGTCCTGTTCGGGTTCACCGGGAATATCTTTCTGTTCTTTGAAAGCCGCAGGTTCTCCATTATCGGTCTTCCGACGCTGCCCTCCTCAGTGGCGCCGATGAGCGCAACCGTGTTGGGGTTCAGCATCCTTCTTTGCGTGTCAGTCTTTTCCGCAACCGAGCCACCCAACCGATTCGCCCTCGTCAAACACCATTGTCCACCGACACTCAATCGAAATGGTGCCTCTTATATGAGACGCTAGATCGCAGTCGAGAAACATGCGAGGAACTCGGGATTGGGATTCCCGGCGCTCGGAGAGACCGACCCGATAGTGTCGAAGATCGGACCGGGCCTGATCTTCGGTGAGATACGCCACTAGTCCTAGTGGCCGCTTTCCGCTGGGGGTTGCCGATATGTCTCGCATCTATGTGAGCAGAAAGACGAACGCGCTCTCTCACTGTTCGAGTGAGTCTCGGCCTGACGAGAAGGAGAGATTGATCAGTTGGTTTTGAGACTGCACCAAGTGGCATTATCGACGAGTTTGTCGCAGTATTGGTGATGGATCTTGAATAATCGGATGATCATGATCGACGGTTCACAGTTGAAGGATGCTGTCGGGCGTACGTTACTTCTCCGCGGCGTGAATCTGGGCGGAAGCAGCAAGGTCCCTAGTCGGCCCGACGGCGCTACACATCGGCCTGAGAATTTCTTCGATCACCGGAACGTCTCATTTGTTGGTAGGCCGTTCCCGCTGGATGAGGCGGACGAGCACTTCACCAGATTGCGCGAGTGGGGCCTCACGTTCATCCGCTTCCTAGTGACTTGGGAAGCGATTGAACACGCCGGCCCCGGCCAGTATGATTACGAGTATCTCGACTACGTGTCCGCTGTCATTGAAAAAGCAGGAGAGCACGGTATCCAGCTTTTCGTTGACCCACACCAAGATGTCTGGAGCCGTTTCACAGGCGGGGACGGGGCCCCCGGCTGGACGCTGGAGGCGGTCGGCTTCGACATGACCAAATTCAAGGAAACAGGAGCGGCCATCACCCATCAGACCCATGGCGACCCATATCCGTGGCTGATCTGGCCCACCAACGCGGAGAAGCTGGCCGCTGCCACGATGTTCACTCTATTCTTTGGGGGTAACGACTTTGCGCCGGCAACCCGAATAGAAGGCGAGCCCGCTCAGGAGTATCTTCAGTGGCATTACATCGCCTCTATCCAACAACTAGCCCGCCGCCTGAGGGACATGCGGCACGTGATTGGCTACGACACGCTGAATGAGCCTCAACGCGGATGGATCGGAGTGGAAGACCTGAATCAATCAAAGATACTGCTGCGGAAGGGGGCCATGCCCACTCCATGGCAGGCCATTCTTCTAGGCGCGGGTTTTTCGCAGGAAGTTGAAGTCTGGGAGGCGGATCCAAGACCGCGCAGGATCGGCTGGCAGTGGTTGAACCCCAACAAGGTCCGCGCGTGGCGCGAGGGTTGCGACTGCATTTGGCGCGGTAACCGCGTGTGGGACATCGACCACGACGGAACTCCACGGCTGCTTCGGCCTGACCATTTCGCTGGTGTTAGCGGCCACCAAGTAGAGTTCTCGCAAGACTACTATCGGCCCTTTGCCAATCGCTATGCCAAGGCAATCCGCGAAGTTCATCCCGACGCCCTGATTTTCGTGGAGTCGACACCCGTGAGGGATTCCCTAGAATGGGGCGCTGAAGACGCCGAGCGCATCATCTACGCTCCACATTGGTATGATGCCGCTACGCTGGTCCTCAGGGAGTTCAAACCTCTGCTCGGATTCGACAATTGGACGGGGAAGACTGTCTGGCTCCCGTGGGCCATCCGCCGCTCCTTCGCGAGTCAACTTCAGTTGTACAAGCAAGACGTCCGCCACCACCTTGGCGGCCCGCCGGTTCATCTTGGGGAGATAGGTATTCCCTTTAACATAGACAGAGGGCACGGTTACCGAACTGGCGACTTTTCCGTTCAGGAGAAGGCCCTTGACCGTTCCATGCGAGCGCTTGAGGACAGCATGATGAACGCAACCATATGGAACTACACTCCTGACAACGACAACATCCGCGGGGACCAGTGGAACGGGGAAGACTTCTCTGTCTTCAGTCTCGATCAGAAGAAGGATCCGACTGACGTGAATTCTGGCGGCCGCGCCTTGAGGGCTTTACTAAGGCCTTATCCGAGGGCGACAGCCGGCGAGCCGATGCAACTCTCATTTGATATGAAACGCCGTGTCCTCCGGTACAAGTTCCGCCACGAATCATCGGTCAAGGGTCCAACGGAGCTCTTTGTACCGCGCTTCCAGTATCCTAGAGGCTACAAAGTGCAAGTCTCAGACGGAAAATGGGAAAGCGATCCGGCACGTCAGTTGCTGCGCTATTGGCACACATCGGACCAAGACGTGCACACCATCCAGATCTCTCCTAGATAGCAGCGCATACCGGAGTACGCAGGAAAGGCGTGTTTGTAACCGCCGAAATCTTCAAGCGTCAGTCTCCTTAAGCCGTGCGAGCTAACGTGCAGTCACTGGATGGCTACGCGCCTGAGATGAGGCGGGGCTCGATGAGTGAAGATCATGTCATAAGGGCGGAAGGTCTCACGAAGGTCTTCGGCAATTCGTTCAAAGCCGTTGATCAGGTCAGTTTCTGCGTCGAGAGAAAGGAGATCTTCGGGTTCCTAGGCCCAAACGGCGCCGGAAAGACGACGACGATCAAAATGCTCTGTACGCTTCTGAAACCGACGGCCGGCACAGCCATCGTCGACGCTCAATCGATAACTGACAACGCTGACGGCGTAAGGCGAAGCATCGGCATAGTATTCCAGGACCCTGCGCTCGATGAGGAGCTGACCGGTCGGGAGAATCTTGACTTCCATGCTAGGATGTACGGCATGGACGGAAAACAAAGGAAGCATAGAATTGGTCAAGTGTTGAGGCTGATCGATCTAGAAGACAGGGCAGATGTTCAAGTCAAGAAATACTCCAGTGGAATGAAGAGGAGGCTGGAGATTGCACGAGGGCTCATGCACTATCCCAACGTCCTATTCCTCGACGAGCCAACGCTCGGTCTTGACGCCCAGACTAGAAGAACGATCTGGGACTACATTCTGAAACTGAACCGCGAGCAAGATGTCACTATCTTTCTCACAACCCACTACATGGAGGAAGCGGACTTCCTATGCGACCGGATCGCAATAATCGATCATGGAAGGATAGTAGTCACAGACACCCCCGACAACCTGAAGAACTCGATCGGAAGCGACTTGATAACGTTGGAATGCTCGGATCCCGAGAAACTCTCAAACAGGCTCAAGATCGAGACATGGATCGAGAATCTGAAGATTCATGAACAGTCGATCTTGATCGGCGTGAGACACAGTGAGGAGATGATACCAGAAATAGTCGATATCGCGCGAGAGAACGGCGTCAAGATCAAATCGATAGCGACGCGAAAGCCAACACTCGAGGACGTGTTTCTCTATTTCACAGGCAGGCAGATCAGAGACTCCGAGCCCACGCCTGTCGAGAGAACAAGAACAATGACAATGCGACTCACGCGAAGAGCATAGGAAGATGAGGTGAGAGCCTATTGAATGGTCAAGCAACCTATGTGATGTGGCTTAGAGACGTAAAGAGGTTCGTGA
>Ga0209725_1001874_pt1 | contig 11592 bp, 11 predicted proteins | sample I18A1metaG_FD_184145 | JGI IMG/M metagenome (GOLD analysis project Ga0209725, IMG submission 184145) | Lake sediment bacterial and archeal communities from Gulf of Boni, Indonesia to study Microbial Dark Matter (Phase II) - ​I18A1 metaG... | ecosystem: Environmental > Aquatic > Freshwater > Lake... | reverse complement strand
ACCGAGAAATGCGAATTTGGCTGATTGCTGCTCCTGCGCAAGAAGTTCGAATCCCTTGCCGTTCGTCCTTGCTTTCCACAAGGTCTTCTGGGCCTCGAAAAGAAAACGCTTCCACGAGTGAGCACCCACAACATAACCAAACAGCGCCTCATCGTTGCGTCTTCTGAGACGATACGTAGCGGCATCCTGCTCGTCAGTCCAGCCGACAGGAAGGTCTGCAACGGATCGCAGCTCATCATAGACGATACAGTTGTCTCGAACGGTGGGCCCGATGACTCGATAGCCCCTTCTTCCCAAGGCGTCGAGAAGTTCCTGCAGATGTCGACGCTCGAGGACCGCCTTCTCTCCGACTTGTAAGAGCTGCCCCACCGTTTCGATTGTGCGTCCGCCGGTCACTTCTGACGTTAATGTACCTTGCGGGGCATACAGTCGAGTCCGAATGATTTCTTCATACGGGATAGAATCATATATGCGCCTAATCTGAAAACCGACATGCAATAGCGGTCGAATTGACATGCGCGCTGTGGTCCGTGGCATCGAGCTATTCTACGAAGAGAGCGGGCATGGAGAGACGCTCGTACTGCTGCACAACGGTTTGTCTTGCACAAAGAGCTTCGCTCAACAGGTGCCTGAATTCTCAAGGCACTTCAAAGTCGTAGCATACGATCGATACGGATACGGCGAGTCGACGCACATGACCAATCTCAGAAAGGACTGGCTTGACGCGAGCGTGGATGACCTACGGGCTCTCCTTGATTGTTTGGGAGTCGAGAAGGCTCATCTCTGTGGAATCTGCGCCGGCGGAGCCATTGCGCTACAATTTGCGGCCAAGAATCCGCAGAGAACCAATCGTGTTGCTGTTGCCGGAACATGCTGCTACGGTGAGGAGGACATGTCTCAAAAGGCACCGAGATTCTATCCACCGCCCGATCAGGTGACCGAGGGTTTTGCACACGAGTTGGCAAGATGTCACGGAGAGGATTACTGGAGAGACCTCTATCTGGTCTTCCAACAGGCGATGAAGGAGGAGAACGGATACCCGTTCAAAGGATATGATCTCAGACCGATCCTCCCCGATGTGAAGTCACCAGTGATCGTCATATATGGCGATAGAGACAACCTCTTCGATGTCGAGCAAGCTCTGGTGATGCATAAGCATCTGCAAGACTCGGATCTCTGCGTCATTCCCAATTGCGGTCATCTACCAAACGAGGAGAGACCCGACGACTTCAACAGGGAAACTCTGAGATTCCTGCTTCGGGAGTAATCCAGACGACGCCACATGGCTCACAGTCAATGATGGTTGGCTGAACAAGTGCATCATGACCTCTGTCACCTCAGAGTAGATTCTTCATGAGACGGCTGCATGTGCAGGCACCCATCTCTGGAGGAATTCTCCTCTCGTACACGTGTACGAGTGAATGCAGGCACTGCATGTATGCTTGTTCTCCTAGATGGGGGAGCGACTGGATCTCCCGGGATGACTTGCATCGAGTTCTCGCCCAGCTATCGGGCAGAATACAACCGAGCCCTCTTGGAAGAGACAGGGTCGGAATCAATTGGGGGCTTCACTTCACGGGAGGAGAACCCTTTCTCAACTTCGACCTCCTAGTCGAAGCCGTGCGAATGGCTCACGACGCGAGGATCCCATCCATCTTCGTAGAGACGAACAGCTTCTGGTGCATTGAGGACAGGGAAACGAGACAGAAACTCCTGCAACTGAAAGATGCAGGATTGAACGGAATGCTAGTGAGCGTGAACCCCTTCATACTGGAAAGAGTGCCATTCGAGCGAACCGCCAGAGCGACCAAGATAGCTAGAGAGGTCTTTGTTGACAATGTCATGATCTACCAGCAGCACTTCTACAGTCAATTCTTGAGATTCGGCCTGAAAGGGACTCAGCCGCTCGAGGGATACATAGAGAAGACAGACCCCGGCGACCTGTGCCGAAGAACTGAGCTCCTCCCAATGGGCAGAGCCTGCTACGCGCTTGGTCACCTTTTCCCGAGATACCCAGCCGAGGTGTTCCTCGACGAACCTTGCCTAGAAGAACTCACGCGTGGGTGGCATGTTCATGTCGACAACTACTGCAACTACATGACAGGCTACTGTGGCGGCCTCTCCCTTGGAGATGGAAGAGACATCGATTCAATATGCCGAGGCATCAACTTGGATGAGCGACCCATACTCAACGCGCTCGTCACGAGTCTTAGATTGCTAGTTGAACTCGCCGTGAGAGAATTCGGCTACGAGAAACGAAAGGATGGGTACATCTCAAAATGCCATCTCTGCGTCGACGTGAGAAGACACATCGCACGAGCAACCGACGAGTTCCAAGAGCTGAGACCGAGAGAGTTCTACCTCCACCTAGAATGAGCCGAAACCAGACTTGCTGCAGCATCGTGCTGTAGATCGCTACAGAACGTAGTCCGGCGCTTGAAGTCTGACACAAATGAACCGTAGGTTTCTTCTACCATGAGCGGCTACTTTGGTTGGGTCCTCTGCAATGAAGGAAGGCCGAGCGTATTGTGGAAAGATCCTCCGCGTCGATCTCTCTGAGGGACGGACAGGCGAAGAGCCGCTCAACATGGAGTGGGCTCGTAAGTTCATAGGTGGGAAGGGGCTGGGCATCCGCTACCTGTACGACTTGGTGCCGCCCAAGACGGATCCTTTCTCTCCCGAGAACGTTGTGATACTGATGACGGGGCCGCTGACCGGCACCGTTGCCTCTACCATGTCACGGATGGCAAACATCACCAAGTCGCCACTTACCGGAACGATGAGTGACAGCTACTCTGGCGGCTTCTTCCCTGCAGAGCTCAAATTCTCCGGCTTCGACGGCATCATCATTGCGGGCCGGTCGCCGAAACCTGTGTACCTCTCGATCAGAGACGGACGATCCGAGCTGAGAGACGCGAGCCACCTTTGGGGCAAGGGCACCCTCGAAACCACGGACTTGGTCGTCAAGGAATCAGGGGAGAAACCGAGCCGATACGTAGAAGGTCCAAAGGTTGGCTGCATCGGACCTGCCGGCGAGAACAAGGTGACATACGCCAACGTCACCTACGACAAACACCACTTCGCTGGCAGAGGCGGAACTGGTGCAGTGCTGGGATCGAAGAACCTCAAGGCGATATCTGTTCGAGGAACCAAACAGGCGAAAGCACTCAGCATCAACTCAGAACCAACATTCCTCCAAATGGTCAAGGAGGTCATCAAGAAGGAGATTCGAGAGAATCCAGATGTCGAGTCGACCATCAAGGAAGGAACACCATCAACAGTTAATCTAAGTCAGGGGGCAGGCTTACTGCCAACCAAGAACTTCCAAACCGGTGTTTTCCCACAAGCTGACCAGATAAACACAGACGCACTGTTCAGCAAGATACTCGTGAAGCATACGACGACATGCTTCAGCTGCGCGATCGGATGCCGCAACATCACGAAGGTCAGGGATGGCCCGTATGCAGGCCTTGAGGGTGAAGGTCCTGAGTATGAGACATTGGCAATGTGTGGGTCCAACCTAGGAATTGGCGACATCCGGGTGATAATGAAGTTCAATGAGGAATGCTCGGACATGGGCCTAGACACCATCTCGGCTGGGAATGTTGTCGGGTGGGCGATGGAACTCTTCGAGAGGGGAATCCTCACGAAGAAGGAGACTGGCGGCCTAGAACTGCGTTTTGGGAACTCTGAAGCGGCTGTAGCCCTGCCACGTCTGATATCAATGCGACAAGGTATCGGAGACGTTTTCGCAGAAGGGGTAGTTGGAGCCTCGAAGAAGATCGGCAAGGACTCGGCAAGATACGCGTTACACTGCAAAGGACAGGAATATCCGGCGTACGACCCTCGTGGATCGTTCTCGATGGCTCTCGCCTACGCGACTTCGGACAGAGGAGCAGATCACAATCGAGCCTGGCCAGTCACCTATGACGCATTCGGGAAGCTCGATCCCTTCACAGTTGACGGAAAGGCCGAGCTTGTGCAGACTGACCAGATTCGGACGAGTCTGAAGTGGAGCGCGACAATGTGTGATTTCTTGGCTACGAGCTTCAGCTTGGTCGCAAGACTGCTGAACATGGCTTGTGAGACGAACTACACGGAGGAGAACGTCAGGATCGTCGGAAAGCGCATTTGGACGTTGACTCGGCTCTTCAATCTCAGGGAGGGTTTCTCGAGGAAGGATGACTCGATGCCTCCACGAGTATACCTCGATCCTCTCCCGGATGGCAATCCCAAAGGTAAGGTTGTGTCGCAGAAGGATTTCGAGAGAATGTTGTCCGAATACTACGGGCTTTGGCGATGGGATGAGGAAGGTCGTCCGACACGTGAGGCGTTGCGGGAGCTGGAGCTAGAAGACTTGGCTAGCACATAGAACAGCTGAACCTCGTCGCGCCGCGAGCCCCTCTACCTCGGTGCTCGTACGCAAGACACGAACTGACTACAACCCGGTACGGGAGCAGCCTACCTCTACGTCGGTTCACCTGGGCGGACAGTTCCTTCCATCGAATTCATTTCGACATCAACTTTGACCTCGATGCCTCTGCGCACGCTCCCTGTAACCACGCAGAAATCCTCGAACAGTTCCAAACACCTCTTCGATTTTGAAAGGTCGTCAGCTTTCAGGGTGGGCTGAAGCTTCACTCTCAACGCGGCAATCCTCCATCTTCCTTCCTCGTTTCTTCGAGTGACAGTCTCGACTGACGCCTTCATGTCGCCTACAGTGATCCGAGATTTGCCAAGGCAGAAGATCAGGCTCGAACTGAGGCAATTCGCAACAGCAGCGGACAGGAGGCGGGACGGATTTGGACCCACGCCTCTCCCGACTGGTTCGGGCTCGTCCGTGACGATCTCAGGAATGCTCGGGGCATCGAATTTCACACGGAACTCGTAGTCTTTGACCCTCTCCAAGCGGGTGGTGAAGACGTTCTCCTCAGACACCATGGGTTTCACCATTTCTAGGAGTTTGTCATCTTGGGTCAATGAATCTCACGGTTCGAGCTCAACAGCAACGATCGGCAGTATTCGCATGGAAATACTGAGTGGTGGCTAGTCGGATCGAGGCTGCCTCAACAGCGCGTAACTCTGATGGCGCTAGCGATCTATCCCCGGTAGAGATACGTCAGGGGAGTAGGCGCACCTTATCTTGTACTTGAGGACGCAGTCCCGGCACCTGTCTTCGTCGCATAATTGAGTGGTGAGGTACTTCTCTCCACCATCAGGAGCCATTACAACCATTACTCCCTTGGGAATTTCCTTCGCCCTCTCAACGGCGACATGCAGTATGGCACCGGTGCTTGGGCCGCATAGTATGGCCTCTTGCAGCGCGAGGAGGCGAGCCATATCTTCGGCGGTCTGCAGGTTCACATAATGTCGCTCGTCGATCTCCTTGCTCTCGAATATCGAGGGAACATATTGGACTTCTAGGTTCTTCAATCCCTGAATCGGTGTCTTCTTGTCCGGTTCTACCGCGATGATCCTCACATCAGACGAGTATTGTCGGAGGTTCTTAGCGACACCCATCAAGGTCCCTGAGGTGCCGATTCCCCCGACGAAGTGCGTGATTCTTCCCCGCGTGTCCTTCCAGATCTCCTCAGCCGTGGTCTCATAATGCGACACGACGTTGTAGCGGTTCGCAAATTGGTTTGGCATGAAGTATCTGTCAGGGTTCTCCTCGACGATCTTCTTGGCCAAGTCCTCCGCGCCATTCATCCCCTGTGCGCCCGGAGACAACACGATGCGTGCGCCGTAGATCATGAGCATCTTTCTCCGCTCCATAGTCATTGTCTCCGGCATGACCAGAACGAGCTTGTAGCCCTTCACGGCGCAGACGATGGCGAGTCCTATGCCAGTGTTTCCGCTCGTCGGCTCGATCACTATCTTGTCTCTTGTGAGGACACCTTGCGACTCGGCGTAATCGATCATGTATTTTGCGATGCGGTCTTTGACGGAGCCTCCAGGGTTGAACTTCTCGAGCTTCAGGTACATCTCAACATTGGGGTTCGGGTTGATACGGGCTAGTTTGAGCATCGGCGTGTTGCCTATCAGATCCAGCACACTGTCGACGATCATCCGAGAGACACGCTCGTTGAATCTGTGACTTCCAGCTAATACCGTGATAATAAACAATATGATAGCAAAAGTGGAGTGCGCATGTTCTCAATCTTGTTCTGATCATAGAATCGAGCTTGTGCGAGACCTATTATGCCAGCACAATTGAATCATGCTCGTCTCACGACGAACTTCAACATGCACGTGCAAGGGCAAGCTTCAGCTCGACATCGGCCCGGTCTTGGCTACTGTTGCGTGACGCTGCTCTTGCGTCGTTTCACTTTCATAACATAGAGTCTCTCGAAGAAGAGAGCCCGATTATGGATTGGTTCGAACGCCAAATCTGCATGACTCTTCACGAGTTCTTCTGGATTATTGAGAGAGCTGACCAACAGCAGCGCAAGCCCGTCCTCTGTTAAGTGTTCCCTCAGCTGCGCCAGAAATCTGCCGATGACTCTTGTTCCCTGCTCTCCTCCGTCTACCGCTCTATCATCCAGACTCGAAGACGGCAGGTAGGGCGGATTGAACACCACCAGATCGAACATGCCTTGGATTCCTGAAAACAGATCGGAAACAACCAACTTGAGTTCTATTCCTAATCGTTTGGCCACTCGTCTCAATGAGTCGATCGCGCCGTTGTCGATGTCAGCCGCCGTAACGTCTGCAGATCTCCTAGCACAATAGGATGCCAAGATCCCGGAACCTGTTCCCATGTCCAGCACTCGCGATCCTTCGAGTCTTTGCTCGGACAAGGCATCGAGCATTAGGAATGTGTCTTCGCGTGGCTCGTATGCAGGCCCGTCCCGCTCTTGGGCCGCGAGGAATTCCCCGACGAAACCTTCAAGGTCCAGTTTTCGACTGCTTGTCACTTTTTCCTTCACGGCTCTCCCATGAACTGCACAAATTCCTTTAGGCTACGTGGTTTGAGCACGTAGTTGTTGGCTTTCTCGTAGGCGATTGTTGAGTGGGGTCTTGCTCCGTAGTTATGTCCCGGGTAGACCTCAATGTCGTCTGGCAGTTTCATGAGTTTGTTGAAGAGGCTGTCATAGAGTTGCTGGGCACTTCCGCCTGGGAGGTCTACTCTTCCGCATTCGCCGACGAAGAGCGCGTCTCCCGTCATCAGTTTGCCGTTCGCTAACACGCAGATGTGATCGGGAGAATGCCCTGGTGTGTGAATGATCCTGATCCCCACCGAGCCAACACTCAGTGCATCACCATCTTTGACTGCTAGCTGCTTCTCTACCGATGACAACTCATGGGCGACGATCTTTGCACCGGTCTTCTCTGCGAATTCGTCATTCCCACATACATGGTCCGGATGGTGGTGAGTATGGATCGCGTAAATGATTCTCAATCCCTTCTTCTTGGCAACCTCAATGATCTTGTCCACATCCCAAGCTGGATCGATGACTGCGGCGATACCGGTTTTCTCATCACCAATCAGATATGCATAGTTCTGCATGGGTCCCACTGGGATCTGTTCGAATATCGTGCCGCACCAACTCCTGATAGGATGCGAACGGCCGCAGGTCATTCAGAAATGGGTTTCGTCCATCCTGCTATGTTGCGAGTTCGCGCAGTTTCCTCAGGTTTGCTACGTCCGTTGCGCGTTTGTCTATGGGGGTCTCCAGTATCAGAGGGAGTTTGCGGAACTCCTCCGTATGTAGTATGGCCTTGAAGCCATTCTCGCCTATTTGGCCCATGCCAATGTGCTCGTGTCGGTCAAGATGTGACGCAAGCTTGCCCTTCGAATCGTTCGCATGAACGACCCTCATCAAGTCTAACCCGACTGTCCGGCGGAGCTCGTCAATGGTGTTCCCTACAGATCCCGTCTCGCGCAGGTCATATCCTGCGCCAAATGCATGGCAAGTGTCGAAGCAGACCGCCACGCGAGACTTGATCGCGACATGGTCAAGGATTTCGCGGATATCCTCGAAGGATGTTCCCATGCTATTCTTCGTTCCGGCGGTGTTCTCTAGGAGCAGCATTGTGTTCCCTTTGGATGAGTTGAATGCTGTGTCTATTGCCTCGACGAGCCGTTCGAGACCAAGCTCTCTGCCTTTCCCGAGGTGGCTTCCAAGATGAGTCACCAAGTACGGGATTCCGAGCCTCTCGCACCTGTCGAGTTCAGCGGTCAACGTCCTAACGGATCTCTTGTAGAGCGCCTTCTTTGGGCAGGAGAGGTTTGGCAGATATGGCATATGCGCGACAGCAGGCTCGATCAGCGAACTCTTCAACTTCTCTCGGAACTGGTCCACTTCGCTTGAAGCGAGCTTCTTGGATTTCCAGCCGCGTGGGTTTCTTGTGAAGATCTGGAATGTATCGCAGTTCTTCTCTCTTGCTCGGTCAACTGCTTGGTCGATGGATCCTGCGATCGATACGTGCACTCCGCATCTGATTTTAGCTTTCATCGTAGGTGCACCGTGACAGGTTGCCCTGCCTTCTGCGTGTGAGTTGAGAGAAAGGGAAGGTACAAAAAAGGTTGTGGAGTCTTCTCTTCAACAATCGATGTCCTTGTTGGCATTAGTCACGTTTTTTGAGTTTTATCTCGATTGTCGAAACGTTTCTGGTTTGTCCCTCAACGCCAAGTATCTCTGTTCCGATCTGGACATCGGTGATGTCCAGCTTTCCGTCGAAGAAGCGTCTCCTGACAACTTCGACGACATCCACCGCCTTGGAGATGGCTCTCCCACGAGCTTTCACTGCAATGTCCCCGTTGCCCGTGTTGGCCTGCATAACGATAGCTGTCGCATAGGCCATGAGTGGTTTCTTGCCGATCAGGACGGTGTTAGAAGGTACGCCGCTGAGACGACCCGGCGAGGAACGCTCGCTGCCTAGTTTTTCTGTCAAGCACTGTTCACCTCCCGAGCACATGGAACGCGAGACCGGGTGGGCCGCTTGACCGCTTAAAAGAGTTACGTCAACACTTAGACTACGAAGCCACAAATGAGCGCGCTGTGCAAGCTGCACAATGCGCGAGCATCACTAAACACGCGCGGACGATGTTCGAGACGAGACATTATCAGTGCTCATTGCGAAAGACCAATTAGCCAGTTAGAGGTCGCCCTTCGCCTGATGGCCGCCGTAACGTAGAGGAATACCGTTCCGCGGACCTTGGTAGCGTATAGGGCTGTGGACCCTGGAGGCCGGGTTCAAAACGTCGCCCTTGCGATGTGAAAATCCCGGCGGCGGCCCTCAACATAGTTCTGCTTTCGTTTGTCTCTCCAACTCTTCGGGACATTGCGCGGAATGAACGAGATGCTCGCGTAGAAGGTCCGTTTGCCTCGCACAGCCCCTAAGCCTATGGAGGGTGGGGCCGATGTGCCATCCAGAGGCAGCCTACTTGGGCCACTTTCTGTCGAAGTAGATACTCTTGCCGGATGCTGAGATCGGAATTCCCATGACGACGCTCGATCGTGACATGTATCCTAGGCGTTTGGCTGCTGTTCCCGCTCGGTACATGATTCGGTTGTCCACGTTGAGGTCGCTCGCGGTCTTCACGGCGGAGCCGAGGGCTATTCCCAGATCAAGCGCCTTGAAAATACATGTGGGCCCCTGAAAGTCCAAACCAGAAACAGGAGTTGCAGCTTCGAATTCTTTGCAGGTCCCGTGACCGCACGCGCCGCATGAGAGGCCGAAGCTTCTTCTGCCATTCACGCCGACCAGGAGCAGAGCCTCGGAACGTGTGACGTTGTCGGCGTCGCGGTTGAAGCCGTCGAGCTTTCGTTCCTCAGCCATCTTCTGCATCTCCCTTGCAATCTGGTCTTTCTCCTCGCCTGTAACGAGCGTGGTCTCGATGTCATCGACGCCGCCGGATTTCGGAGCCGTGCGGCAGGAGACCATCATGAGTTCGCCGGCACGTAAGACCCCTTGAACTTCCCCTTCCTTACTAGACACGATAGGCATGCGACTCTCCTTCCGACAGTATTGGCTCGTGTCCGTAATGGTTGAACTGTTATGCCTTTTGCTGGAATTCCGTCCCAGGTGAAAGATCGGCCAGTTCACTACGTCTCTACCAATGATGCAAACAGTAGAGCGTTGAAGGCAACCCATAGCGCAACTCCGAAAGGTTAAAAGTGCTTTCACTTCGTATCCGCGTGCAGGGCCGGTAGTTCAGCCTGGTATTCCCAACTCTGGGGCCGAAGAACGTCCGGTTTGCATGACCAATAATGCCAAGAAACCGGAAGGTCGCGGGTCCGAATCCCGCCCGGTCCACCATTGAAAATGTTTGTGAGCTTGATTCTGAGTTCAATCGTCTGTCTGGTTGTCTCTTCCTTCTTGGAGGCTTAAATCGACGATTCGCTGTAGGTTCCTAATCTTTCTTTCGAGAAGTTCTGTGCGTTGACCGTGGTAGGTTTGGTTGCGGTTGAGGACATGATAGATCGAGACGAGAAGCTTCCGTGCAACGCCGACTATCGCTCGTTGTCGTCCACGTCTCACGGAGACACGTTGGTAGAAGCCTTGAAGCTTCGGATCGAAACGTGATGCATGCTGCGCCGCCTCGATCAGGATCCATCGGAGATACTTGTTGCCTTCCTTCGTGATGTGTCCGCGCACCGTCTTACCTGCGGATGATCTCATCCCTGGAGCGAGGCCCGCGTATGCTACAAGCTTCTTTGGTGACGAGAAGCGTTTGATGTCTCCGATCTCAGCCAAGAGAAGCATGGCACTGTAGTAGTCGATGCCCGTGAAACCCATCAAAAGCCTCACACGTGGCTCCTCAGCCGCTTCGACCGCAATCTTCTCCGTCAAAGTTCTGATTCCTGCTTCGAGGCTTTCAAGCTGCTTCAGCTCGACGTCGAGTATGGTCCTCTCGGTGGAGGGCAGCTCGATGCTGCAGAGCCATTCTCTCCCGTGCTTACCGAAGAGGTCGCTGTATTGGGGTTGGAGGTTATGTCGGTCGAGGAGGCTATGTATGCGGTTCTTGATGGCTACCGTATCTTCGACGAAGCTCCTCCGCTGCCGTAGGAGAGCTCGTTGTTCACGTATCTCCTTGCTTGGAACGTAGCTTTCCGCGACCAAGTCTGCTCTTACCAGGTCCGCTAGGACGCGTGCATCCATACGGTCGTTCTTGATTTTGGCTTCTGCGATTATGCGAGTCTTCCTCGGGTTTGCTAGGATCACTCTGTTCGCTGGATCGTCTGCGAGATGGTCATAGATGGGAACCCAGAGGTTGCCTGTTGATTCGAGGACGATCTTGGCTTCGCCGTGGTTCTGGAGTAGTCTGTGGAAGCTTGTGATGCCATCATGATCACGTGCGAAGCTGACTTCACCGATCAAGTGGCCCTTCTCATCCTTGAGGCATGCTTGGCAGCGTTTCTTGTGGACGTCGATTCCAACGTTTATCATTCCTTCTGATTCATCTCTTTTCCTTCTTTCGACTGTATGCTGGCCTTCAAGCGACAACCACCATTTCGGGCGCGTGGCCCACTTCGACTAGTCGCCTATCCGAGACCAGCCCATTCACCAACCCGAACCGCATCGGATGGCGCGGTTCAACCGGGCGCCGGGCGTGGCCAGCATAGACGACGCTAGGAACCAAAC
>Ga0209725_1001872_pt1 | contig 11599 bp, 10 predicted proteins | sample I18A1metaG_FD_184145 | JGI IMG/M metagenome (GOLD analysis project Ga0209725, IMG submission 184145) | Lake sediment bacterial and archeal communities from Gulf of Boni, Indonesia to study Microbial Dark Matter (Phase II) - ​I18A1 metaG... | ecosystem: Environmental > Aquatic > Freshwater > Lake... | reverse complement strand
GGGTGAAGAAGTGATTTGTCGAGGCAAGTTGGAACAGGTCGGAGATAGGAAAGAAGGGGAAACATATAACAGGATTTTGGTTGGATCTACTGAGGCTTCAGAATCGGACTACATTATTCCGAAACCCTAGTTGCCGAGCGCTTCCTTAAGCCTAATCGGGAACGGCCCGAGTTTCCCCCCGAAGTTCACAGCTGTAATCTTCTTCACACCTAGAACGTTCATCGCTGCTCTAACGCCTTCTCCTGTGGCTTTCTTAACAAGGTCAGCTGTCAACCCATTGAAGACGAGTTCGTAAACGCTCTTCACGCCTTCTGGAACAAGCGAGTTCGAGATAGCGCCTCTGAGCAGCGGGCAGAAAGGATGATTCGTTGACGCCCCGAGTTTGTACTTCATCGATCCAACCTTCGAGCCTGAACGGCAGATGCCACCTGGAAAAGTCAAGACAACGCCTTGAACCTTTACAATGGCCTTAACAGCCTTCTCAGCTGCTTCAAGTCCTGCCTTCTGGTTTTCAGCCATCACAAGGAAGTTCCCGCCTGCGACAGCGCGTTTCACCCCGAATTTGTCCTCAATAATGAATTCGCCTTCCATAACGGGTATTCTCCAGACTTTCCTTCCAGCAAGTGTGTCACCTTTCTGAAAGCCATCTCCGAAAAGTTGAACAGCTCTCCCAATCTTTATTCTCTTCTTCGCCATGGGCATACCGTCGAATGCAGCTGTCGTTGGGCAGGTCAAGATGCACTGGCCTATCCTGCCTAGCATTTGCATCTTCAACTCATGGCCTGTCCTGTGGTATATCTGGATCATGACACCTGGCCTCCCATCCGGCGTCTTCTCCGGAGGGATCGAGACTCCTTCTATTCCGGCCTCTGCAGGCGACATTATGATTGAAGAAGCGAACCCTGTCGCGCTCGTCGCAGCGGTCATAGCCCACTTTTCGGTTTCAGCCGTGATCAGAATTCTCGAAGCAATCATGGGAAAAGCTTCTGCAAAGGTATCCTCGACTTCGACACCTTGCGACAAGACAACCCACTCAGCCCAATTAATTCTAGAACGTACCGTTTAAAATTTAGCATTCAGAATAGCTGGCAAGCAAACACGTTAAGAAATTGTCATAACCTAAAGCTTAAACCGTTTTTGAAATAGAAATTTCAAATTCTCATCTCGATGACCAGTTTCTCCGGTTCACATGCTATATTCATGGATTGGATAGGGTAGTCCTCCTGCATCCGGAGAACACGTTGAATTATCCTAGTTCTATCGCTAACAGGCGGCACCTCTCGTACCTCCTCCGTTTCAGCGGTGCAGACTGAACATGCCCAAAGCATTCTCTTAACAGTAATTCCAGCATCATCTTCTTTGGAAGCGTACCTCACGCTGAAGCATACTTGATCGGTAAACACACCGCAGGTCGCGCAATGGCGTTTCTGAAGAATTTGAATGTGCCTACCATTTTTGGTGTACATCAATAGAGTCTCCGATTCTATCGTTCTGACTGAAGAATATTTATCCGATAGAGGAGTACGAAAGTATCCCCGGGAACGGCTTACTGATCCTTATCGAATGGAGGCTTGCTCGACAGTACATGCCTTAAGAAGATCCTTCCGCTTCATGATTGAAAAGTGTTATATCGATATCTTGCGAATATTCCGAAACGTTCACGTCAAAATGCCCCATCACTAGAGGCATGTCCAAATGAAAGTAGTAAAGGTTGGTTTCGTAAAAGTAGGCAACATAGGATCTGCGCCACTACTTGAGTTCCTTCTTGATGAGAGAGCTGAAAGACAAGACATTGACGTTAGAGTAGTAAGCTCAGGCGCGAAGATGACTCCGGAAGTGGCTGTGGAAGTAGCCGAGAAGATGCTTGAGTTCAAACCCGACTTTGCGATAGTCACGAGTCCGAACGCATCTCTCCCAGGTCCCACCAAGGCTCGAGAGACCTTGAAGAACGCTGGGGTTCCAACGGTGGTTGTCTCAGATAGCCCAGCAAAGAAGGCTGTTAAGCAGATGGAGGAGGCTGGATTTGGATACATAATCGTTGAGGCCGACGCTATGATCGGAGCTCGGAGGGAATTCCTCGACCCAATCGAAATGGCGTTGTTCAACGTGGACATAATGAGAGTTCTAGCTGCTACAGGGGCCTTCAGCATCCTCTACAATGAGCTGGATAAGATCATCGAAGCGACGAAACGAGGGGAACCGCCTCAACTCCCGAGAGTCACGATCGATAGGGAGAGAGCTTTGGCCTCTGCTGGCTACCAAAACCCATACGCAAGAGCAAAAGCTTACGCTGCGTATGAAATGGCAAGAAGAGTCGCAGATCTGACGGTTGAGGGTTGCTTCATCGTGAAGGAATGGGAAAGATACACGCAGATAGTCGCTGCTGCTCATGAGATGATGAGATCTGCAGCGAGAATGGCTGATGAAGCGAGAGAAATTGAGAAAGGCCCTGATCAAATACTTAGAACGCCACACTATGACGATGGAACGGTTCTAACTAAGAGGAAGCTGATCGAGAAGCCGAAGAAGCCAAGTGAAACCTGAAAACACGCACTTCCATAGACCGCTATGTCAAAGGCCAACGTAGAAGCTTGCTTTTCTTCAAAGTGGAAAGCACCGGCACGCCCACAATGGCTGCAACTGCCACAGTATATGCTGCTTCAATCGGAGTCTGAAAAGCTCCTAGAATAAAAATAGCGGGTAGCGCCTCGACCGTCAAGCCGTACACTTGGTAAAGCCCGCCGACGGTCAAGAGAAAAACTCTAACCAACGTGTCCAACTCAACGCAAATAAACGCCGTAAACGTCACCGCCAGCGTCATCATCTTTGCATTCAAAGGATTCTCCCAGTACCTACGGACAACGACGATACCTGGAACAACAGCTATTAACGCTAGGTAGATGTCCCAAAGCGTCCAAAGTGGAATAACCCTCGCCAAAGGATGTATAAGAAAAATCACTAAGAGAGCAACATATGCAACAAGAACATACACCCCTTTCTTCGTGAACATTAAACCTGCACCGAGAGCACCAATAGCCTCGCCCACACCGAAAAGATTCTCAACGAAAACAACGTCAGGCTTAGCCACACGGCCTACTATAGACCCCAACAAACCAGCTATAAAGCCTCCAGCAGGTCCAGCTATTATTCCTTCAAGAGGCTCCATAAGAATGCTCATAGTCCGCCAAGGCCCCGGTATAAAACGGAGAATCACATGCAAAGCAACTAGTGCAGCCACCAAGGCCACGTAAGAAGACTTCTTCACATCTTTTGAGCCCAATCGTGTTTCTCGCATGCTACAGACTAACGAAATTTCTTTTATAACTATTATGCATCCAGTTCGACTATTCTCCAGAATGCTCACTGGAAACTATCAATTTGGTTTCCAGCTGAACGCCTATTGAAAGTTTTATATCAAATCTAAAGTTACTACAGACACAAGAATCTGAGCACCAGTGTGCAGCACATATAGAGGACGTTAAAGAAATGAAATTCATCCTACTGACAGGAAGAACATTAGGCCAAGGTAGATCCAAGGAGATCGGCAAGCTCTCAGACGAATACGCCAAGAATGTTGGGACATGTGAGTTTGACCCTGAAGACTTGAAGAGCCTACAGATGTCCCCGGGACAGAACGTCCGGGTGACTACGAGGCACGGAACGGTTGTAGTCAAGGCTGCTCTCTCGACACAACAGCCTCACAGAGGCTTGATCTTCATGCCTTACGGACTTTGGACCAGCATGATCTGCGACCCTGAGACACATCAAACTGGGATGCCATCTCTGAAGGGAATAGAAGCAGAAGTGACGCCGGCTCCACAAGAAAAAGTTCTGACGGTCAGAGAACTGGTCACCTACATCTCTGGAGGAAAATGAGGCTTTGGTCGAGAAGACTATTCAAGATGTGGTCTGCACTTTCTGCGGCTGTTGTTGCGATAGTCTTGAAGTGAAGATCGAAGATGGGAGAATAGTCAGTTTAAGGAATGGCTGCGCCATTTCCATTAGTAAGCTACTAAACTATAATCGAGAGCGTATCCTTGCTCCTGTGCAAAGGAGAAACGGTGAGTTCAAAGAGATAAAGTTCGAGGATGCCGTAGAGAAGGCAGCTTCAATTCTAGCCAATGCGAAGTACCCGATTCTCTACGGATGGAGCCTTACGAGCTGCGAAGCAATGGAGATAGGCGTTGAACTCGCTGAACTCGTTGGCGGCGTAATCGATAACACTACAACCACTTGCCACGGACCCTCGATCCTTGGCGTTCATGATATCGGCGAATCAACCTGTACCTTAGGTGAAGTCAGACACCGAGCGGACCTAGTAGTATACTGGGGGTGCAATCCAGTACATGCACACCCACTACACATGTCACGTTATTCTGTACAGTCCAAAGGCAGATTTAGGAAAGGACGGGGAGACCGAAAGTTGATCGTTGTGGATGTACGGAAGACCGATACCGCAAAGCAGGCAGACCATTTCATCCAAGTAGCGCCCAATCAAGACTACGAGTTACTATGCGCACTTCGGGCAGCTGTAAGCATGGGCGAACTGGAAGAAGATTTCATCGCAGGAGTTCCTGCGGAAAAAGTGGAGGAGATTGCAGATCTTATGATAAACTGCGAGTTCGGCATAATCTTCTATGGCTTAGGATTGACTATGTCAGCAGGTAAAAGTAGGAACATTGATGCCGCGCTCTCACTAGTAAAAGAATTGAATAATAGAACGAAGTTTCTCATAATGCCGATGCGCGGACACTTCAATGTCACCGGAGCAAACCAAGTGACGGCATGGCAGACGGGCTATCCATTCGCAGTCGATTTCAGTAAAGGATATCCAAGGTACAATCCTGGAGACACATCTGTAATAGATATACTGGCTCGAGAAGAATGCGACGCAGCCCTAGTCGTTGCATCCGACCCAATATCCAACTTTCCGGTTGCAGCCTCGAAACACCTATCGAGAGTTCCTCTTGTCACGATAGATCCTCACATCACCCCTACGACCCTTGCTTCGGACATAGTGATCCCTTCATCATTTGTAGGAATAGAGACTGCTGGCACTGTCTATAGAATGGATGGCGTCCCTCTACTTACGCGAAAGCTGGTTGAACCTCCTACAGGACTGAGGTCAGACGAGGAGATCCTTGGTGCGATTTTGAGGAGAACGAGGGAGCTTAAGGAGGTAGCGTGATCGGTGACCGAACTTCTGATAAGAAACGGAACTGTCTTCGACCCTTTGAATCGCATTCGCGGCGAAAAGATGGACCTAGCGGTAAGAGACGGAAGAATCGCAGAGAGCGTCAGTTCAAGAGCGAAGATCATCGACGCGTCGGGAATGGTAGTGATGCCGGGGGGAGTAGATATACATTCACACATAGCAGGGTCTAAAGTCAATTCGGGAAGGATTCTCAGGCCAGAAGATCATGAGAAAGATGTTGAAGAGAGAACATCTATCACAAGAGCAGGGGTAGGCTACTCGATACCGTCAACCTTCACCACGGGATATCGATATGCAAGAATGGGGTACACAACAGTATTCGAACCAGCAACTCCGCCGCTAAAGACAAGACACACCCATGAGGAACTGGATCAGATACCGATAATCGATAAAGCTTGCTTCCCGCTCTTCGGGAACAACTGGTTCGTAATGGAATACTTGAAAGAAGGAAAGCTCGAGGAGTGCGCAGCCTACATTGCGTGGATGCTCAACGCGACCAAGGGATACGCAATAAAGATAGTTGATCCCGGTGGAGTTGAAGCTTGGGGATGGGGCAGGTATCTAAAGAGACTTGACGAGGAGGTCCCTCACTTCGCCATTACTCCAAGAGAAATACTTCGCGGACTCTGCAAGATCAACAAGCTACTCGGCATGCCGCATGCAATTCATGTTCATACCAACAATCTGGGAAACCCTGGAAACTACTTGACGACGATTGAAACAATGGATTGCGTCGCAGACCTAGCTAGTAGCGGGAAACCAGTAATTCACGTAACCCATGTACAATTCTGTGGATTTACTGGAAACTCCTGGCTGAACGTAGGCTCAGGAGCGCCAGAGATAGCCGAGTACGTCAACAAACATGATCATGTCACAGTCGATCCAGGCCAAGTCGTGTTTGGAGACACAACGACGATGACCGCCGACGGGCCATTCCAGTTCCTACTCCATAAGCTCTCGGGCAACAAATGGGTCAATGTCGATGTTGAAGGCGAGACTGGAGCAGGAATAGTCCCATTCCGCTACAGAAGAAGCAACTACGTTAACGCTGTACAATGGGGCATCGGCTTGGAGCTGATGCTTCTCGTCAAGGATCCATGGAAGATCTACCTAACAACAGACCACCCGAACGCAGGGCCGTTCACTTCTTACCCGAAGGTTATGACCTGGTTGATGAGCAAGGATGCACGAGCGAGAGTTTTGGCAAGAATCAATAAGAATGCAAGGCGACGTTTGGACCTGGGCGGAATCGAACGTGAATATACATTAGAAGAGATCGCGATCGTAACAAGAGCAGGTACTTCAAAGTCTCTCGGTCTCAAGAAGAAAGGACATCTAGGCGTCGGCGCGGACGCAGATATCGCTGTCTACAGCATCGACGTAGCCAGTATCGATCCTTCGAGAGACTACGAAGACGTCAGAAAAGCTCTTGCGAAAGCCGCGTACACGATTAAGAATGGCGAAATAGTTGTAAAAGATGGCGAAGTAGTAGCAACGCCGACTGGCAGAACCTACTGGGTCGATCCCAAAGTTTCGATTGATCTGATGCAAGAAACGACTGCGTCGCTCTCAGCGAAGTTTGAAGAGTACTATACAGTTCGAATGGCTAACTACCCGGTCGAAGAGAACTATCTTGAATCACCCGCAAGGATCGAAGCTGTTGCGGAGGTTTAACGAGTGAGAGAGATTGTTCTAACAGTCAAAAGGGCTTTGAATGTTCCGGTGGAATGTTTAGAGGTGTCTCCGAACTCTTTTAGCGGGAAAAGCCTTGACCAAATTCGAGGTATAGAAATTTGGGAGGGAAATCGAAGGTGTAGGCTTAATGATATCTTCCAAGTCGAAGAAGAGAACAGCAGCGCTTCTGACGAGCTCACTGTAGGAATAGTCGGTGAGGCCAGTAGAATCAGAAAGATCGGGTATCGTATGACAGAAGGCTCAATAGCGATTGAAGGGGACGCCGGAATGTACTTGGGCGAACAGATGTCTGCGGGATCAATAATTGTAAACGGTGATGCGGGTGCATGGCTTGGCTCAAGGATGAAGGGCGGAGCGATTGAAGTTAAAGGAAACGCTGGAAACTTCGTCGGGTCATCCTATCGAGGAAGCACGAAGGGGATGAAGAGGGGAACCATAATCGTTCATGGTAATGCGGGAACTGAGGTAGGGTGTTGGATGAGAAATGGAACGATCAGAATCAAGGGTAGCTGTGGAACGTTTCCAGGAATGCACATGAACAATGGAACAATCTACATCGAGAAGGACTGTTCTGGGAGAGCGGGAGCTCAAATGACTGGCGGAAGAGTCATAATCGGGGGATACGTGCCAGCCGTTCTTCCAAGCTTCAACATAGAAGAAGTTAGAGAGAGAGTCAAAGTCGGCGAAGAGAAGATACCCGGACCATTCTACGTCTTCACAGGCGACCTAAATGAGAACGGGAACGGAAAACTATTCATCAACGTAGCCAAGAATCCCCACCTCAAATGGTGTGAAGAGTACTTGGAGTAAGGAGGGGAATGAAAGTTGCCAGTCAGCGTAAACAAGAAAGCTATGAAACTTGTACAAGAGGCAATGTCGAGACCCGAGGACTTTGGATTAACCATATTCAGGGATTCCAGCGGCGCTACGATAATAGACGCTGGAATAAAAGCTCCCGGTGGCTATTCGGCAGGGAGATTGGTTACTGAAATCTGTATGGGCAATCTGGGCAAAGCGAACATCACTTACATGGATTATGATGGACTCAGATTGCCATCTATCTTCGTCGACACAGACTACCCAGCTATATCCACGCTGGGCGCACAGTTCGCCGGATGGCGAGTCAAGACCGAAAAGTACTTCGCGATGGGATCAGGTCCAGCTCGAGCGCTTGCACTCAAACCGAAAGAACTCTACCAGAAGATAGCGTATGAAGATGACTCTGACGAGGCAGTGCTGGTCCTTGAGACAGATACCTATCCGCCGCTTGAAGCATTGGAGTACATCTCTAAGGAGTGTGAAGTGCAGCTTCAGAACCTCTATGTACTCGTGGCTTCCACGTCTTCACTTGCAGGTTCTGTACAAATATCCGGTAGAATAGTTGAAGCTGGAATCCACAAGCTAACAGAGATCGGTTTTGATCCCAAGAGGATTCTTTACGGGTGCGGGTACGCTCCGATAGCCCCGATCCATCCGAAATCTGCGAAGGCGATGGGCAGGACAAATGACGCGTTGTACTATGGAGGTTTCACCTACTACACCGTTGACTTTGAGGATGACCAGAAGTTGAAAGAGATCGTGGCGAAGGCTCCGTCTTCAACCGCCAAAGACTATGGAAAACCGTTCTATGAGATCTTCAAGGCAGCGAACTTCGACTTTTACCAGATCGATCCCAATCTATTCGCGCCAGCGGTATTCGCTGTGAACAACATAAGAACTGGCGCGACCTATGCAGCTGGCAAAATGAATCTTTCAGTCCTCAGACAGACTATGGGATTAACGGAGAGTTGACACCAACAGAAGGTCTCACTAGGCATTATAGAGGATAATCTCGCACGCGTAAGAGGCGAGAAGCTAAGAGAGCTAGTCAGGGTCTCCAATGCTGGTTAACACACGAAGTATAGAAAGCTCGAGCTTCCGATCTTTCACGAAGTCGATGATCCAACTTAGCGTCAGCTCACACGCTTGACCATCTAATGCATCCTATGAAATACAAAATTGTTTCATCAAACGCGATGGAGCCAACCACATCGAAAGGGTTATATCGAGACCACTTGGATTCGGTAACGGTTTATAGAATCAAGTGGTCGTATGTCGGCTCCTCAAGGCGCCGCGAGGGTCCTTCTATTCGACCCCCGGCGTTGTACAGGCTGTAGAAGCTGCGAAGTAGCCTGTTCATTTAAACACTACTCGGTTTGCGACTACAATAAGTCACATATAAGGCACTTCTTCGATCCCTCCACAGGCAATTTTGAGACTGCCCATTGCCAGCATTGTGAAGATCCGCTCTGCGAAGCGGCATGCCCGGCAGAGGCCATAAGAAAAGACTTGACGACAGGCATTGTGAAGATTAATCCTTTGAAATGTATAGGTTGCCAAGCTTGCAACTTTGCTTGTCCGCTTTCGGTTCCGTGGTTCGATGCTGATAGAAGGGTTTCTACGAAATGCGACTTATGCGATGGCGATCCTGAATGTGTGAAATTCTGCTCGACAAGGGCATTACGCTACGTGAGCCGAGATGAAGCGAGGAGATTAATGATGGATGTTTACAATCAACAGGTGGCAAAGCGTTGACTGCAGAGATGCTGATCTCAGCAATCCTGTTGCCTATGATAGGGTCGTTCGTTGTTGTCTTATTGACCAAAGCGTCCTATCGAATTAGAGCTCTTTTCTCGCTGACGATCGCGGCCATCACGTTCTTTCTTGCGCTCTCAGCAGCCTTGACAGTTTGGGCAACCGGAACTCTTTCCGTCAGAACTGACTGGATAGCAGAGCTGGGCATAGGCCTAATTCTATACGCGGATCCTTTAGGGATCTTCTTCGCTCTCATCGCCTCATTCTTCGGAATGATAGCCCTACTATATTCCGTCAGAGACGTAATGCATGAAGCAGGAACAACAAGATACTATGCATTGATGCTGCTTTTCTTGTCCTCGATGATCGGTCTCGTCACGGCTGGAAACTTCTTGGTATTGTATGCGTTTTGGGAATTGGTGGGACTATGCTCGTACAGCCTGATTGGATTCTATAAGGAAAAGCGAGAGAGTAACAGAGCCTCGTTTAAGGCACTGTTCATTACTCGAACTTTTGGTATATGTCTGCTGCTCGGCGCCGTAATCCTCTTCATCCTCACCGGAAGCTTCGATATCCCCGTTGTCTTCCAGAAGCTTCAAGCCGCCGGGTCCAGTAGCTTGGTAACACTTTCACTAGCTCTCTTCATCTTGGCCTCGATGGCGAAATCGGTACAGGTACCTCTACACACTTGGCTGCCGGATGCTACAGTCGCGCCCTCTGCAGTGACCTCGTTTCTTCACGCAGCTGCAATGGTCAAGGCAGGAGTCTACCTGATTTCACGCATCTATCCGATTACTCAGATGATTGAGACAGGACCTTACCTGAGCTTTATCGTGGCGACGATCGGTACAATAACGCTGACTGTGTGTACGATGGCTGCGTGGGCCCAATACGATGTGAAGAGGATTCTCGCCTTCTCGACAGCTAGCCAAATCGGTTACATGTTTCTGGGGATAGGCATTGGAACAGGTTTCGGAGTTGTAGGAGGACTCTTTCACTGCCTCAATCACGCGGTATTTAAGGGTCTGCTATTTCTTTGCGCTGGCTGCCTGATCTATGCGACTGGAACCAAGAATCTCAACGAGATGGGCGGACTGGCCAGAAGAATGCCAGTCACAGCAGCTACCATGGTTATTGGGTCTTTGTCGGTAGTTGGAGTTCCTCCGCTCAACGGCTTCGCCAGCAAATTGATGATCTACGAAGCTGCATTGGAGCGAGGAATGGATATCGGAGGCGGTCTTGGAGCTGCGTACGTGCTGTATTGTGCTCTCGCCCTATTCGCCAGCGCAGTGACGCTTGCCTACTTTATGAAGATGATTAGCTCAGCTTTCTTCGGTAGAACACCGAAGAACTTGCAGGATGTTAAGGACGTCCCTCGTTCCATGCAGATTCCTCTAGTGGTTCTCTCAGGCCTATGCGTAGTCTTTGGCGTGTACCCACAAGGGGCATTGAGTCTACTTGTCAATCCGGGAGTGTCAGCCGTTACGGGGAAGTTGGTATCTGAATTGAATAGTGCTATAACAAGTTTGGGCTATCGAACTGGAATTGGATTCTACGAAGCAACGGGATTAACGTTGATGATAGCGGCGTGCATTCTGGCAGGCGCGATTATCTACAGAGCTACCGCAAAAACGGGAACGTACGAGATTACGAAGGGCAAATATGAAGTTTTCACAGGAGGCGAATTAGAGGCGCCCTACCTTGATGTCGAAAGAACCAGAGTAGAGTCCAAAACCTTCACATACGCACCTGAGAGAACTTTCGGACGACTCTACAACATCATGTGGCTCGGCGGAGTAGATCTACTGTATTACAGTCTTGCACATGGAGTGCAGAAGCTGTGCGAGGATCTCAGCCCACGAATTACTAGTCGTCTTGGCATAGTGCTTGTTGCCATCGTGGTCCCGGTATCTGGTTTCATCAGTTCGTCCTACCCGGGAGCGTTGCTGATGATTCTCGGAACGATTACAGCGTTATCCCAAAGGGATGCGAAGCGTCTACTGATTTGCGCTTCAGTCACACAAATTGGATGGATAATGTTGGAGATTGGATTCGAACCTCGAGAGGGGATAAGTCAGGGCCTGTTCCACCTCTTGAACTACGGTATTTTCGGAC
>Ga0209725_1001871_pt1 | contig 11605 bp, 11 predicted proteins | sample I18A1metaG_FD_184145 | JGI IMG/M metagenome (GOLD analysis project Ga0209725, IMG submission 184145) | Lake sediment bacterial and archeal communities from Gulf of Boni, Indonesia to study Microbial Dark Matter (Phase II) - ​I18A1 metaG... | ecosystem: Environmental > Aquatic > Freshwater > Lake... | reverse complement strand
GCCCTCACAGATGCACAATCAGGTCTGGTGGCAAAGGCGTCTGCAAAACAAGAGTGAACAAAGAAGGCAAGCTCTACACGCTGATATATGGCGAGGTGACCTCAACCGCAGTTGATCCAATAGAGAAAAAGCCCCTCTTCCATTTCTGGCCGGGAAGCCAATCCTTCTCAATATCCGCGGTGGGCTGCAGCTTCAAGTGTCCATGGTGTCAGAACTACCACATTTCACAGACGGAGCCAGGAGATGTCTTCGCCGATCAACTAGAACCAGAGAAGATCGTTGAACTCACAAAGAAGTATGGCTGCAAGTCCATCTCTTACACGTATAACGAGCCCATAATCTGGCACGAATATGTCCTAGATACGGCCAAGCTCGCAAAGAAAGAAGGGATACTCAACGTCTTGGTCACAAACGGATACATAACTCCTGAGGCCCTGGCCGAAATCGGTGACTTCATCGATGCGGCAAATGTGGACGTGAAAGGATTCAACGAATCATTCTACAGAGAGTACTGCAAGGCCGAACTGAAGCCTGTCCTCGATGCAACAGAACAGATGAAGAAGAAGGAAATTCACATAGAGACGACGACCCTGCTCATACCGAAACTGAACGATGACCCGAAGGAGATCACTGAGCTCTGCAGGTGGCACATGGCAAAGCTAGGTCCCGATACCCCCCTCCACTTCAGCAGATTCTACCCAGCCTACAAGATCTCGAACGTTCCCCCGACGCCCATTGAAACAGTTGCAAAGGCCCGCGAGATAGCAGTCAATGAAGGAATCCGATACGTCTACACAGGAAATATAGCTGGCGATCCCGGCGAGAACACCTACTGTCCATCATGTAAGCAACTACTCATAGGAAGATACGGTTATGACATCGGTCGATGGCAGCTGACAGGTGACAACCGCTGCCAGAAATGCATGAATCCGATACCGATCGTCGGAACCCTTGAGCGACGACCAGCTACATTTTCGAGGCTGATATTCAGCGCTTAGCAACAAAGGATTGGAGCTGAGAAGAGAACGCTAGGTTTTGACTACTATTGTCTTGGCTACGATGTCTCCTACCCGCTGCTTCTTCTCTGTGACTGAAATGACTATTATTCCTACTAGCCCAATCACTTGGCTGTCGATGTATCTAAGGAGGTTCCGAACAAATGCGGAACCATAGTCGCAAGGCGCACCGTCTGCCTTGACCACCTTGATATGCATGAGCTTCTTGCCGATTGTTTGGCCGCTGGCTCCTTCGAAGTAAGTGTAGTAGCAGAGTGGGATGAGAAGAACTATAAGCCACATCCATGGTGCCCACATCCACGGGGCTGCAGACATCATGCCCGCTCTGAAAAGGCCCAGCATACCCAGAGTTGTAAGTGCGAAAAGGCCGGCCAAAATTCCAACGACCACTCCTACAATAATGCTGTCAACTATCACCGCGATTATCCGCTGGCTTAGGTCAGCATAGTTCACTGACACCATCGTAGGCGTAGGCACTGCTGCTGAAGGGGGAGCAGCCATAGTCACAGGAGTTCCACAGCTGGGGCAGAAAACCGCTCCTGGTGGAAGCTCCTTTCCGCAGTTTGCGCAGTAAGGCATCTCTTACCACCGAACTGTTGAAGTATCACTCTGTACGTCATAAAAACTTTGGCAATCCTCTTCGGGACAACGTTCACAATTGAAAAGATGAAGATCGCATGTGGGCGGCTGTGAGACCGGACTCGATAGCTGTGCTCGAGGATCCAAAATGTAAGAGGAGCCTCTCAAGATACTTCGATGTCTTTCAAGGAAAGAAGAAAGCGAAGTTCATCATCGCTCGGTCCTTTCCGGTTGACTTCTCACTGGAGGAAAACACAGAGCAGCTTTGGTTGAAGCACAACCAAGCTCTCAAGACGTTCGTTGGTCTTGAGGAATCGATTGACACAGGAAAGGTGAGCCTCGATGATCCAACAACTGCGTCGCAATCGTTTCTGTCGCTAAAGGTCGAGCTTGCGAGACGGATTCTTCCGAATTGTCACTTGTGCAGGCGAAGGTGTGGCGTCGACCGGACAAGCGGAGAAGTTGGATTCTGCGGTTGTGGAGCGACAGTACTTGTCTCCAGCTTTTTTGAACATATGGGTGAAGAGCCTGAACTTGTCCCGTCAGGCACGATATTCACTTGTGGATGCACGATGCGATGTCTACACTGTCAAAACTGGACGATAAGTCAGAACATAGAGACAGGAGACATGCAATCATCTGAAGGACTGGCAAAAATAGTGGACCTTCTAAGGCGGAAGGGGTGTCGAAACGCTAACCTTGTAGGTGGGGAACCGACTCCCTGGCTTTGCCATTGGCTTGAGGCATTCATGAAAGTCAAGGAGAATGTTCCTGTCGTCTGGAATAGCAACAGCTACTACAGCTGCGAGACGGCGCAGATTCTTTCAGGTTTCGCTGATGTCTACCTTCTCGACTTCAAGTATGGGCCAGGCGATTGCGGCGCAAGAATCTCAAGTGCGCCGGACTATTGGAAGGTATGTACGAGGAATCATTTGATGGCAGCGAAGTTCGGAGAACTCATAATCAGGGTCCTAGTCCTGCCGACCCACAACTCGTGTTGCACGAAACCGATCTTGGGATGGATCGCTGAGAGCCTTGGACCCGAGACACGTGTCAATCTGATGGATCAGTATCATCCTGAGTGGCGAGCGCATGAAGCCCCAGAACTGCGCAGGAGACTGACGCCGTCTGAGTTCCGCGAAGCGTGTGAGATAGCGCGTGATGTCGGACTGACGAATGTTATTACCTGAACGCCATAGTCTTCAGATCGATTTTTATTCTGGCTGTGCGCATGAAAGCCTTGGGTCGTCGATGATCTGTCAGAGTTAAGAGTGAATCAAGTGATCTTGAAGGTATTTGACTGAGGCGGCCCGAACCAAAGAGCCTTGAGCAAAATCTCATGGCTTGACTGCAACTATTCGATTATCTCTCAAGACGGCGGCAATGTCGAAAACGTTCATCCTCGCGCAGAAGTCCACATCATCTGAGAAATGAATCGAATCGAGGCGCTTTGCGTGAAATCCTTCTCGTATCACAGAACGAAGGTTTGATCTTGCGTCGATCCACGCATGAGCAGAAGCCCAACATCCATCATCCAACATGGCATTGTGCTGGATCAGTCTGCTGGATATGGCTCCAGCGCAAAGGAAATCCTCAAGTGAGAAGGCGCCGCCTGTGCCCGCTGTCACAAGAGACACTCCACTTCGCGAGGCCCGAGCAAGGCGTAGGCACAGTGTGGCTGTGGCTTCCAAGTTCAGAAATGAGCCAACAAGCATGCCTCGCGCCTTCTTACCGAGAATTATCGCCTTGGTTCCACTTGTAGTGGTGAGCACAACAGTTCTGCCTTCAACGACCGTTCTTTTGAACTCAAGAGGAGAGTTGCCCAGCTGGAAACCCTCTGGCTTTATCCCCTTTCTTTCACCTGCCAAGACTGCCCGATGTGCCTTGGCCAGTGACCGCGCTTTACCAAGGCTGATTGCTGGTATGACTTCTTCAGCGCCGTTTGCGAGGGCCGTCACGATCGAGGAGCTACACCTTAGGACATCTATTGCCACAATGATGTCGCCTCTATCTGCGGCGACTGGAGACTTCCTGTATTCCATCTCTAATCTAACATTGAATCTGGTTGGTTGTTTCTTCAACGGGTATCAGCTCGTTGACGCATTAGGCTCAGTCCACCATTCAGTGCTCTAAGTCAGCGTTGACAAATATGCTTCTTGGGAAGAGAAGAGGTCTCTTGAAGAGCGTAGACCGGGATCCGGAACATCAGATGTCTTTGAGTACTTCGCGGTATCCTTGGAAGTCCACGTGGCCCATCCCGCTGATGTTGAACACTATGACCTTCTCCTCGTTTCTCTTCTTCATTTCGAGCGCTTCATCGATTGCAGCTTTTACAGCGTACGCTGACTCTGGAGCCACCAAGAACCCTTCCACCTGCAGGAAGGCCCTCGCAGCCTCGAACACGTCCTTCTCATCGATGGCGTAGACTCTCGTATCGATGATTCCTTTGCTCCTCAGCAGGCTAAGCACGGGGGCAGTCGAGGTCGACCTTATGCCTTCGGCCCTGATCAGAGGCAGAGGCGTGTCAACGCCTAGCGTGTACACCTTAGCCATAGGCGTGGACTTCGAGGGTTCTGTGAAGTCATAACGGTATTCTCCCTTGGTCAGCCTAGCGGCTGCAGCTGATTCTGCGCCTAGGAACCTCACATCTTTCAAGCGTCCGTCGAGCCGTTCCTTGAGGTATGCCGAGATGAACCCGTAGAAGTTGCTTCCTCCGCCGACGCATGAGATCATCACGTCTGGCTTCTCGTCGATCTTTTCGAGTTGCTTCTTCGTCTCTAGGCCGATGATGGACTGAGTTAGAAGCACATGGTTCTTTGAACTTCCTACCATGGCGAAAGTGTCTTCTCTCGACGCGGCATCTTGCAGTGATTCGGCTGTGGCGATGCCCAGGGAGCCGGGATGTTTCGGATCTTTCTTCAGGAACGCTCTGCCTATCTCTGTCCTATCTGTGGGTGATGGTAGGACTTCTGCGCCAAGCATCTTCATGTATGTCGCTCGATCCGGTTTCAGGTTGTAGGCGAACCGCACAAAGTATATTGTGCATTGCAGTCCGAATATCTTCGAGGAAAATGCGAACGCGGTTCCGGTCTGCCCAGCGCCAGTCTCAACCGCGAGGCGGGAAGTTCCCTCCTTGGCGGCGAAATATGCCTGTGCAAGAGTGGTGTTCATCTTGAAGCTGCCAGTCGGTGAAAGATCCTCTCGCTTGTAGTAGATCCTGGCTGGCGTCTTCAAGTAGCGCTCAAGCCTCAGAGCTCTCTGCAATGGTCTAGGTCGGCCAACGTGAACGTAGAGATCCCAAACCTCCTCTGGGATCTTGATCCAACGTTCCTTCGAGGCATCGAGCTCCAACGACTTCTTTGTGTAGAGGTTTCCAAGCTGGGCGATCGTTGAGGGCCCCTCCTCAGGGTCCTTTGCTGGCGGCAGAGGTTCAGGCAGGTCTGGAACTATGTTATACCATTCTTTCGGCATCTCGTCAACGCTGAGATTGATTACGTCAAGCTTCATCTCAAATCACCAGTTGACCCTACCAACTCAGCCGTAGCTATATAAGAATGGCACAACCTCTCCAAGAATACGCGTCGCATCCACATACAGAAGATCACCGCCTTCCGGAAGTGGTGCAGGAACCCATTTGCTTCTGCGTCGCCTGAGAACCTTAAGGGCTATGTGCGCTTCATGCAGGAGTCAGGGTGTCCACGATGGCGTTCCAATCAATCATCTTTGGCAGCCATCTCTTCTGAGAGAGGTAAGGTTTCCTGCCTCCCGAGGCGAGGTGGATCCTCTGCCAAGAATCGCCGGACCGCGTACCGGACCAACGCAACTACTGAGGTCCTGTTCTGCGATGCTTTCAATTTGAGAAGTGCAAGGAGGCGAGGTTCAAGCCGGACCAGGACCTGTTGGGAATAGATCTTGGGCCTAGGCATGCAAGGGTGACGCCCAGCCCCCCTAGGTATTTTTCGCGAATAAGCGATATCCTCATAGGACCAGGCACAATTGATTGTGCTCTCTCTCACTTTCCTATGGTCCCTTCCCACACTCTCACTCTCTTACGTGACCGGTCTATTCTGGAAGTTGCATCATCAGCTCAACGGGGATTCTTCTGATTCAGGCCCCGATAGCCGATATCGCTTTAGGCAACTGTGGGCTCAGAGAATGTTGGTCCAGTACCGCCAGGGAGACCTCGGAGCGAGACTTCGCACGATACCCCGTAGGCGGCCTCGCCTCTGGTTCAGGGGCTTCCTACCTAAGCCTCCCAACCTACTATCCCGGATCCTCTGGGTCCTGCATCTCACCTTCCAAGTGACTTTCGCAAAGATGTCACTATGAACGGTGCCTTTCCTCCTCTTCCTGCTCCTTCTGAAGTCGCTCAAGCTCATCTAGCCTGGCAGCGAGTTCGTCGATCTGCTTCTGCTCCAACCATTTGCCGGCAAGCCGTAAGGCTCGAACCCCATGCGCGATCCACATACGCTTCTGCTTAGGATCCTCAGCCTTCTGCGCTTGTTCCAAGCATAGCGCAGCAAGGGACCTGGTGAGCTCCCAGAGCTCCTGAAAGTTCTTCGCGGTTAGATCCGGCCAATCCGACATGTCCAGCTTACGCTTCACGTCGCTCTGGATCCTGTAGAGAAGCCTCCGCGCACCAGCCAACAACAAAAAAGAATTCTTTTTTCCTCTCAAAGCTCACGCGCCACCAAGTCAGTCAGCAGCCGAGTCATTCTCTCTCGAAGCTGCCGCCAGAACTGCTCTTTACCGCTGCAGGTGCCAATGATCTTCACAAGCTGGCGGATGCACTCAGCCACGGGACCGGGAAGCGTCACCGGAGGAAAGGGGGAAGAACCCCGGCGTCTCTTCTGGTTTCTTCTCGGCCCTTCGAGAATTCCGCAGCGCGTTTATTCTCGAAACTCCGAAGACTGTTGACAGCGCTATCATAGCTGAAGTCTGGAAACTTCTCAGCCAACCAGCAATAGAGAGCACGGACCATCGGCTCAACTGGAGCCGGACCCAAGGGGGGAGGGTCATGCTTTGCAGAAGTGATTCTAAAGCGTCTACTCATTTCTAGGACTCCCGCCTGTTCTTCATCTCCTCAACAAGTCGTAGCGACGTTGAACCCAAGAAGGCAAACGGTCCAAAACCCGAGTCCAGCTGCCTGACATTCGCGGTCGTGACCGGTACTCCCCTCTCGCTGGCGTGATCACCAGGTCCTCATCGACCTGAATCCCAACCAGGTCACGAGCCCTGAGGCGTTTCGCGTTGGCCCAAAGCTTCGGAACCACGACAAGCAAGGACCCGCCCTGAGGGTACAGTCTCTTCCCAATCGTGAGCATGCCTTCTCACCGTATCCTTTCTTGCTACACTGGAGAAACGGTAGAGTTATAAGTTCGATATAAGCGTCACTATTTTTGATACAGTGATGTTACAGTCGGAGAGAGAGAAACAGATCTATAAAGTAATCGAGGAACATCCAGGGATCAGCTTCCGCGCATTGATGCGTAAGACTGGAATATGGCAAGGATCCCTAACCCCAATCCTCACACACCTCAAGAGCCGGAAGTTCATATCGGAAAAGCGGGAAGGCCAATACCGATGCTTTTGGCTCACATCAAAAGGCTACAAGAGACTCGCAGGACTGGCAGGCCAAACCACCGCATTTCTAGGTTTCCTGAAGGACACAAAGGAAGGAAAGAGACTATTGGAGAGGATTGAAGGGGTAAGGGCTGAGTACGAAAAGTTGAAGACCGAGCTACTCGGGTTGAAACAGAACCAGCTCAGAATGTTGGAACAACTAGGGAAGATGGACTTGGAAAAGTATCGGCAGTTTGAACTCGACAAGAAGCTGGGGCACATATACGTAGGGGAGCGAAAGCATAGAAGATTGAAGAAGGCCTAGCGTATCCGCCTGAAACCGAAGGAATTGCATAGCCTACAGTTTTGGGGCAAATACCCTTGTAGACATAGTTCCATAGGGGCCTGTGTAACTGCCCCAGAATTTCAACCACTCACCTCAAATTGAACTGGTTGAGGCGATTTGACCTTGGTTTCGAGCCATTTTTCGTAACAAAGAAAAACTCAATTGTGCAGTTATATGCACTTAACTAGAAAGCAAGATTCGACTCGGTCTAGGGGGGTTCCGACTAACAGAAGATACGGAGTTGTGAGACACTCACTAGTGGTAAATAGGCTTCTCTTGCTCAACTGTCTTGTCTTCGGCCGTAATTAGTTTCGGCTCGTCAATCTTCCGATGAGTTTCCTCGTATAGCTTGACATTGGTCTCCAGAATTCTGAGCAATGTCTTTGCTCCTTCAGGCGACACGAAAATACCAAGTAAGGTTCTCTCTCCATTTGGTGTTTCGACCGCCAGCGCGATGTGGAAATCGGCTTTCGAATAGTGAACTTGGAACGAATTTGCGAATACAATTCCGACTTGCCTTTCGGTAGGCTCAGACAATCGCTTGCAACTCGTTTGATCTAATCGTAGTCAGTTCCTAACAAAGATTTCCTTTTGAGATCACTTTGCTTGTCACAAAAAATTTTCTTAACCACTCAGTCCCTTACATTTCCAACCGATCACTTAATTGGATTGAATCAACGGTGAAACATATCAGGGCAATCTTCCGTCTTTGTGGTCGTCCGTTGTTGGTTCGTCCAATTGTTGTTTCATGAGGGGATGTATTTTAGGACCGTAACACTCGCCACAACATGGTTCGCCCTGCAACGAGAGGCACTTGCACTCACTCATGCCTTTTTCCTCTCCTTGTCTTCCGTATGCATGTCTGTTTCCTTGATATGGACAATTTCCTCGTTCCTAGGAAGATGACCGAGAAAACGAATAGACCCGCAAGAAAGCCGAATACAATGTATATGGGTCCTTGTGGTAACGCCCAAGGTGGAGGCCCCACAGAATCTGGATGGGCAGCCAGCCATCCTTCCATCGCTTCAGGGCTCCAATGTTGTGGTTTTTCATTGGCCGCCATAACGCCAGCAAACGTGAATAGACAAAGGACAAGTGCGCCGACCAGACGAGCCTTTGTTCTTCCACTAATCCCCACTGTTATCGCCCTTCTTTGCTGCGTCTCCCAGAAGTGCGTCTAAATGGGGTCTCGGACAAAACGTCTCTAAGGAGACACGCGCCACAAGATTCCCCTTAAACGTTTTGTGAGGAATGTTGTTCCCATCCTATAAGGAATGCTTTGGTCCTTCGTGAGGTTCACTTTGAACCGTCGGACTTATCCAAGGATTATCTTCGCAAGATTATCCTGTAGACCTCGTCCACTCCGATTTTCTTTGTGAGCCTCTTGAAAATACCTACAAGATCATTGGCTACTCCCGCAAGTTCTTCGAGCTTTTTCCTTAGTTGCGAAGTGTCGCCTCTATGCTCGTAGAGCCAGAGTTGGTGGACTATGCTATTCCGCTCTCTCCTCAATTTGTCGATTCTTCGCCACAGGCTAATATCAATCAGCTTTGTCGAAAGAGCCATCCATATTGAGTTGTAGAAGGACAGCCTCTGAAAGAACCTCTCAGCATCTTCCATGTCCTTGCTACTGATCTTTACAGGTTTGCTGTATATCTCCCAGAGTGTGTTTATGTATAGAAGCCAGACTAGTAGATTCTCGACAAAACTATAGAGTAGGATCACAGACTCGAAGTATTTCTCCGTTCTGTTTGTATTTAGAGTTACGTTGATTTCGTCAGCCAATAGGTTTATGGCATCAGTCATATCCCTTGCGCTTGTCTTCTCGTTCAAAACCGCAACCCTCTGCATCATTCCACGATATTGCAGCGCCTCAACTAAGCCTAACGGTGTCTTTGGGGTTCAGTCTAAGACAGGACCGTTAGGTTTGCTTTGTCGTAGATTCGTTTTAGTCTCTCGTGCGCTTCAGAAGACGCGGTATGCCCACTTACAAACCAAACCCCACAAAACTAACATGGGTATCCAAAGAAGGTTTCTGATAAGCGCGGGTGTCGTCGGTTCAATTGCAAATAGAAATTGAGCTCTCCACGCTTGATATTCTAGGTTTAGTTGAATGAACCAACCCGTAACGCCCAAGGCCAATATGAAAAAGACGACTAACAAGACAAAGTCAATGACCCTGTCTCGGGTGATGACTTTTGCCATAATCACTGGTTGCGCACGCCCTCTTCTGAGTCTCAACCAATCAAAAAGTTCCAACATACCACCGATCATTGCAAGAATCATAAGAAAATAGACGAGTCCAACGAACCCCCATACCGCGAAGGTAAGGCCACCAATCACTATTAGCGAAACGGCGATCCCCATCTTTCCCCTTTTCAACCCTACCTCCAGCATATCGCAGCACTACATATGAACATTCGGCCTAAGAAAAGAAAGAGGGGTTTTTAGGTCAGATGTTCTCGATGATTCGAAGCTACTCGACGAGTTTGCTGGCCTCTTCGGCTGTTAGCGCCACAAGAGTTTCAGTTGAAACAAGATCTGCGAATCCCAGCAGACTTTTGATGGCGCTCTTCTCGTCAGGGCCCTCGACTATGGTTACTCCATCGTACCTGCCCAGCGTCCAGTGATTACTCAGGACCTTGCCGCCTTCCCTAGCTAGCTGCTCGAAGAGTCTCCGACTTTCCGCGAGCATTTCCTTTGTAGGCTTCTTCCTGAATCTCCATAGAGTTATGAAAATCATTTCATTTCCCCAATAGACGATTATCACTCGTGACATAAAACCATATTGCAAAAAGTCGAAGAGAAGAAAAGGGGGTTTAGGTCAGGACGGTTAGGTTTGCCTTGTCGTAGATCTGTTTCTCGGCGTTGTCTTTGTTTCATTAGAAAAAAATTTCTTAACTAGGCAGTCCCATAACCGTCAAACTGATGACTTAATTGAAGCAGGCAGACCTCCAAAGTGAAAAGAAAAAGGGAGTGGCCAAAATTAGCCCTTTCTGGCCACATTTGCGCTCATTTTAGTGATACTATATTAGAATATACAAGATAGGTTGCGGTGACGGAGAGAGTCAAAGAGACGCCTGAGACGAAAGAATTTCGATGACAAGACCTAAAATGTCATCAAAATCAAGCGCAAATAGTGGCATATATTGAAGTAGTGTCTCTATTCTTTATCCGATGCTAACAGAAAGTTTACCAGGATCAGTCGGGCGGGGGACTCCTTTAGTTTCAAGAAAAAATAATCACGAGATCTACACTTATGGGCACACTAACCATAGTCTAAGGGTGATCTATCCAAAGACTAATCTCATTAATCGGACAAGTGGTAAGTCTGGGCGTAGTCTATGGATAGTATAGCCGTCGAAAAATGGTCACTAGAGTGTTCTACTTGTAACAAACCATTCGGTACTTCGCACGTCTAACTGGAGAGGAAAAACCATGAGAGATCACGATAGAGTCTCCTCATATGTCGAGGAACATGAGTCAAGGCTTCATGAGATAATCAGAGCGATCGTCAGCAAGCCGACTGTTAATCCGCCAGGAGACACGACGGAAGCCGCTGAGGCAACTGCGTCTCTTCTGTCGTCGATCGGGTTCAGGGTAGAGTTGGTGAAAGGAGCTGACCGCAAGATCAACGTCGTTGGAGAATGGGACCTGGGCCGACCCGAGTCCGTACTGTTCAACGGGCATCTCGACACCGTTCCTATCGGCGACCAGTCTCTTTGGAGCCACGACCCATACAAGGCCGAAGTCTCAGATGGTTGGATGTATGGCAGAGGCGTGGCCGATGACAAAGGAGCGGTATGCTGCCTGATAGCTGCGTTCGAGGCACTAAAAGGACTAGGCTTAGAGCCAACAGTCAATGTCATAGCTCACGCCGTTTGCGACGAAGAAGTCGGAGGGAAGCTTGGTACCTCATACCTTGTCGAGAAAGGCTACGCCGACAAGGCTGACTATGGTTTCGTCCTTGAGGCCTCAGCAAGAAGAGATAGAATCTTCGTCCGAAACTCCATGAAGGGAGGCGCCTCGCTTAACATCACTGTACAGGGAAAGACGGCTCATGCTGCCAATCCGAAGGCCGGAATCAACGCCAACCTGAAGA
>Ga0209725_1001870_pt1 | contig 11605 bp, 15 predicted proteins | sample I18A1metaG_FD_184145 | JGI IMG/M metagenome (GOLD analysis project Ga0209725, IMG submission 184145) | Lake sediment bacterial and archeal communities from Gulf of Boni, Indonesia to study Microbial Dark Matter (Phase II) - ​I18A1 metaG... | ecosystem: Environmental > Aquatic > Freshwater > Lake... | reverse complement strand
TACGCGATCTTGAGGCGATTGCAGAGGCCAACTATCTCTGCAACGAGTATGGAATCGACACGATCTCAGCAGGCAGCACGATAGCATGCGCGATGGAACTCTCAGCCGCGGGTCACCTCTCAACAGGACCCAAATTCGGAGACGCTGAGGCCATGGTCAATCTCGTCAGACTGATTGGCGAGCGGTCCGGGATAGGGAACGAACTTGCTCAAGGTTCGCTCAGGTTTGCTGAGAGACAAGGACACCCAGAGTTCTCGATGAGTGTGAAGGGGCTCGAGATGCCCGCTTACGATCCTAGAGGGATCCAAGGAATGGGTTTGGCGTACGCCACTTCGAACCGGGGAGCGTGTCACCTTCGGGCATACATGATCTCCGCAGAGGTGCTGGGCAACCCATGCCTGATTGATCGTTTCAAGATCGACGGCAAAGCCAGCCTAACGATCCTGCTCCAGAACATATCAGCCGCAACAGACTCCTTGGTTCTATGCAGGTTCTCACAATTCGCCATGAACCCGGAGCACTACGCACGCTTGCTGAGAGCCGTCACGAACATGCCCTTCACGGCAAGAGAGCTCTTCAACATCGGCGAAAGGATCTACAACCTTGAGCGTGCCTTCAACGCGAGAGAGGGTTTTGGCCGCGATGACGATTCCCTTCCTAGGAGACTCTTGGAGACGCCCCTACCTGAGGGACATTCAAAGAACATGACCGTCATGCTCGATCCCATGCTTGACGAGTACTACAAGCTGAGGGGGTGGACGCCGAACGGCGTCCCAACAATCAGTACGGTCTCAGAGCTCAAACTAGGCGACGCATCTAGGCAGATCGTGGAGAGCTACGCAGTCTAGCTCACGGATCATGCTGAGGAGTTGAGAGGACCTGAAAGATAGGAAGACCCCCCAGCGAGGATCTAGCATGTATGATGAGAGTCTAGGCAGGAGTGAACGGAATCGAAATGAAGGGACCGAATAAGCAAAGCCTCGCGAAGCTGGCGAAACAACGCATTGCCGAACTGAAGCGTAGTGAAGCACGTTTCCGGACGTACATTGAAGAGGCGAACGATCTCATCTTCACCGTTGACCTGTCTGGCAAGATAGCGTCTGTGAACCGAGCGACGCGCGAGGTGACCGGCTACACTACCGAAGAACTGCTGGGTAGGGAACCGTTGGAGTTGGTTGTTCCGGAGGCGCGAGCGTCCGTCCGGAGCGCGTTGCGCAGGGTCTTGCGCGGAGAACACGTTGAACGGACGGAGGCAGAGGTCATCGCAAGGGACGGGCGCCGAATTTGCCTTGAGGTTCGCGGCCGGCTATCTTGCGAGGGCAAACGCCCCGTTGGGGCTTTCTTCATCGCTCGTGACATTACGAAGCGTAGAGAGGCTGAGGAAGACAGACGCCGTCAGGCAGACCTGCTCAATAAGACCCTCAACAGTATGACGGATGCTGTCTTCGTCCTTGACGCCAAGCTTCCCGTACCGAGCATACTACAGTGCAATGAAGCAGCCTCCACCATCTTCGGCTATGACGGTATAGAGATGCTTGGTAGAACCACGGCATTTCTCCATGTAAGCGACGAAACGCTGAAACAGTTCCAGTCTCACTTGTACCATGCAGTGGAAGATGGTCGTCTCCCGTTTCATCTCCGCGAGTTTCAAATGAAGCGCAGGGACGGCTCCGTCTTCGCCTCGGAGCACTTCGTGGCACAGTTGTTGGGTGACAAAGGGGAGAGGGTAGCCTGGGTCAGCATCGTCCGCGACATCACCGAACGTAAGCGGGCGGAAGGGGCGCTGCGTCAACGAGCTGAAGAGCTAGCTGCGCTTCAATCAACAGTGCTCGACATTACCGCTCGCCACGATCTGCCCATGCTGCTCCAGACAATCGTGGAACGCGCCGCGCTACTCCTTGCAGCGCCGGCTGGGGGGATGTATCTATGTGATCCCGAGAAGCAGGAAGCCCGCTGTGTGGTGAGCCACAACACCCGGCACGACTACACGGGAACAGTGCTCAAGTACGGGGAAGGCGCCGCTGGCATCGTAGCCCAAACTGGAAAACCACTCATCTTGGATGACTATCGCAAGTGGCCAGGTCGAGCTGGGGTGTTCGAAAGAGACAGCCCGTTCAGGGCCGTTCTTACGGTGCCCATGATCTGGCAAGGTCGAGTGACAGGCGTGATCCACACCCTCGACGATGCCCCGTCACGACGCTTCACACAGGCGGATCAGGAGCTGCTAACTCTCTTCGCGAACCATGCAGCTATCGCGGTTGAGAATGCGCGGCTGTTGGATCAGGAGAAACATCATGCGGAGGAACTTGCAAGCTACTCGACAAGCTTGGAGCGGCTCGTTCTCGAGAGGACGCAGAAGCTCGCTGAGAGCGAGCGGCGGTTCAGGGAACTGTCGGAGCTGTTGCCGCAGATGGTGTTTGAGATCGACTTGAATGGCAACTTTACGTTTCTTAATCGTCTTGGGTTTGCCTCGACTGGTTACACTAGCGACGATCTCCAGAGGGGATTGAATGCGTTTCAGATGTTTGTTCCGGAAGATCACGACAGGGCTAGGGACCATATTCGGAGAATACTCGGCGGAGAGAAGTTGGGCGGTGATGAGTACACAGCTCTTAGAAAAGACGGCAGCACATTCCCTATCATCGTACGTGCTAGCCCCATTATTCATCAAGGCAAACCTGTGGGGTTGAGAGGCGTTGCTGTAGACATCACGGAACGAAAGCAAATGGAGCAACGTCTTCTCAAATCTGAGCGATTAGCGGCTATCGGCGAGTTGGCCGCGATGGTGGGGCATGATCTGCGGAACCCCTTGACAGGCATCGCGGGCGCAGTTTACTATCTGAAGACGAAGCTGGGCCCAAGGATCGATAGCAGAGCGAAGGAGATTCTCGACCTTGTCGAGCAAGGAGTGGAACACTCGAACGAGGTCATAAACGACCTACTAGATTACTCGAGAGAAGTCCATCTGGAACTAGCCGAAACTAGCGTGAGATCAATAACGAAGCAGGCCTTGGCTCTGGTGAAGATCCCACCTGGGACAAGCGTGGTAGATTCGTCCGAGGACGAACCGAGGATTATGGTCGACCCGCAGAAGATGAAGCGAGTCTTCGTGAACCTGATCGAGAACGCGGTTGACGCCATGCCGAAAGGAGGCACGCTCACGATTGGCAGCACACAATCGAAGGGCGACCTCAAAGTCAGTTTCACTGACACAGGAGTAGGAATCCCGAGAGAAGCCGTGGAGAAACTCTGGACACCACTATTCACCACCAAGGCGAAAGGTATAGGCCTGGGCTTGCCGATCTGTAGACGTATAGTGGAAGCACACGGAGGAGAAATAATCCTAGAAAGCCATGCGGGAAAAGGCACCACCATCACTATCACACTTCCGCTCACAGCCGGCCGGGGAAGCAGGTGAAACACAAACGACATACACAGAACAGGCGAGAATCCTCGTCATCGACGACGAGGAGATCATACGCAAGTCGCTTGCAGCCATTTTAGAGGAGAAGGGATACGCCGTTGACACAGCCCAGAACGGACAGGCAGCCGTTGAGAAGACTAAGGCGAGACACTACAACCTAGCGTTGATCGACATTCGCCTCCCAGACATGAGCGGGACGGAACTGTTGACCGCGATCAAGGAGACTACTCCGAAGATGGTCAAGATCATCGTCACAGGTTACCCGTCACTTGAGAACGCTATCGAAGCCGTAAACAAGGGCGCCGACGGGTACATAGTCAAACCATTCGCCATGAACGATCTTCTCAACATGGTCAGAGAACACTTGAAGAAACAGCAAGAGGCAAAGAAGTACAGCGAACAGAAAGTCGCAGAATTTGTCGAGACACGTGCGAGAGAGCTAGAGAGCCGTTCTTAGTCAAGCATCTACAGGAATACTGATCTATCTCTTCACGGAAGAAATCTGACAAGGAGGATTCTGTATGGTATTGGACATTGTCTGTAATATGGAAATAGATGAGAAGACGGCGAAGTGGAAGTCCGAGTACAAGGCGAAGACGTACTACTTCTGCTCCCCGATGTGCAAGCAGAAGTTTGACAGAAACCCCGGGAAGTTCATCAAAGTCGCGTAGATTATGCTGTGGCTGGTGCTAGCATGGCAGAGCATACTTATGTAGTAGGGAACCTTGTCGACAGCGAGATATTCAAAGAAAGAGTCCGCCGTGCCGGCGAGTTGATCCAGAAGGCCGGCCTCGATGCGATTCTCCTGACAAAACCTCAGAACATGAGCTACCTTGTTGGGGACGGCAGACTGTGCGCTTTCGCGATAGTTGCCAAGAACGGAGCCACGTACGTGGGAGTTCCGAAGACCGATCTTGAAGACACAAGGAAAGGTTGCTCGTCCGAGCATATCCTCGGATTCGAAGACGAGGTCGGGATGCTACATTCACTGATGCAGGTCTGGAAGGAGCTTGGGCTAGAGAAGGGAAAGGTTGGAGCGGAGAACACGTGGTTGAAAGTCTCAATGCTTGACATGTTCAAGCATCCGCACGCAAAGCCAGACGCGCTGCAATTTGCTGATGCAACCGGAATAATGACCGATCTCAGAATCGTGAAATCAACTGAAGAGATCGCGCGAATTAGGAGAGCGGGCCGAGTTGCTGATAGAGCAATGGCCGGGGCGATCAAGGCGGTCAGGCCTGGTGTGACAGAGACCGAAGTCGCTGGAGAAGCCGAGTACCTCATGAGGAAACATGGGGCAGAAGAATTCTTCCGGACCTACGTTGCTTCAGGACCGAGATCCTCGATAGCTCACGGAATCGTAAGCCGCAGAAAGATATGCAAAGGTGACATGGTCATGGTCGATCTTCACCCCACCGTCGATGGATATCACGCAGACATCTGCCGAACAGTCTGCGTCGGAAAGCCATCCGAGAAACAGCGGAAGGCCTTCAACATCTATCTGAAAGCCCAGACAGCCGCAGTCCAAGCGGCCGGCCCGAACACCACGATGACACAGCTAGAGAACCTCATGCATGAGATGTTTCAGAAAGAAGGATACGAAGAGTACTTCGTAGGACCCCCCATACACGGAGTCGGATTGGAGTTCGAGGAGCCGCCTCTTCCTGCCGGGCATGCTTTCTTCCACGGCGAAGAACCCAAAGATGATCTCAACCCTGGCATGGTCATATCGATCGGGAACTGCGGATTGTATCTGGGAGATTTCGGCGTGAGGATTGAGGATACTGTTGCAATCACAGACAAGGGCCACGAAGAACTGACCAAGTACGACAGAACGCTATGACAGCTCCTCCCAACCCGAAATTCAGACCTCAGTCAGCAAGATAAGGGCGAAAGGGCAGTTCTCGAAGACAAGCACCAGCCCCATGTTAGAACGCTGAGTGGATCTGGATGACAGAGCACGTCGCTGGAACACGCGGCCTAGAGCTCGCTCTGGCAAGCTACTCGATACTAGTGATATTGCAACTCGCAACGTACGTCTTTACCAATATTCTAGTGCTGTTGGCGCAAGGCCTGGAAATGTTAAGCGATGTCTTGATCTCCGGTTTTCTTCTGTTATCTGCATCTTGGTCAAGAAAGGCAGCTGACGAAATCCACATGTTTGGCCACGGGCGTGCCCAGTATTTTGTTCGTCACGGGAAACAGAAGGTAGTCTTCCTTCCAGATGTGGTCTGGATACAGCCCCACTAACGCTCGCAGGTTTTCCAGTAGTGACCTCTTCGCGGAGGGCTCATCCCTCGCGTATGTCTCGGCCGCAGTCGCGAATCCATTCACGAGCGCCCTGCCCCTCTGATGTTCCGCCATAAGTACCGCCAAGGGGCAACCACGGACCGGCATCCCTTTTCTCACTAACAGGGGAAAGAGATGTGTCTCTTCTTTTCCGTGATGACATTTGTCTGCGAAGGCCCGCATAAACTCGGCTATGTTCTGAAGCATCCGTACGTCCACGTCTTGACCCATGTCGAGTCTTTCAGCTAGCGCGGCCATTGCGCCTACTACTTTCTGAATGAAATGATGCTCTTCCTCCAACATTTCTGTCGGCATCTTATCCACAATTTCGTCTCCATGATGGGCGTGATCGTGATAGAGAACGGGCATATCCATGCTGCAGGATATGTACCTATCTTTGCACTGATCACCTGGTCCGCGTGACGCTACGGAGAAGCTAGGGTAGGATACGAACGTTGGCCCTTGCTGTGATCGTCATGGGCTCCTTGATCGAGGAGTTCTTCTTCGAAGTCTGATATCAGATCATAGAGGCCCACATGTTAGAGAATTTCTCAGTAGCGACAGGCCTCACGAGCGTCAAATGTGAGTATCACTGTCGTTCAGAGGACTGGATAATTCGCTCCGCTAATCATCAGGTCGTTTCGCAAAGCGGACCTGTATCGATCAGTCTACTTTTGTTTCGCAACGGACGGGATGAAGAGACCGATGAGGGTTCTGAGGCCGTATGTGCGGACAAGGTTTGCTAGGAATGCGAGGAAGCCGACCGCCAGCAGCACGCCGAAGAATAGGGCGCCGTTCATGTACGGTAGGTACATGTCGATGCCCGGATAGAGTGTCCGCCTGAGCATGCCGTCTCTCCAAGCAAAGCCCATTGAGAAGGCCATGCCAACGCCGCCGATCGTCCATAGCCAGAAGTGGAGGTTGCTCAGTCGCTCGCTCTTCAGGCCAGTACCTGTGAGCATCGGGAGAAGGGCGTAGATAGCGGCGAATAGTATGCTGCTCAGGCCCGTGAGTAGCATCTGATGGATGTGGAAGCCTGGAACCCACTGAGTGTTGTGCATGATCAGGTTGACCGCAAAGTTGGCCTGTAGAAGACCTGAGCCACCGCCCAGGGCGAAACCCATTATGCCAGCGAGCATGAACTTCAACGGCATATTGAACTTCAGAGGCCTCGCCAGCCACAGCGTCATTAGGACGGCGAAGAACGACAAGCCCATCGTGAAGAACTCGCCCCAAGTTATGAACTGTCCAGATAGGAGTCTCATCCAGTCGGGCTGCGGCCTGTCCGACAGTAGGTGGTGACTCCAGACGCCCATGGATACGATGAGGTCTGTCAGGATGACGTACCGGACAACCTGTTCTCCGTAGAGTGGCCTGTTTGCGAGTATGGGTGCAAGCAAGTAGAGTGTTCCAGCCACCCAGATGAGCACATCGCCGTCTGCGATCATGTCGAGACCCCACCAGAAGACATTCTTGTAGACCAGGGGATCCACGACCAGTGGGTTGAGCGTCAATCCGACAAGGAGCTTTGGAAGCGCGAAGACAAGCATCAGAATTCCTGCGCCTGTGAGCACGACGGCATTCAACGTGGCGTCGATGGATCCGCGCATGACCGCTACAACGAAGACCGGCAGGGGTTCAGGGTTCGGCGCGTGTGAGCCCCCGTTTAGGGCTGTCCTGCGCCCAAACAGACCTCTAAGGACCCGTGCGACACTGTCCAAGCCGAAGGACGCCATTAGGAGACCGCGGAGCGCTGCTCCTCTTGGCAGCGGGTTTGACTGACTCCTCCTTAGTACCGTCGCAAAAAGGTTGAAGATGAAACATAGCACCGAGAACTCAACCAAAGCGAGACCAACAGCGAAGACGACGACGCTAGTCGGCGGGAAGCGGGCTACTGGAAGAGGCCAGTAGACCGTGTACAGTGACCCGAACCTCAGGAAGTACCCTGCGGACCACACGGTCAGCAAGCCTACGATGTGCATCCACATATGCGCGTTGGCGAGCCTGATGCTATAGAGAGGTTTCTTGATCAGCGTCGGCACGAGGTAGTAGAAGGCCGCGAAGACAGCTAGGTAGGCCCAACCGTACGCGCCCACCAGAGGATGGGCTGTTAGCATCGCGTAGTAGTGTTCCGGCGCCATCGGGATCGTTATCAGACCTGGGATCGCGAGCGAGATGTTGGATAGCTGAGTTCGCATGAACAGTCCTTCTATGCCCGCCAGAGCCAGAAAGAGTACGGCGACGACGGCATAGCGTAGGCTGAGCACTTGAAGAGTCATAGTTGTCTTTGCCATGGTTACTGGACCACCGTTATCGCGTCCGGGAGAACCATGAACGGGTGTTCCGGACCCGAGTATTCTGTTGATCTAATGGTGTAGGCGCCTGGTTCGTCGAAGATCCAGACAATCTCGTTGCTGTAATTGGGCAGGACTTGAATCTGGAAGAGCATCCTACCGGTCTTGTGGAACACCCCGAAGCCGTAGGTGACATCGTGAGATGTCACGACGAACTTTACCGGTTCGCCGACCTTTATCGTAATGCCGCCCGAGGGCAGGGTGAATTTGTAATCATCTATCGTGATGTAGAATACCTTCGCCGGGGTGGGTTGCGACCAGAAAAGCCACCTCTGCGACGGAACAAGAGGCGAGACAGTCACAGCGTTGATGACGATCGCGATAATGATCAGAAGGTACAGGTATCGCTTCTCCTGTCTCTCAATCTTGACCATGGCTCCTCACTTCGATCTTGGCGTAGTGAGCTTGTAGGCGAAGTACGCCATGAAGACAAAGACGAACCCCGCGTAAATCATGTACAAGACGTCAACCCAGTCCACTACTGTCATGCTCTCAACTCTCCACGAAACATTCTGACGAGTAGACGGGATATGACTTATCCCGAAATTGCTCGGGAGAAAGCCCGTTGTCTGCTAGAGCAAGCCTTGGCTGCCTGTGTGTGCTCCTATTATGTTGTGTTCCGCTCTACGGAGCAACTCGGTCAATGTGGAGGAGGATACTCCGCAGGCTTTCGCCAAGTCCTTCTGCCGTATCTTCCGCGGGTAGTCATAGTAACCCATCTCCAAGGCCTTTCGGACAACCTCTTCCTGCCTAGCTGTCACCCTTGTGCCGCCGACGCCTTGCCTCAGCTCAAGGACTTTGACCTGTATCCCTCGGCTGAGCAGCCTGTGGATGAGCTGATTGACCGTGTTCTTGCCGCTGGCTAGGACCTCCAGCTCCACGGAGCCATCTCTCTCGACCCTATGGGACATGATTGCACATTTCAGATCTCGGGTAGCTTCGGCGGCGGCGCACCTCTCACTCGTTACGAGCCCGAACGCCTTTCCCTCTTTGAGCTGGACTATCTCACTCCTGATCACTTGACTGCGAATCTGGTCTGATATCTTATCGATCCTGCCGCGATCCGCCAAGATCTCGACCCAGTTCTGTACGGAGCGACCGTTGCTGTCGGGACGGCATGAGCGGACGTTTATTGCGACGTTGCATTTCGCAGCCACATGCTCGGCCCAGCAGCCCACGCGCGTGAGCGCGAGGATCGCTCTAATCATGGATTGTAGCTGGCTCTATCCTCGCAATATGCTTTTGCAGACCGAATGAATCTGTTGCTCTCAAGTGGCAGACCGTGCAGAGGTCAAAGACATTCCGGACAGTTGAGCGGGATAACCCGGAATGTGGCGTCTTGAGCATCGAGCCTTGGGCATTGACTTCATTCGCGCTCTGTGGGTTCGCGTGGCGATAGGGCATGGTACCGAGTTGAGCCACAAGCGAGCCTCTTCCCTCACGTCGGGTCTTCCAACGTCCAGTTAGCGGTCAACGCATGCAAAACTAGGGTGCAATACACAGTGTATTGCACTCCGATTTTCTCATCTTCCGAAGGTCAAATGGGCCGCCCAGCCCAAGCATACCTCGACCAACTGTCCGGCAAGCCATTGACTCTCGCAGTCAGTGGCAGACCCAATTTGACGATGATTCCTGAGTAGTTCCCTAATGATTCAATTGGAGACGCGGTCTACACTGGATTTCTCGGGAAGATCCCAGATGAGACCTTCTGTCCTGAGCGCAATCGAATCCCTTCAGCCATAACCCTTGAGCGCGGAGGAGGCGCATGATGATGAGGACTTGCCACGAACACGGCGAGTACCAGCAGTGGTACTTGGGCTCTTGACATCAAGGAAACTCATGACACGAATCTTGGATGCCAAGAGTACGCATCTAGAAGACGATCTCGGCGGTCCTGAGATTCTTTTGAACTCCCACACCAGAACGAGGACTATGGAACCGAGATCTTCGACCGTTGCGCAATACAACGCCTAAATTGGTGACGGTCAAATGCAAGTCCGTCAGAGGCAGCCGTTATAGAGAGGACAGAGGGAGACATTCAGAGTGCATTTCTACGTGACACTGACCAGCAACTGCAACCTCAAGTGCAAGTACTGCTACGGGAAGTCCTGTGAAGACTTCGGCAGTGATTTTGATGGCCTTGCGGTCGATTACTCACTGCCGAGCTCGATGGCCTACCCTACAGAGGCACTGCTGGAGTTCTTGCGTAGAGATCAAGATCCAGTCCTTGTGTTCTATGGCGGCGAGCCGCTCCTTCGGATGGATAAGCTGCGGGAGATCATGGATGAGCTCAGAACTGGCAGATACGCGATTCAAACGAATGGGCTCCTGCTCGGCAGACTTGAACCGGAGTACGTCAACAAGTTTGAGACGATCCTTGTCTCACTCGATGGTGAGGAGGAGTTGACGGACTACTACAGAGGAAAGGGAACGTATCGTGTGGTCGCGAAGAACGTTCGGAGAATCCGCGAGAACGGCTTCGGCGGCGAAATTGTTGCGCGGATGACGGTTGGAGAAGAAACCGAGATCGATCGTCAAGTTCTCGCTTTGATTCGAGATCCCGAGTTGCCGATTTCGTCGGTTCACTGGCAACTCGATGCACTTTTCTGGCAAAACGATTTCCCGAAGCGAAGATTCGCGGAATGGGCAGCACAAAGCTACAATCCTAGGCTGAGAGAGCTCGTCCGTGCGTGGATCCAGCATATGAGGACGGACGGAGATGTGTTTAGACTCTACCCGCTTGTCGGAGTCACGCAATCCCTTCTAACGGGCGAGCCGAGTCGACTCCGCTGTGGCGCCGGCTGGAGCATGTTCAACATCCAAACGGATGGTAACATAACCCCATGCCCAGTCATGGCGGGCATGAAGGACTTCTATTTGGGCAACATTAGAGAGACTTCTCCCGGAAGTCTGAGAGATGCTGTGTTTGTGTCCGAACCGTGCACCGAATGTGAGGTCTATACAGTCTGCGGGGGACGGTGCCTTTACGCGAATGCGACCAAGCTATGGGGCGACGAAGGGTTCAGACAGGTATGCAGCACCGTCAGGAACATGATAGACGCTCTACATGAAGGGTTGCCCGAGGTTAGGGCGCTAATAGACGAAGGAAGGATTCAGCTGGGGGATTTCCAGTACCCGAAATACAACAGCTGCGAGATAATCCCCTAGATACGAGCCGTAATGGACAGTGTTCTGCGAAATTCACGCTACTCGCAATCTGGGTTTATCATAATCAGTGGAATGTGGCGTCGCGCATGGCGGAAGGTTTATTCGTTTTTGTCTAGGTTTTCCCTCAGGGGAACCGAGAATGTCTTACTTCTATGTTCCTAGGCCGCCCGTGGCGTATACGTACCTCTTGCCTATGCAGTATCTTGTAGCTCAGCCCCCGGAGGTCTACTATCAGCCTCCTCCGCAAGGATACGTGTACCAGCCTCCGCCCGTAGGTTACGTGTATCAGCCTCCGCCTCAGATGTACTTTGTCCAGCCTCCAGGTCAGGTCTACTACTTCCAGCCGCCGTTACTAAGGATCCAGTAGCCG
>Ga0209725_1001869_pt1 | contig 11612 bp, 11 predicted proteins | sample I18A1metaG_FD_184145 | JGI IMG/M metagenome (GOLD analysis project Ga0209725, IMG submission 184145) | Lake sediment bacterial and archeal communities from Gulf of Boni, Indonesia to study Microbial Dark Matter (Phase II) - ​I18A1 metaG... | ecosystem: Environmental > Aquatic > Freshwater > Lake... | reverse complement strand
CAATATACCCCACGGAATAGCCTGTGGCATAACAATTCCCTACGTGATCGACTACAATCTACCTGCATCTACAGATGCCCTGGCGATGGTTGCCAAACTTATTGGTCAGAAAACTAGGGGATTGTCTGAGCGCGAGGTCGCGTGTAAGGCCGTGAAGGCAGCCAAGGCACTTCTAGAGGATATTGAATTGCCTCTGAGCCTAGGTGAGGTGGATGTTCCCCGAGATGATCTGGATGAGATCGCGAGGCTTATCGTGGAAGAGCGTCAATTCCCGTACCAATTACCTTCCATCAACCCCAGGAAGCTCACGATGAAGAATGTCACTGATCTCCTCAAGAGAATGTGGAATGGCGAATTCGAACATAGATAGTGCGCGGATCTTGTTGTGTGGCAGCCTGATTCCGTACGCGTCTCTGAGTACGCGTTCCAGGGTTAAGGCGTTAACCTTGAGTTTGTCGTGGACCTTCAAGACAAGGGCGGCTTCATGTAGGCGAACGGGCGCTCCTTTGGGCTTGCCTGGCGTCTTGAGTGTTGGAGGGATGCCTGTCTGCTTGTATGCTTGCCAGATCTGTTCGACTCGCCTGTGGGAGGCTCGTTGGATCAGCGCTATCTCGCCTGCACCCTTCCCCCTAAGTTTCTGCTGGATGATCCAACGTATCTTCCGCTCATTCAGCTTAACCATAAACCGCCTAGTGCGAGCGGGGAAATTATTTCGGGAAACGAGAAGCCGAGTTAATGCAGGAAAGGCTTATTAACTGAGCAATTCGTAGCTCAATCACGCGAGGAGGTGGCCTTACCAGTTGAGTATGACGTTATCCCGGAGGACGTTTGCCGCCTATATTCTCGTTGCGATCGTGCTGTCCGCTGTCGTCAGCGGAGCCGGAGTCTACTACCTCTTCCTGCCTAGACCTACCGAAGAGCGTACTCTCGTTATCTCAGTCTGGGGCGGCGCATACTATGACGGCGCGAAGAAGATAGCTGATGAATTCACAAAAACAACGGGCATCAGGACCGTAGTAACCACACATACCGGCGTGCTAATGGAAGCGGTGCCCAAGATTGAGGCTAGTATGCCGGATCCGGTAATCGATGTCCTGTACTGCTCGATCGGACACTTCCCAACTCTCATAGAGAAAAATCTCATAGCTCCCGTGGACGAAACGGTAGTTACGAATTTGGGGGATACGCCGAAGGTTGCGAAGTGGATTCAGGACGGGAAGACCTATGGTGTCGCCATGTACGTGGCTTCCAACAACTTACTCGTATATAGAACTGACTACGTCAAAGAGCCAATAGACGAACTGAAAGACCTGCTTAGGCCCGATCTTAAAGGGAAAGTACTGATGATAGCACCAGACTACGATGTGGGTCTTTTCGTTGTCTACTATTCACTTGCGAACGGTGGGGACGAATATCATCCCGACAAGGGGTTCGAGCTTATGAAGAAGTTTGCCGAGGCCGGGGCGTATGGGGTCATCGCTCACGACGATCCAACAATAAGTAGAGCAATATCAACAGGAGAGGCCTGGGTGGCCATTGGCATTCCAGGAGACTTCTATCCAGTGTATAAGCAGGGCGTACCACTGAAACCAGTTAAGGTCTTGAAAGATTTTCCTACAGCTCCAATAGGCTGGGATGGACTCGCCGTGGTCAATGGTCCAAGGAAAGATCTAGCCATGCAATATCTGAAATTCGCTCTCCAACCAGACAAGGCCGCGCAATGGACTAACGATGTGGGAATGCTTCCAGTAAATCTTAAGGCACCCGTACTGAACCCGGAGTTGCTAGATTGGAATCTGTCCGCAGAAGAAGTCGCCAAGTATGGGTACCTGCGCGACGTGAAGTACTGTTCACAACACTGGGACGAATGGCAAACGCGATTCGAAGAGGAAATAAAGGCTCTCATCGGGTAGTAATGATCGCAACATCAGGAACTCCCCAACTTTTCTTTGTTCATCATCTGAGGCGTGGAGGCATCCACGTAGGTAACATTCTAGGATATGCATATCCCTTTCAGTTGAGGGAGCAAGCGTGAGCTGCTAGCTTGGACCAGGAGACCGTGGGCAAAATGTCCGTTGAATTGAGGAGCATTACCGCCATGTATGGAGACGTAGTGGCTGTGAAGAACGTAGATTTGAAGGTCAGAGAAAAGGAATTCGTAACGCTTCTGGGGCCGAGCGGTTGTGGAAAAACCACTACTCTAAACGTCGCCGCGGGTTTGTTAAGACCTAAGCAGGGTAGGGTATACTTGGATGGCGAGGACATAACTGATTTGCCCCCGTACCAACGCGGGATGTCTATGATATTCCAGAGCTATGCCCTATTCCCTCACATGAACGTGTTTGATAACGTCAGGTTTGGCCTGAAGATCAGAGGGATGAGTAGACAAGAGTCGGAAGGCAGAGTTAGGCAAGCGCTCGAATTGGTCAGACTGGGGGGATATGAAAAGAGAATGCCCACCGAGCTTAGCGGAGGTGAGCAGCAGAGAGTTGCCCTAGCTCGAGCTATTGTGATCGAGCCGAAGGTTCTCTTACTTGATGAGCCGCTTAGTAACCTAGATGCGAAGCTGAGAATACACATGAGAAGCGAGCTGAAGAAGATTCAGAAGAGGATAGGTGTTACCGCAGTATATGTCACTCATGACCAGGCTGAGGCTCTCACGATGTCAGACGAGGTAGTCGTTATGAACAAGGGAGCCATCCTACAGGTCGGTAGAGCCACGGAAATCTACCAACGACCGAGGAGCAAGTTTGTGGCTGATTTCATCGGTGAAATAAACTTCTTCGAGGGTACGATAGAAGAGGTTGTGCGCGACTCTTTCAGAATATCGAGTAATCTCGGTTTCACACTTTCGTTACCGAACGACAGGTTGGTCGGTGAAGTTTCGACGGGCAGAAAAGCCTTAATTTGTATCAGACCGGAGCATCTGAGGTTAACCGAGGAATCAAAATCCGCCGGTGTATGCGTAGTTGGCAACGTAGAGGATGTTCAATTCACAGGGGCCTCGATCAGATATCTGGTCGAACTGCCTAGCGGAGAAGCGGTGCAAGTGCGCGAAACCTATTCAAACCAAAGTCTGCCTTCCATCGGTCAAAGAGTCAGTATCCAGATAGATTCTTCTCTTGTCAGCGTGCTGGAGTACGAGCTTTGAGGATTAATCCGGGCCTCGTTCTACTCTTGCTACCTCTGGTTTGTCTGATCTTACTTTTTGTCGCCCCTCTCGTCAATATCTTCGGGGTAAGCTTCTATCATTATGAGGGCGTCCTAGACTACAGGCTGCCGCTGACGCTGCAGAACTACATTCACACTTTTCAATCAGGGACTATTCGCTCCACCTTCCTAAGGACCGGCATGATTGCCCTCTACTCTTCTATCTTGGCCGTTGTCATTTCATATCCCGTCTCATATTACCTTTCCTGGTCCACGAATCGGAGGGGAAGGGCGCTTGTCATGTCAGCGATCGTATTCTCGCTCTTTGCATCGACAATAGCGCGCGGGTTATCTTGGATATACATCTTGGGTCCTCAAGGGGCGGCAGGTAAAATATCCGAGTTCCTAGGGCTAGGAATCGGAAGCCACGTTCTCCATACCGAATTCAGTGTTGTAGTTGGCCTGACGTATATAGCAATGCCGTTCGCGACTCTTACGATGATATCTCCGCTTCAAAAAATACGTCCCGTGATTAGGGATGCTGCCATGATGCTCGGCGCAAGCAGGGTTGAGACTTTCCTATACATAACAGTCCCGCTCTCCATTCCTGGCATTACCGCTGCTTTGGCAGTATGCCTCACTCTTACTCTCGCTGCATTTGTTATCCCCTTGATGCTCGGTGGAGGAATCGTTGACATGGTATCCAACCTGATATTTGGAAGGGTAAGGGAAACCCTTAATTTTCCTTTGGGATCCGCCATGTCAATGGCGCTTCTCTGCTTTTCCATCGCAGTTATGTACCTGTCGACGGTGGCCACAAAGAGACTAGGGCGCGCATGAGCTTTGCCGTCAAGACGTGCGTTGACAAGTTTCGTAGACAAGGTGGGAGAACCGGTGTATGGAATTTCCGTGGCTCTAGGGATTGTCTTCCTATTAGTACCCGCACTGCTCATAATCGTGACATCCTTTGATACCAATGGCATAATCGGCAGGTTGCCAACGTCCGCTAACTTCTCTTTGAGGTGGTACTATAGTTTCATAGAAGACACCAAATTCACTGATGGATTTGTGACAAGCTTGATTGTCGCAAGTAGCTGCGGCGCGCTCACCACGACCACGGGTCTATGCGCTTCATATATTATAACTAGGTACGCCTTTCGCGGAAAGAATCTCTTGACCGAGCTGCTCATGTCGCCCACAGTCTTTCCGGGAGTTGCGATCGGACTCTCCTTCATGTACATGTTTATCGGCTTGGGGCTCCGCCAGGCCGTTCTGAACCTGATCATCGCTCATGTCGTGATATCGTTTCCTCTAGGACTACGGCCACTCATAGCGGCCTTTGAGACCTTCGACATAACAATAGAAAAGGCCGCAGTAATGCTTGGAGCCAGCCGGTTAAGGGCTTTTAGGGAGGTCACCCTCCCCGATATTATCCCCGGGTTTATAGCTGCTTATCTTTTCGCGTTCGCGATATCTTTTGACGATGTCGCTGTGGCGGTCTTCCTAACAGATGTGCACACCACCACGTTTCCAGTAGCGATGCTCGCTGCATTTAGGCGGTCGGTGGATCCAAGGGTTAACGTAGGTTGCGTATTCTTGTTTGTCATGACTGTGGTAATAGTTTTCATCATCGAGAAGAGCATAGGCTTGGAAAAACTAGTCCGTTCGGTCTACGCCAGATGATATGAGCGTACAAGTACGTGCCAAACCAAATATCTCTCGTGACAACTAGGACTGATGAGCCTAGTTGAGGAAAAGAAATGTGTTGCAGGGGCTTGTCGAGCGCCCAATCCGATCGTGCATGGATCCGACAGCAAGTCCGTGGGTACAAGTCCCCCTTACAAGGTGCAGTAGGTATCAAGCAAGATTCTGATAGCAAAGATAAGGTCAGGTCAAGACCAGCGCCAAGCTCCAAACATACCTATCTGGATTGTTAATCATTTCCACTTGTTCCTTTCTAGGGCTTCGGGGTTCACGAGGCTCAATGGCCTTTGCCCTTTCAGCACCCTGGCTACTTCTTCCGAGCCTCGTCTCCTAAGGATGTTAGTGGCCTCGTCCGAGTAAAATGCCATGTGGGGTGTGGCAATGAGGTTCTTCAGCTTTAGTAGTGGATCGTTGGGGTCGACGGGTTCTTTCTCGAAGACGTCTGTCGCGGCTCCGGCTATGCAGCCGTCGGAGAGAGCTCTACAGAGGGCTTGGGAGTCTATAATCGCTCCTCTCGCACAGTTTATGAGGAAAGCGTTCTTCTTCATCGACTTAAGCTGGCTTATTCCTATCATGTGTCGAGTTTCATCGGTCAGTGGGACATGTATTGTAACAAAATCGGACTCCTTCAAGAGCCCCTCAAGGTTTCGGGCAGCCTCAATCCCCAACCTCTCTATAGCCTCTCGCTTGATATGTGGATCATAACCTATTATCGTGACTTTGAAAGATTTCAGTAGGTTCGCGACAACCCTACCGATACGACCGAGACCGATTATCCCAACGGTCTTCCCACAGATCCTTGGAACCGGTCCCGCCCAGGTACTGGGATCCGCCCACTTACCCTCCTTAACCAGCCTGTCCGCCATTGGGATCTTCCTGACGATAGCCAATAGAAGGCCTAGAGTATGCTCGGCCACCTCAACCGTCATAACGTCTGGAATGGTTACAACTTGAACCCCTCTCTCGGTCGCAGCCTTCACATCCACATTATCAATGCCAATCCCATACTTCACAACAACCTTGAGCCTGGTCAGTTTATCGAAGACTTCTCTGGTGATGGGTAGATCACTAGTCAGGAGCGCATCAGCATCCTTAGCCTTGTCTATAGCATCCTTGGTGTCCCTAAACTGGCCTGCGATAACCTCTGCTCCCACCTTCCCGAGAATGTCTCTCTCAATGTCCGAGACTTCCCTAGGCCAGTCCGTAATAACAACCCTGTATCTAGCAGTCATATCCATCACTCACCGGCATGTTCACTTCTTGTTCTGGCAAGTTAAGATATTCGTGACAATTTGGAGTTGGGAACCCGAAGAAAGATGTCCATTCCGTATTCAAGTTGGAGGACCCAGTCTCTCCGGGGTGATCTTCGAGGCAAGTCTGAGCGGGTCCAACGCCTGCCTCGTCGCTGAGGCCACGTCACTGATCTGGAGGGACCTCGAACAGCTGCTTGATGCGCACGATCCCTTGACGCGGCACTACTAGGTCGTCCATTTCTCCAGCCTCCCTTTCCATGTTTCGGCAGACGAGCTTACGAAGAGGCTCTACGCGCAAAACTGGAACAAGGTTTGGAGATAGAGCTTAGGACGGTTGCAGATATCCTCCGACCGCAGTAGCTGAACCATAACCAGATGTGGAACCATGATCGCCCGAAAGTTATCACGCCCGTTGCGGAGCACGTTCGCCCTAGAAGTTTCATCTTGGGAAATGAGTCGCCTCTCCTGGTCTTGAATGTCCCGGCCTCTTGAGGGCCGGCCAGGATGAGGTTGTGAGCTATCATTTGCCCCGTTGTTGAGCTATCCCCCCACATGTGTCAGTGATAAGAAGAGTTCGGTGACTGAAGAAGAGTTGGGTTGGATTAGTGGACAGGGTTCTTCAGAGACCTAAACAGACGGACAGATGTTGGGGGATAGAACACATTTGCCGCGTGGCTCTGTCAAGTTAAGATAGGGAAGCCGCTCACGTCGGATCAGCCAAATTATAATTGCCGCGTTGTCCAAAGGCATATATACGTGCAATTGCGAGACCCGCACCAGGCACAGCCAAAATGGTTCAAGTTGTGACTTTTGGAGAAATAATGCTGAGACTCAACCCGCCTGGTTTTCAGCGTTTCTTGCAGGCAAATACCTTTGAGATAAGCTACGGCGGCGCTGAGGCTTCAGTTGCCACAAGTCTGGCTAACTACGGAGTATCCTCGGCTTTCGTCACTTGTCTACCTGCCAACGAGATAGGACAAGCTGCAATAAACTACGTGAGGCGTTTCGGAGTCGACACATCGCACATAATCAGGAGCGGTGAGAGGATCGGCGTATACTTCCTCGAAATCGGAGCCAATCAACGTCCATCCAAAGTGATCTATGACCGCGCTCATTCGGCAATGTCTGAAGTCAAACCGGATACTGTCCCCTGGAAACAAATATTCTCAGGAGCCAAATGGTTCCATTTCACCGGGATCACACCGGCCATATCACAAAGCGCCGCTGACGCATGTCTTGAGGCAGTGAGATCTGCCAGAGAAGCCGGCCTCACGGTGAGCTGTGATCTCAACTACAGAGGCAAATTATGGAGGTACGGGAAGACAGCCACAGAGGTAATGAGCACACTCATGCCCTACGCGGATATCGCTATCGGGAACGAGGAGGACTGTGAGAAGATGTTCGGCATCAAAGGTGGAGATGTCAGGATCGCAGAAGAAATCTCTGCTGAGAGGTATTCAGAGGTCACTGGCCAATTAATGAAAAGCTTTCCGAACCTGAAGAAAGTATGTATCAGTCTGAGGGGAAGCGTAAGTGCTACCCACAACACTTGGAGCGCCGTGCTCTACGATGGGAAAAAGCTCTACACGACGGCGAGATATGATATCACAAATGTCGTCGATCGTCTTGGCAGCGGCGACGCGTTGACGGGGGCGCTGATCTACTGTCTGTTGATGGGAAAGAGCGATCAGGAAGCCTTGGATTTCGCGACGGCGGCGAGCGCGCTGAAACACAGTATACTGTTCGACCCGAACCTGGTCACTATCCAAGAGATCGAGAGCCTTGTTATGGAAGGAGGAGCAGGAAGGGTTCAGAGATGAGAGTTTGGGGGCGGAAAGATGTCGAAAGATGTCCTAGCCAGAATGGAGAAGGCAGGAATTATTCCTATCGTGGTAATTGAGGATCCTAGCAAGGCGGTGCAGCTGGGCAGAACAATTCTCGACGCCGGTTTAGACCTGATTGAGATAACTATGCGCACCGAAAGAGCCATGGACGCGATAAGAATTGTAAGCAAAGAATTGCCCCAAATGCTAGTCGGCGCGGGCACCGTCTTTTCTCTGCCCGTTGCGAAGGAAGCTCTACTCGCCGGTGCGCGCTTCATAGTCTCCCCTCACCTCGACGAAGAGATCGTAACGTACTGTGCTAGGAAGGACCTCGTGTGCATTCCTGGAATATTCACGGCATCGGAGGTTCAAAGGGCGATAAAAGCAGCGACAAGAGGCAGTCGACGAAGAAGCATCAAGGACCTTCCTTTGGTGATCAAGGTTTTTCCCGCCTCAACGGGAGGCCCCGGTCACATAACGGCAATGAAGGCCGTGTTTCCAGACGTAAGGTTTCTGCCTCTCGGAGGAGTCAGCGCAGGTAACGTAGCTGAATACATCAAGGCGGGAGCATGGGCCATCGGAGGCACATGGGTCTGCAAGAGAGATCTCATCCAAGCCGGAGATTTTGCCAAGATATCGGGACTAGTCAAAGAGGCCTTGCAGATCATAGCGGCCGCTAGGAAATAGGATTTTCGAGTCGAGACGTGTATGACAGACAACCTGTTCACTGGTATTGAACATGTCACCATTGCAGCCAAGGACCCGAAAGGCTTGGCGAGATGGTACTGCGGTACTTTCGGTTTTGAGATTGCATATGAAAGCGCAAAATCCCTCACAACATACGTAAGGCTCGGCGAAAGCCTTGTTGAAATCATCGAAGCGGCGAATGTCGAGAGACTTCCTCATGGGGAAAGAGATCCTGGCCTCCGCCATGTAGCCATATCGGTGACTGACATTCACCAGGCGTACGAGAGTATAAGGACCAAAGGTGTTGCCTTCAAGTCTGAACCAAAGGAGAAGGAAGGAGTCTCGACCGCATTCCTAGAAGACCCAGAGCATAACTTACTACATCTCATTCAAAGATCCAAACCTCTGTAGCTCACCTCTCCCTTCCATGATCCGAGATACTGAGATGAACTCGGTTTAAGTATTGGTGCTCTGCCTGTGGCGGTGCTTGGTCGTCACGGGCTACCGGCGACTCCGGGTCGTGTGCTTCGACTCTCGTGTGGAAAGAAAGAGCGCTAGGCTTTCGATGCCGCGTTATCTCAGTGAGATGCACGAAGATAGCCTACAAGATGTCGTAGCTTATAATACGTCGCCGGAATATGACGCATCAGCCGGCAGATTGAGAACAGAGGCACGTGCCTCATGTTGCACTGAGGCTTTCCGGAATTGGTCGATGCTCCCTAACCCTTATGAATATGATCATAAAGTGCGTCTCGAGGCTTCGTCAAGACGTGAAAGGGGCTGTCTGGCGTGGCGGAAAGGAAATTCGAATCGAAGATCTAGCAAGGCCTACGGTAGGCCCCGATGAAGCTCTGATAAGGGTCAAAGCGGTCGGAATTTGCGGATCGGAACTGCATGCGTACGAAGGATTGTCGAAGCGCAGGGTTCCACCTCTCGTGATGGGTCACGAGTTTGCTGGCGTAGTTGAAGAGATTGGCGAACGGTCGACTGGCATAGCGCTTGGAGATCGCGTCACGATGCAGCCGGCAGTACCTTGCGGAGTTTGCGAACAATGCTTGTCGGGCAGAACAAACCTCTGCAGAGCGCGCCGACACGTTGGTCTCGATTTCCCTGGCGCATTTGCAGAGTATGTCAAAGCCCCGACTCGGGCCTTATACAGGATTCCGGACTCGATATCTTTCGAGGAGGCGACCCTAGCGGAGCCGCTGTCTGTCGGAATTCACGCTGCTGCCGTTTCAAACGTAAGAGATGGAGATTTTGTACTTGTCTTGGGATCAGGCGTCATCGGACTGAGCTGCGTCATCGCTACACATGAGATCGCGAGGACGATACTCGTCAGTGATCTGGTTCGTTCTAGGCTGGAATTCGCCAGATCATTCGGGGCCGAGGCTCTCATTGACGCAAGTAGAGTGGATCCTGTAGAAGAGGTTCAGCGTATGACTTCGGGAAGAGAGGTGGACGTGGTCATCGAGGCGGTGGGTCTAGAGAAAACAGTAGCCCAAGCAATTTCTTCGGTGAGGGAAGGAGGCCGGGTGACTATTGTGGGTCTGCTCGACGAAACGGTTCGAGTGAATATCTTGGCAATCGCGTTAAAAGAGATTCAGCTTAAGGGGTCGTATGGTCGGACTGAAGAGGAGTTCAGGAAGAGTCTAGAGATTCTTGAAAGGGATGCCCCCACGATTCGCCGATTGATCACGCACAGGTTTCCGCTTGATCATATATTAGAAGCATTCGAAACAATGTCCAAGGAGAAGCAGAACACGATGAAGGTTTTGGTCACCCCTTGAGGAGGCGGCGAAGAGACGTAAGACCGCACCTCTGACCTTCTCAAGAACAGAGCCAAGTTGGTGCTTTCTAGGCGCCACCGGAAGGGAGCCCGGAGACCACAACTTTCAGTTAACACGATTCTTGGGACTTCCGCTCATGAAAGCTCTAATGTTGCCAAGCGTAACGTCCAGTATTCTCGAAACCGCCTCTTTCGTGTACCATGCTATGTGCGGTGTCACAATCACATTAAGTCCCGCGAAGTCGAAATATCTTTCCCGCTCGGCTTCGAGAACATCAAGTCCTGCTCCAGCCAGCCTGCCTTCTCTCAAGGCACTGATCAAATCTTCAGTAACAATGATCGCACCTCTAGCCGTGTTTACAAGGATGCTCCCCTCTTTCATGAGTTGCAGGGTCCTCCTACAGATGATCCCCCTTGTCTGGTCGTTCAGGGGTAGGTGTATGGTGACGAAATCAGTTGATTCAAGCACCTCCTCGAGTGGCAGATACTGAGTTGAGTAGGCTTCTTCCAATTGGTGGTTCTTGACGATATCATAGGCGACAATCTTCATTCCGAACCCGCGTCCGATCCTTGCGGCGTGTGTTCCTATCCTGCCGGTCCCCAGTACGCCCAACGTCTTGCCCGACAGCTCCAGGCCAACCAAGCCCCTATCGTTGAACATTCGGTCCTGGGAGTAGCGATTTGACGCTGGTACTATGTTCCTCGCAACCGCAAGTAGAAGGCCGAAGGCATGCTCAGCAATCATGTGGGCGCCATAGTCAGGAACATTGCACACGACAATTCCTTTCTCCGATGCCGCCGCGATATCGATATGGTCGTATCCAGTGGACCGCGTTGCAATCATCTTCAGTCTCGGCAGTTTCTCGAGGGCCTCTTTCGTTACTTTCGCGAATTGGTCTCTCATGCATATAATGTCCGCATCATGAGCAAGTCCAACTAGTTGGTGCGCGCTACTTGTTGGCCCATGCAACTCGAACGTGCATCCGTCAACTTGTATTCTATCTTTGTCCTCAAAGATGATGTCCGTGAACAGAACCTTCATGACTGTCACGAATCCAACGAGTGACAGTTCAAACTCTCGTGTGGCTTCATCCGACTACAACTTGCGACTTAAGGCTGTTGGTTGCGTGGCTGCATTTGACTCGCATTCCTGAGGACAGAAAAAAGGTTCTCTGATTGAAGCTGCTCGATGGCCTGCCGTCCTATGCC
>Ga0209725_1001868_pt1 | contig 11614 bp, 10 predicted proteins | sample I18A1metaG_FD_184145 | JGI IMG/M metagenome (GOLD analysis project Ga0209725, IMG submission 184145) | Lake sediment bacterial and archeal communities from Gulf of Boni, Indonesia to study Microbial Dark Matter (Phase II) - ​I18A1 metaG... | ecosystem: Environmental > Aquatic > Freshwater > Lake... | reverse complement strand
ATCGAGAGACTGTGAAGCTTCCTTGGGAGAGTATGGCTATGCATGCAAGAAATGTGGGAGATGTCGATTGCAACAGGTTATTTCAAAGACCCTAGAACTCGGATACAAGGGCGTCTTTATCATCTCAGGTGGAAGCATAGTATCAAAGATCCTTAGGAAAGAAAGGCCTTGGGCGTGCGTTGGTGTTGCCTGTCTCAAGGAACTGGTTTTAGGAAGCTTCGTCTGCGAAAAGTTTGGGACCACGAGTCACTGCATACCTTTGCTGCGTGATGGGTGTGTCGAGACAGATGTTGACTGGAAAGTTCTTTACGGCGCCATTTCGATGAGCTTATCTAACGTCTGATGAGTGATCTCCTACTCAGCAAGAGTGACTATTACTCACTTCGTTCTATGGTTCGAATTCTTTTTTAGTTGGCTTTGCGCTTCCAGTTGCGGCGTGAACAGTATGCCTATCGAAGTAAGCGAGGAGGATGTTCCATTCTTTGCTGAAGTAACCGCTGGAGGACGGATCACAATTCCTGAAGAAATTCGGAAGATCTTTGAGATCAAGGACGGTGATGCGGTTTTCTGCAAGCTCAAACTGGTCAAGAAAAAGCAAGCGTAGCTAGGAGCTAGGCGTTGGACAGTATGTGAGTCTTTCGCAACATGAGCATAGAAGGTTAATAGTTCCCATTCTTAAGCGACGGACAGATTCCCGTAGTACAAGAACGCTCGAAAGTGTTCTAGACTTACAAGCGCCGTTCTGAGTCTAGAGGATCGCATTGTCTATTCTCAACTGGAGTGGTCGCAACGGGAACTTCACTGTAGCCAATCCTGAGAGTTTCGTCTGATACTTGCAACCCATCTAGTTGTAATCCTAACGGACCGAAGTTTCCACTTCTATCACTGCATAGAGTTCAATCGATGGTCTGACGGAGCTCCGGCTATGAACGCATTAGCAAAACGCTGGTGCTGGCTCCCAGGGATGAGGGATCAGCCTCACCCTCCGGTGTTGGCGACTGTCATAGGAGGCTAAGAGGCCTTCTGATGGACCGGTACTTGGCCGTTGGTCTAATTCGGTTTATAAGCCGTCCGCATACTGGCTAGGAGGGTCTCTTCCTAGTGCTTATAGCCTGCCACTGCCTGTGTAAATCATCTACTGCGCTGTGTCATAAAATGACCTGAAAATGAACAAAATTGGTGAAAACAGTCCTTATATGTCGCTCTGTAGCGCATTTCTCCACAGAGATGAGGGGAAAGCATAATGCAGAAGGCTGACGAGGTCACGGTTGCGAGAAAAGAAGAGTCGTTTCAAGTCTCACAGAAGACAGTCCCAGCACTGGATAGTAGGCTCACTGAGATTTTGAAAGCCTACGCTAGATCCATCGCCCTCTACGAGGAGGCGAAGAAAATCCTACCCGCAGGAGCCTCCTCGAATATGCGCGTTCACATGCATGATCCCTTCCCGATCCTCTTCACAAGAGGGAAGGGTTCGAGAGTTTGGGATGTAGATGGAAACGAGTATGTAGACTACCAGATGGCTTACGGAACGCTGATTCTGGGACACTCTCACACTAGGATCGTTGAAGCGATCAGGCAGCAGCTCGAGAAGGGAACGATGCTGGGAACGACGACCGAGCTTGAGATCGAAGTCGCCAGAAAGGTTTCGGAGATGGTCCCATGCGCAGAGATGGTAAGCTTCGCGAACACGGGAACCGAAGCCACGATGGAAGCGATCAGAATCGCCAGGGCCGCTACAGGAAAGGACAAGATCGTCAAGTTTGAGGGGCACTATCACGGACATCACGACTACGTACTCTTCAGCGTGGAGTCCCCTCTAGCTGTAGCAGGCCTCGAGTCTGCTCCGCACAGGCTTCCCTACTATCCTGGTATACCGGAAGATATTGGACGCACGGTTCTAGTTGCTCCATGGAACAACATGTCGGCGCTTGAGAGGCTGCTCAAGAAGCACGCTAATGATGTAGCAGCGGTCATCACGGAGCCTGTGATGGCCAGCGCAGGAATAGTTCTTCCGGAAGCCGAGTACCTCAAGCATCTGAGAGAAATTACCCAGAAGCATGACGTGCTGTTGATATTCGACGAGGTCTTCACTGGGTTCCGGATCGCTAAGGGTGGAGCTCAAGAGTACTTCAACGTGAAGCCTGACTTGGCATGTTTCGCGAAAGCCATGGGCGGAGGAGTTCCCATAGCGGCTGTTGCTGGGAGAAGAGATGTCATGGAAATGATCGGCCCAGGCAAGATCGGATACGGAGGAACATATAACGCGAACCCGTTGGTTCTGGCCGCTTGTAAAGCGACGTTGGAAGAGCTATGTACAAGTGACGGAGCGGTCTTTAAGCATATGACTGCTCTTGGAAACAAGTTGAGAGAAGAGCTTCAAAAAATACTTGATAAGAGCGGGCACGATGGAATCGTACAGGGTATAGGGCCGTTACTTCAACTATACTTCACAAGGCTCAAACGTATCTCAACCTATCGACAGAGCGTTAACTGCAACTTCAGCAAGTTCAAGGAGTTCAGAGATGGAATGGTTCAGAAAGGCGTCTACTTCCATCCTGATGGAACAGAGAGACTGGTGCTCTCAGCAGCGCATAACTACAATGATGTCGAGGAGACCTTGGATAAGGCTGAGGAAGTGCTCAGGATAATGCCCAAACGGGTTCACAGATCTTTCAGCTTCTCCTGAACGTCTTTGCTGGCTCGAATCCATAATGGGAGCCACAGTTCTTATCCTAGGTGCCGGAGCTGTAGGCACGGTCGTCGCGCTTCAACTCGGACGTAGTAGACACATATCCAAGATTATCTTAGGAGACGTTTCCAAACAGCGTGCCGAAGCTGCCGCGAACAGAGTAGACAACGAGAAGGTGATGCCAAGCCAGATCGATGCTGGAGACAAGCCCGAGATCGCGAAGCGAATGGTTGGAGCAAACGTGGTCATCAACACGTCGCTCCCAAAGTTCAACCTGACCATAATGGAAGTGGCGTTGGGTAAGAGAACCCACTACATCGACTTGGCCTCTGAGGGAACTTATGATAAGCAACTTGAGCGGGACGAGGCTTGGCGTCGCGCCGGGTTAACAGCGATCCTCGGCATGGGAGAAGACCCTGGTCTGTCGAATGTCTTGGCGAGGTATGCGGCTGATGATCTAGACCGGGTCCACTCTATACGAATCAGAGATGGAGAGACTGCGACAAGCGAACGCTACCCTCTCGTCTGCCTCTTTTCACCCGAAGTGTTCCTAGGCGAGATCTTTGAACCCGCCTTCTACTATGAAAGCGGTGCGTTTCGAACCGTGGAGCCATTTCAGGGACGCGAGGTCTACCCTTTCCGAGAACCCGTTGGACCGGTTCCAGTCTACTATGTCGCACATGAAGAGACAAGGACGCTGCCCCTGAGCATCGGCAAAGGCGTTCGATATGTCGACTTCAAACTGGCCATACCGGACGACACGTTGCATATCCTCCAAATGCTAAAAAGATTGAATCTGACCAGGAAGGCAGCTATCTCTGTGGGCGGCTCTTCGATCGCTCCAATCGATCTCCTTGCCAAACTGATCCCATCCCCAAGCGATATCAGTGGAGAGATACAAGGCTACGCCGCCTTGGCGATTGTAGTTGAAGGCAAGAGAAATAGTGTCGCAGTCAAACGTGAGCTTCAGACATTCTTGAGCCATCGTGATGCACATGAGAAATATAGATGTTCTGCCACATCCTACTTGACTGGTACGCCGGCCGCCGTGGCTGCCGAAATGCTCCTCACAGAAGAGATAAAGGAACCAGGGGCAATGACGCCTGAACTGCTAGATCCCAAGCCGTTTCTGAAGAGAATTTTGAAATCGGGTATAGCCATACGAGATTCTGGAGAGACCTTGCGTATCCAATGAGTTGACCTACCTAAACAGATCAGGAGATGGTTCTATCTCCAAGTCGTCTCATTTCTATGCCGTCTGGAGGCAGATAAAATAATGACTCCAAACTTAAGTATCCTGACTCAAGAAGAGCTCAACAGAATACATTCAACCACATTGGCAATTCTAGGCAAGGTCGGAGTCAAAATCTACAGCGAAGAAGCTCTGAAGCTTCTGTCCGACGCAGGAGCTACAGTTGATTCCAGGAACAAATTGGTCAAGATCCCAGAACGCCTAATGGACGAGGTAGTCAAGAAACCCTCGAGGTGCTCTGTGCTCCATGGTAGAGATCCAAAACATGATGTAACCTTCGGAGACGGAAAAGTGCATGTGATGACAGACAGTACAGGCATCAAGGCCATGGATATCAACACTGGCCGGATCAGAACATCAACGAAGCAAGACCTTGCTCACGGCGCTAGACTCGCTGACGCGCTTGAGAATATACATGTTTTCTCAACCATCGTTGATGCTTTGGACTACCCTGAGCACGTGATGCGTCTCGAAGAGTTTGAAGCTATGCTCTGCAACACAACGAAGAATATCTGCCATGGTGCCAAAGGAAGAGATGAAGCTGAGAACCTGGTCCGGATGGCTTCAGTGATTGCGGGAGATGTGGAAGAACTTCGAAGAAGACCCTTCTTCTCTTTGATGCAAACGCCTGTATCCCCACTGATACATGACAGGGACAACACCGAGGGTATATTGGGGTCTGCGAAATATGGGATTCCGATAGCAATCTTGAATATGCCTCAGGCTGGAATGACATCGCCCGTGACCTTGGCGGGAACAATCGCCCTGAGCAACGCTGAAGTCCTTAGCGGGATGCTAATAGCTAGACTCGCGAGTCCAGAGGTTCCCCTGATCTATGGAACATGCGCTACGGTTTCTGAAGTTAGAGTTAAGAGTTACACGCTTATGTGCGGCTTGGTTGAGTCGGGACTCGTAGCCACAGCTAACGCGCAACTGGCGCACTACTATGGCTACCCTTGCATAATCGGGCTGAGTTTCGGTAGTATCCAAGACGACTGGGTCAGTCCTCTCAGGGTTATAACCGTTATGTCTGTCGCGAATGCAAAGGCCGATATCCTTTTCGGAATTGGACTAATAGACAAGTCAACGACTCTCTCACTACCGCAAATGGTAATCGATAACGATATTGCAGGCATTGTTCTCCGAGGAACCAGAGGAATAGAGGTTAACGATGAGACCCTAGCCTTAGATGCAATTTCAACGGTCAAACCGGAAGGAAATTTCATGTCTCAAAAACACACGATCAAGCATGTTGAAACAGAGCTGTTCGCGCCGAAAATATTTGATAGGGTTGACCCAAAGGACGTTCTCGCAACGGCCAAGGAAAAGGCGCAACGTATCTTGGCCACACATCAACCGAAGTCGATAAATGAAGAGACCAAGCAACAACTCAGAAACATCATTAAGCAAGCTGGGGAGCGAAGTTCACCACGACGGTTGCACAGCTAGAAGCTAGTTATGCTGATGATCGAAATATACTCGTCGAGACATCTGACAGGCAATACTAGATTACTCGCTCAGTTTTCTAGCCCCAAGTTTTCCAACGATAGATTCTCTGGGATCACGACTGGAAAAATAGGAAAGTACGTGAAAGTCGGGGTTTTCTTGTTTACTCTAGTAACGATTCTTTTTGGAGTATATACAGCATCTCAAGACGCTTTGAACGAATTACAGAAAGTTGATTGTCCGAAATGTCAGCGATATCTAAGCCTTTTCGGATCCACGCCGTTGGCATACTACGCATTGCCCCTAACTCTCGGCATCATTTCAGGGTTTACTCCCTGCCTAATTGCGTTGATCCTGATGGTGATCGGAACCGCGTTTGATCTAGGCGAAAGCTCCAGGAGGGTTATACTGAAAGTTGTATTTACCGTAGGCGGAGTCTTCTACGCCTACCTCATAATCCCCAACCTTATACTCCTAGTTCCAAGCATTGTTCAGAAGTCAGAGTCTGTTACAATCGTACTAGGAGCCAGCTTACTAATTCTTGGGATCGCACATTCAACAGAAGCGGCACGCGCCCTCTACAAGAACGAGTGGATGATACATGAAGACAACGGAATCCTACTGTCCAAGACCCCTAGGGCATTGAAAAACATGGTAAAAAAAACTTTGACGCTTGGTAACCTGTACATCTACTTCTTAGTGGGCGCGTTTCTAGCCGTAGTCAAACTGTTCTGCGTAGGTAGCCTAATGCTAGTGTCGCTACCACTCTCTTTGTCACAACCCTCCAAGTTTGTCATGTCAATAGTTCTATTCGATCTCGGCCTAATCCTTCCAATCACACTGATAAGCCTCCTAACCTGCCTTGGACTTACTAGAGTCGGCCATCTAACAGCCTTACGTCTCAGATCCCAATTGATACAAAGAGCCGTCGTGGGGATAGCTCTTATCTTGGCAGGTTTAATCCTAATTCTGAACAGTGATCTGCTATGGAGCGTTCAAGCGTAAGCATAGATGTGGAGTTGAGAAACGTATCGAAGAAGTTTGGGGATGTCGTAGCAGTCGACGACATCTCATTCCAAGTGGAAAAAGGGACATTCTTTTCCCTTCTGGGTCCCTCTGGATGCGGGAAAACGACGACCCTTAGAATGATCGCAGGTTTTGAGGAGCTCACATCAGGCGAACTGTATATCGGGGGGGAGTTAATGAGCGGGGTGCCTCCCTTCCGTAGACCTACGAATCTCGTCTTTCAACATCTAGCTCTGTTCCCCCACATGAACGTCTACGAAAACGTCTCTTTCGGTCTACGGATGAAAAAGGTACCTAAAGATGAGATCCACAGAAGGGTCATGCAGATTCTGGATGTCGTCCATTTATCAGGCCTCGAGAAAAGAAGGATCAAGGAATTAAGCGGCGGACAGCAACAAAGGGTGGCTATCGCTAGGGCTCTCGTTAACCAACCAACAGTCCTTCTCTTAGATGAACCACTTGGTCCACTTGATTTGAAGTTAAGAGAGGAGATGGTAGTCGAACTAAAGAGAATCCAACATGAGGTGGGTACAACTTTTGTGTATGTTACTCACGATCAAGGAGAGGCTATTACAATGTCGAATAAGATTGCGGTGATGAACCAAGGCAAGATTGAGCAGATCGGAGCTCCCGAGGAAATGTACGAGAAACCGAACACAGCGTTCGTAGCGAGTTTTATTGGCCGAAGTAATATGTTTAGGGGAGCATACATTGATGGCGCGGTTCAAGTTAACGGTCTAGGTAGCATACAGATCTCGACTAAAATGAACGGCGGCGGCTCGGTGCTAGTCTCTATAAAACCTGAAAAAGTATCTCTTGGAAGAGAACTGCCGAAACTGGATAACACCTTCAACGGCACTATCAGGGACGTTTACTATCAAGGAGCTACTACCAACTACAAAGTTGAACTAGAGAATGGTTTCATTCTATCGGTACTGGTCCAAAATGTATATGGTATGGAGTTGTTTGGCCGCGACGAACGTGTAAAGGTTGGATGGAATAGGGAGAGCTCTATGGCCTTGGCGTTTTGAAGGCGGTCTAGTTGACCAAGGCGGTAAAAGAGACTATCTTTCACTACATTAGAAGAAAGGGGGGATTAGTTACGCTGATAGACTTGACCCCGTCGCTCGCATGGTATATCCTTTTCTTCGGAATCCCCATCGGCGTCATGTTTGTGTACAGTTTTTGGAAGCAGATCTACGTCAATCTGATACCAACATTCACGCTTGAAAACTATATTGCGTTTCTAAAGACGCCGATGTATCCTATGCTCTTGGCCAGATCATTATTGATGTCTGTGGCGGTGACATTGGGGGCTATCGGTTTAGCATATCCAGCAGCGTACTATTTGGCTTTGAAGGTTAAGAGACGCAAGTATATGCTTATGTTGATTCTTTGGGGTCCGTTTTGGACGAGTTACCTATTGATCGTTTTTGCTTGGAAACTGATTCTGGGTTACAATGGGGTGTTAAACTCTCTTCTGCTATGCCTTGGATTGATCAGAGAACCGCTTACAGCTTTGATCTACAGCCCTTACGCGACGGTCCTTACCTTGGTTCACATATGGGCCCCGTGGCTTGCCTTTCCCATATTCGTATCTTTGGAGAAGATGGATAAGTCGCTTCTTGAGGCAGCAGCCGATTTGGGAGCGACACCTACACAGGCGTTCCTCAAAGTGACTCTTCCACTAAGCATGCCGGGAGTGCTGGTCGCTGTTCTCTTTGTTTTCATCCCGGTCGTGGGAGAATTCGTTACGCCATCACTCGTCGGAGGACCAGGTGGTTTCATGTTTGGAAATATTATTGAAGTCATGTTCCATAGAGGATACAATTGGCCCCTAGGATCAGCCCTTGCCTTCATTATGCTTGCCATCGTTATGATCAGTACGATAGCGCTGATAAAGAAAATAGGGCTCCAAGCACTTATGGAGAGTTTGTAGTGTTGAACGGAAGAGGGTTTGGGTTCAGGAGCTCAGCCTTTTCACTCTACTTCATACTCTTCTTTCTTTTCACTTACACGCCTCTTTTTGTGCTTGTAATCTTCTCATTTAACGATTCGATCGTAATGGCATTTCCCTTGAAGGGTTTTACCTTGAAATGGTACCAAGCGTTCATCAGCAATGAGACTGCTATATTAGCCATAGTTAATACGATATATGTTGCTACGGCCTCGGCTTGTATCGCTACTATAGCTGGCCTCATGGCGGCGCTCGCTCTTGTCCGTCACAGGTTCCCTGGAAGAGAGCTCTATACTCACGTGATAATGATACCCATGATAATACCCGGTATACTCCTCGGTATATCGCTTCTCAGTCTTTTCAGCCAGTCTGGTGTTCCGCTGTCACTACTCACGGTTATGACAGGCCACGCTCTAATGGGCATACCCTACGCCACACTGGTGATTATGGCAAGGTTGATAGGATTTGACCCTGCGCTGGAAGAAGCAGCTATGGATCTAGGAGCTGATGAGATAGGGACTTTCAAGGAGGTCACTTTTCCCATAATTTTTCCAGGAATCTTGGTCGCGTTCATGTTGGCCTTTACTGTTTCTCTTGAGGATGTAGCTGTTGCGTTCTTCACCATAGGATATTCGCCAACTCTTCCGATCTACGTTTATGGAATGATGAGATATGCTAGGATGATGCCCATACTTACCGCCATCGCTGTTTCAATGGTTTTGGCCTCGATAGTCCTTTCGATAGTTCAAGACTTCACGAGAAAAACGAGATAGTCTAACGGTGAACTCTGTTACGCCATGATTCAATCTCGTTTAGATTTCTACAAAACTCGGACGATCTTCTCGTGGAATCTCATTCCCTTCTTAGAAAGATTGGTTAGAATCGGCTCCGGAGGCAGACATTCCGGTGCCATGACCCCGGCAACGTTCAGGTCTCTCCTTGCAATCATCATAGCGGCAGTCGTTGCCGGCAATGCAACGTCAACATTGATGGTGGAGAATCTTCTAAAGATCTCACGAGAATCATAGATAGTGTACATGTGTTGACTAACCTCTTTCCCTCTTCTCTTGCCGACGACCTCCACCATCAAACACCACATTCGGCCAAATTCCCCCGATTGGGTAAGCCTGTCAGCTTCCTCGATCGTCTGATCGGCTGCCGGCGCCAGTTTCAGGAAGACATCCAACGGAGCGACTTTTGCACCCTTTACCTCTATAGGGTCCCGACTGGTGAAACCCATTCCAATGAAGGCTCCAGCGGTCGTGTCGACAGGGTATTCAAAGCCAACATGCTTCAACCCCTTGGCTATGAACTTCGGTAGAGTTACAGGCTCCTCATGAAGATGCCAGCCGATAGTATTCCACCCGACAGGGTTTGGAAACTTGTATCTCTTAATCCCGCTGAATACAGGAACCTTCTTGAACTTTCCATCTTCAAATATTATGGGTTCGGTGGCATAGTCTAGAAGAGCGATTTCAGGCGACCATCCTGGAGTCCAAGGTTTGACGATCAATTCCTCTGGTATGTCTCTCCACCCACATCTTACATGTATACGTTCAACATGGTCGAGTTGATCGCAGATGTACTTGGCCATGACGTTTGTGACTCCAGGTGTTTGCCCCATAGTGATTACGGCTGCCAGACCAGCATCTCTCCATTTATCATTGAGCTTTAACTGTTCAGAAATAGACTCCACCACTGGATAATCTGAACCTAGGTCTATGTAGTGGGATCCGCTCTCCAAAGCCACGCCCATTACTTTCAAGTTGAATCCAGGCAACGCGTTTATAACAAGATCTATCTTTTTCATGAGCGAGGTTAGATCTTCTCTCTTTAGCGCATCGGCCTTCCGGAATGTTATCTTTTCGCTCTTCAACTTGCTTTTGAGACGGTTCATACGTTCAAGGTTCATGTCGCCGCATACAACCTCAGATACCTCAGGAGCCTCAGATAGAAATCTCGCTATGACAGAACCCTGTGCGCCAACACCTAGAACCAGAATTCTCACATTCAAACTCGCCTCCCTTAGAGTTTGGGAGCCGATCGATATACAAAAAAGAGGGAGTTATGGAGATTGACGGCTATGCAGCCTTGACTTCAGCCCATATCTCTACCCATTTTTCTTCTCTTGGAGTGTATTTCCAGAATACAGCGTCCAAAAGTTTCTCCGGCTTGTCTAGCTCAAGTAGTTCGACTGTACTTGGGTCACCAAGGGCTGCTGCCTTCTGATTAGAGGCGCCGTATCCCCAACTGTTCACTAGTTCGGTCATGGACTCAGGTGCAAGAGCCGCATTGATATATTCATGAGCGAGTTTGTAATGTAATTCATCTATTCCCGGAACGATGGAGAATCCACATACCCAAGCCAATCTTCCCTCTTTCGGGTCGAGGAATTCTGAAGGTATCCCTTCACCCCGAAGCATCACTAGTATATCGTTCCATGTCTCCGCCGCAACTACCTCGCCAGTTGCCATCATATTGAAAACCTCGGTGTAGTCCGTCCAGAAAGCACGTGCGTTTGCCTTCAGTTCGAGAAGCTTCTGCTTCACTATCTCCAACTGCTCATCCGTCATGTACCATATTTCATCCCTAGGAATTCCAGCAGCCAAAGCAGCCATTGGACAGATCTCGATTGCGCTATCCATCGCTGAAACCCTACCCTTCAGCCTAGGATCCCACAGAATGTTGTACGAATCAGGCGTCTCTACACCCATCTCTTCAAGGAGGTCAGGCCTGTAGCAGATCGATGAGTACCCCCAGTCCCAAGGAATCATGTAATACTGGTCGTTGATCAGCATGTCTTCCTTAATCGCATCTAATAGTTGTGGATAGATATCCTTGTAGTTGGGTATCAAGGAGATGTCTATAGGTTGAATCACTCCTGCGTCGACCCATCTCTTAATGCTTCCTCCACAAGGATGCACAATGTCGGGCTTGAACCCAGCTTGAAGTTTACTAAAAGCCTCCGACTCATCCACGAAAAAGCTAAACTCAACCTTGACCTTAGGATACTTCTCCTTGAAAGGCGCCCAGAACTCTTCAAGCTCGTAACCCGTCCACTCAAATACGCTTAGGGTAGTCTCAAGTTCCTCGGGCGGTATCTCAGGCGGTTTCTCCGGTGGCTTAGTTAGATAGTAGGCTCCAGCAGCTGCGCCAGCTACCACGACAGCTCCTGCCGCCGCGTACTTCATGTACCTCCGTCTGGAAACTTTCTCAGACAAGGAAAATCTCCTCACCAATTGAA
>Ga0209725_1001867_pt1 | contig 11622 bp, 18 predicted proteins | sample I18A1metaG_FD_184145 | JGI IMG/M metagenome (GOLD analysis project Ga0209725, IMG submission 184145) | Lake sediment bacterial and archeal communities from Gulf of Boni, Indonesia to study Microbial Dark Matter (Phase II) - ​I18A1 metaG... | ecosystem: Environmental > Aquatic > Freshwater > Lake... | reverse complement strand
CTTGCCTGAACTGCGGAAACATCAAACGATACCCAGTGGCGAAGACAAATTAGATTACTTCAGAAAACTCTCGCGTCAAGACTTGGAGTCTCACAAAGAAAGCTGAAGAAAACTGCGAATACTACATTGTTCCCTACACACGTCTGAAATGCCAACTACTAGAGCGATGCGATAACGTCACCTAGGCTCTGTAGGGTAGCCCTTCGTGGGTTCGAATCCTACGCCGCCGCGCCATCTTGCTTGTAAATATGAATGACCCTTCGCGCAGATCCATCGCAGGTCCCACTTACCCGCAGACGTAGTACCTACAGAACTGCTGTTGTTAACATAGTTATCAAACGTTAACTATTTATGCTCCTGGCCAGAGTATTGTACTATGCCAGTGGTTACGAATGCATCGCCAGTAATCGTCTTGGCAAGAATTAGGCGTCTGCAGCTGCTGAAGGAATTGTATGGGATTGTGCTCATGTCTCCCTCGGTCAAGGTAGAATGCGTCGATAGGGGTAAGGAAGCAGGAGCAGATGATGTGCTGGAGATGGAGAAGGGCGTCAGTCAGCGTTGGATTCAACTCGTCAGCTTGAATCGAGAAGAGATGCAGCAAGCGAGGAGCTTGACGGATGAGACGAGGATAGGTCTCGGCGAGGCTGAGGCGTTGGTGCTGGCCAAGCGCAGAAACGTGTTGGCTGTGCTGGATGACAAAGAGGCGAGAGCCATAGCGAAGAGCTGGAATCTGGAATACACGGGCACGATCATGGTTCTGTATGAAGCCTTCGTCAAGAGGCTGATCAGCCATGATGAGCTGGTTGACGATCTGGCGAAGCTGACTAGGATCATGTGGATCTCAACTGACGTGATAACCGAAATCATTCGAAGAGCGAAGGAGGTGAAGAAATGAAGAAGGAAGAACTGGTTGCGACAAGGCTCCCCAAGAGCTTGGTATCCGATTTGAAGAAGATTGAGAGCGCAGAGCAGTCTGACCGCTCCACGGTTCTCCGGAAGCTGCTTTACAGAGCGGTTACAGACTGGAAGAAGGAGTACGCAGCTAGGCTGTATGCTGAAGGTAGGCTGACCTTGGAGAGAGCCGCGATGGATTCGGATACCTCTGTCAGAGAGATGATGGAGTACTTGAAGGCGAGAAAGATACCCGCCCAATATGATCTAGAGGACTTGGAAGAGGACATGAAGAACTTCTACAAGAGAATCGGACGGTGAATTCTCTGAATTCTGAGTAACTTTGAGGCTTCTAACCTTTCACTGGTCGACTAAATAAAAGGCTGAGTTCTCAGATTCAGGACGCTTGTAAATCACTTCATTTCACAGTTACTTCACCATCATTTCGAACATCTAAGTTACGAATACTATATATCGACCGTCGGTTTGTTACTCAGAAGATCGTGTCTAGATTCAGGAGAGAAAAAAAGTCTTGCCTACGCCCTTCGATGTTCCTGCTGACCTTCTGATTGAGAGGTTAGCCAAGTATCTGAAGGAGAACGTAGGTGAAGTATCTCCTCCAACCTGGTCATTGACGGCTAAGACTGGTTCGCATCGCAGCCGCCCTCCACAAGAGGCCGATTGGTGGTATGGTCGGTGCGCTTCACTCCTCAGAAAACTGTACATTCATGGATCAGTCGGGGTTCAGAGGCTGAGAGTTGAATATGGCGGACGAAAGAGGACAGGCCAGCGGATCGAACATTCAAGGAAGGCTGGAGGGTCCTCTATAAGGGAACCGTTTCAGCAGCTTGAGAAGGCGGGCCTCGTAGCGAAAGAGGAGAAGAAGGGAAGAAAACTTACGCGGGAAGGGGTCGGCCTCCTGAACAGGATCTCGGCAGAGGTTTTGAAGGAGACCAAGAAGTCTTCTAGTGAGGGCCAGAAATGAGCGGAGAAGAGCTCACTGATGAAGAGTTAGAAGAGATTCGGAGAAGGAGACTCGCGGAGATTCAGAGAGCGGCAATGGAGGAGCAGAGGAGGGCAAGAGCACAGCAGCAGGTAGAGGCTCAGAAGCAGGTGATTCTGAGGCAGATACTTGCGCCTGACGCTAGGCAAAGGTTGGCTAACATCAAGATGGTCCGGCCAGAATTTGCTGAACAACTCGAGTTGCAGTTGATACAGCTTGCCCAGACCGGGAAGGTAAACATTCCAATATCAGATCAGCAACTCAAGGAAGCTCTGATCCGCCTGCAATCCCAAAGTCGAGAAGTCAGAATAAGGAGACAGTAGATTTTGGCCAGAGTCAAGCACACAGCCAGAAAGAGACGCCTCGCAAAGGCAGGCAGGCAGAAAAGCTCGGTGCCGATGTGGATCGTTGCGAAGACTATGGGTAGATTTCGGTCCCATCCGAAGCGTAGGCATTGGAGAAGAACGAAGCTGAAGGTTTAGGTGGCTCGCATGAGTGCAGAGAAAACTGTTGAGAAGCAGGAGCCGGAAGAGGAGAAAGAAGAGATAGAGATTGTAGAGGAAAGGATGTATGTCGTTCCTTTCAGACGAGTTTGGGCGACACCTAGAGGTAAGAGGACCCCACGCGCCGTGAGGGTGCTGAGAGAGTACGTGGCACGCCACATGAAGGTTGGAGAAGTCGTGATCAGCAACGAAGTCAATGAGCAGATATGGTCGAGAGGAATAAGCAAGCCCCCGAGGAATCTCAGAATAAGAGCTGTGAAGGACAAGGAGGGAAAGGTCATAGTCTACCCTGCCAAAGGGGGGTAGGCTCTGCCACTAATCGCGTCCGATGTCCTGGGCAGCCCGAACATAGGAATCTACTGCGTCAGCACCGAGAATCTTGCGATAGTTCCCTTAGAGGTAACGACAAAGAAGATGAGAAGGTTCGCCGAAGCCCTCCGCGTCGAGGTCTGCTCAACAAGTATTGGAGGATGCAGACTTCTCGGGGCACTCGCGGCAGGCAACTCGAATGGAATCCTCGTACCACAATTCGCAGAGAACGAAGAGATACAGGCGATAAGATCTCATTCTGACATCAATGTTCAAGTTATCCGAGAGAAGAGAAACGCGTTGGGAAACATGATTTTGGCGAATGACAATGGCGCAGTCGTAGACCCGCGACTGCCGAGAACGACGATCAAGGAGATCTCTGACGGGCTTGGGGTGGAGGCGGTGACCGGCGAAATCCTAGGTCTTCCCTGCATAGGCGCCTTTGCGGCCTCAACAAACCACGGAGTTCTCACACATCCCTCAATAAGAGAAGAGGAAAGAAGAAAGATTCAAGAAGTGCTGAAGGTCCCTGTTGAAGCTGGAACCATCAACGGCGGCGTCCCGTACGTAAGGATAGGCATGATGGCAAACAGTAAAGGTGCGGTTGTAGGCTCCTTCACGACGGGACCGGAACTGATGGCGATAACTCGCACGTTCAACCTGGAGTGAAGACCATGACAAGCGTGAAGACCTTCCAGATCGAAGGTGAGATAAGAAAGCCGAGAGCCGTCCTTCCATTCTCGAAGCTCGTGAGAGCTCTTGACGAGAAGAAGGCCATAGAGAGGATCTACACGCTCTTCGGAAGCCGACACAAGGCGAAACGTTTTCAAATCAAGATCCTCAAGATCGAGGAGAAAACGGAGGGTAGCTAGCAATCGTCGCGGCCAAAAGGCAACAGCTAACTTCGACAGAGGACGAAGCGATCAGGCAGCTCCTGGTCGAGATCCGGCTGTTGGAAGGATCGGCAAGAATCATCCAATCGAGGCACGATGTTGTCCAAGCTGCCTTAAGGGAAACTCTGGTCGCAAGTTCAACCTTAGAGGGAATCAAAGAGAAAGCCAAAGGAACAGAGACCTTAGTTCCAATTGGAGGAGACTCGTACATTAGAGCTGAGATCTCCGACAGCGAAAAAGTGATAATGGGAGTCGGAGCCAACGTCTGCATGGAGAAGAAGATCGAAGACTCCACAGCTGAACTGAAGAACAGACAGGCTGAGCTGGAGAAGCTCAGAATATCTCTCCAACAGCAGCTGGGCCAAACTGTCTCAAGGCTAGAGGATGACCGGGCAAAACTCAACGACCTACTGAGGAGGAAAGCCGGAGAGAACGTGGAGGTTGTTTGACAAACTAAGGACGCATATGGAAAGCTTCCTCGACAAGTTTTCGAAGACAGAGATCAAGGGAAAAGAGCTCGACAGACTATTAGAAGAGTTCAAGATCCTTCTCGTCCAGAATGACGTTGCTCTTGAAGTAGCAGAACACATATGCCAAATAATGAAGCAGAAGGTTGAGGAGACGCCCATTCCAAGACTCGGAGATAGAGCTACAATTCTCAAATCGATACTGCGCACAGTTCTGACAGATGTGCTAAACTCGGCCGGAAGACTGGATATTCTCGAAAGAATTGAGCGAAAGCGCGGCACGGGTCAACCTGCAGTAGTGATCTTTGTGGGCATAAACGGCACAGGGAAAACCACGACGGTCGCAAAGGTCGCGAACCTCCTCCAGAAGAAGGGATTCAGCGTCGTAGTTTCATGTAGTGACACCTACAGGACTGGATCGATAGAGCAACTCGAAACGCATGCCAAGAGAGTTGGAGTAAGGACCGTAAAGCACAAGTACGGCTCTGACGCCGCGGCGGTCGCATTTGATACGATCAACTATGCGAGATCTCACGGAATAGACGCGGTACTCATAGACACCGCAGGAAGAATTCAAACAGACAAGAACCTGATGAAGGAAATGGAAAAGATCGTTAAGGTTACATCACCAGACCTGACAATCTTTGTCGGAGACGCGTTGGCTGGAAACGACGCTGTCTCACAAGCACAGGAATTCACAAAATACGTCGAGATAGACGGAAGCATACTGACCAAGCTTGACGCAGACGCCAAGGGCGGGTCGGCGATCTCTATAGCCTACGTTACGAAAACTCCGATCATTTTCTTCGGAGTGGGGCAAGGGTACGATGACCTCACAGCCTTCGACTCAGATACTCTAGTGGCCAGAATGTTGGCCTAGCGTTCGAACGGGCTTTTATATTCGCGAAGCAGATGACATCAGATTGAGGTCTGACACTTGGTGAAACTGAAAGGCAGGGATCTCCTCTCTTTGGCTGAGCTCACGAAACAGAATATGGTGGATTTGCTGAAGCAGGCACAGAGGCTCAAGAAAAGAAGAATAGCAATAACGACCACAATCGCTCTCCGCCCCAAGATCTTGGCTATGATCTTTGAAAAGCCCTCGACCCGGACAAGAGTATCCTTCGAAGCTGCAATGCGTCAACTTGGAGGACAGGCACTGAACCTGAGTTGGAGTGAGCTTCAGCTCAGCAGGGGAGAAACACTCGCGGACACAGCGCGGGTACTGAGTCGATATGTCGACGGAATCATGGCGAGAGTCTACTCGCATGGAAACCTCATAACTCTGGCGGAGAACGCAGCAGTCCCTGTGATCAACGGGCTTTCTGATCTTTATCACCCGTGTCAAATCTTGGCGGATTTTCTCACAATCTTGGAGAGAAGGGGTAGAGTGGAAGATCTGAAGCTTTCATACATTGGAGATGGAAACAATGTCTGCAACACCTTGCTCGTGGGCTGCTCGAGAGTGGGAATGGATATCAGCGTTGCTCATCCTGAAGGTTATGGGCCGCATGCAGATGCAGTGGGACTTGCGGGAGAGTTCTCCAAGGTTTCAGGCTCGAAGGTTGAGCTGACCGTTGAACCTGAAGTTGCAGCCAAGGACGCCGACGTACTGTACACTGACACCTTTGTGTCGATCGGCCAAGAGGCAGAACGGGAAAAGAGGTTGAGCGCCTTTATCCCCAAATATCAAGTCACTGAGGAAACTTTTCGAACCGCCAAACCTGACGCAATCTTCATGCATTGTCTCCCAGCGCACAGAGGTGAAGAGGTGACCAGCGAAGTAATCGATGGGCCCAGATCAGTGGTCTGGGACGAAGCCGAAAACAGGCTTCACATCCAAAAGGCCATTCTCCTCTCACTGCTCGGATGAGCCCCCCTGATGACAATTCTCATAGCCGCCTCCAAGAGTGACCTGGCGGCTGCAAATATCGCTGACATGCTCATCAGGAAGTATTCCTTCGATGAAACCGGGGAGTCATCAGCAGGAAAACCTGTCTACAGAAAGAATGGACTCCGACTAGTCTATCTCGAAGTCGATGACATCTACGCTGACAATTTGGACCAGAGCTTCGAGGCGGACATGATCATTTTCGCGTCAAGGCACAAGAGCGAGAGCGGCGAGCCCACGTTGACAACCCACATCTCAGGAAACCTGACTTCAGAAGCTCGTTTCGGAGGGAAACCGAAGAGACTTGCGTTGGCGCACGCTAACCTGATGAAGGCGGCCCTCATGGCCCTGAAATCTGCCAAGGAAAGGCTCGGGCTGGCACGGTACTTGGTCTCAGTGGAGGCAACACATCATGGCCCAACTGAGCTGCAGGTTCCTTCAATATTCGTTGAGATTGGAAGCTCAGAGATGCAGTGGAGAGATGAGAAGGCAGCTGAGGCAGTCGCTGACGCGATCTACAGCTCTGCAACGAAACCTGCGTCTGGAAAGCCGGCAGTAGGTTTTGGAGGAGGGCACTATTCGTTGAAGCATACAGAGGTGAACTTGGCGGAGGAATACGCAGTCGGGCACATATTGCCCAAGTACTTCTTTGATTCATTCGACGCGTCGATGATTCAGCTGGCCTTCGATAGAACCGCGGGCGTCTGCAAAACGGCCATCATTGATTGGAAGGGTGTTCGCGGCCCTGAACGGAGAAGACTAGTCGAATTCCTCGAGGACAACGACATCACCGTAGTCCGGGTGTAAAGATACCACCGCTTTCACGACTGACTGAACGTCTAACACCAAGTTTACACCTGCGAAAGGTTAAAAGGAACTCGTTGCTATTCCCAGCGAGATCTCGATCGGAGACTTGCCTTTGAATCTAGCAGAGTTCCTTCAGTCATCGCGCAGGTTGCTTCAAGCGACGACGAGGCCGGGCAGAGATGAACTTTGGATGCTCTTCAAGATAAGCATGATCGGAGTCGTAGCAGTGGGAATGATAGGTTTCATGGTGCGAGTTATCTTCTGGTTCATCAACCTTGCTCCATAGGGAGAGGAACAGTTGTCTCAGCAGAAGCCGAGGATGCAGATCTTTGCCGTTCGAACAACGAGCGGCCAAGAGAAGACAGTGGCAAATCTCTTGACATCGAGAGTGACATTAAAGAAGCTCCCGATTGCGAGTATCCTCGCTCCAGAGATTATCAAGGGATACATATTCGTTGAGGCTCCGGGACCTCATTTTGTTGATGAAGCAATTTCAGGCATAAAGCATGCGAGGGCGCGAACGAAGGGCGTTATAGGCGTCTCTGCTATTGAGAGATTCTTGGTAACGAAGCCTGTGATTCAAGATCTAGGCTCAGGAGATCTCGTCGAGGTTGTAGGAGGACCCTTCAGGGGATTGAAGGCCAAGATCACCGACATTGACAAGGCCAAGGAAGAGTTGACGATCGAGCTGCTCGAAGAGGGATTCGCAACCCTCCCGATCACAGTTCACGCTGACTATGTGAAACTTGTTCAGAAGGCAGGTGGAGAAGGTGGGAGAGAAGAAGCAAGTTGAAGCTCTAGTGGCTGGCGGCCGCGCCACGGCAGGTCCACCCCTTGGACCTGTCCTCGGACCATTGGGCGTCAACGTTCTTCAGATAGTGAACAAGATAAACGAGCTGACCAACGCCTACGCTGGTATGAAGGTTCCAGTCAAGATAATAGTCGATCTCGAATCGAAGGAGTTCGAGGTAGAAGTAGGCACACCCACAACATCGGCACTGATCGTGAAGGCACTCGGAATCGAGAAGGGCTCTGGAACCTCCAAGACTCAGAAAGTAGGTAATCTCACCATGGACCAAGTCATCAACATCGCTCAGATGAAGTTGCCTAGCAGCTACTCCACATCGCTAAAGGGTGCAGTGAAAGAAGTCCTTGGATCTTGCATCAGCATGGGAGTTACTGTCGACGAAAAGGAGCCGACAGAAATCATGAAGGAGATCAATGACGGCAGACACGACAAGACCTTGTCTGCGTAGAGAGGAACGGATCCTAATTCTTTCCAGAACAAGAGATGATTCCCCCCACAGCAGTAAAGGGTTTATTTATTGCTGGCGGTGTCTATTTCGGAAAGCTGGAATGTCTAATGCCTCTGCCAAAAGAGAGCCTGCTCAACGCTGTGGAAGAGATGAAGAAGAAATCGCAGAAGAGGAAATTCAAGCAGGCAATCGAGCTAGTCATCAAGCTCAGAGACGTAGACACGAAGAAGCAGGAAGGCAGGATCTCTGAAATGGTTCTTCTCCCAAATCCGATGGAGAAGCCCGTCAAGGTCTGCTTCATTGCGACAGGCGACCTAGCTGTCAGGGCGAAGAAGGGAGGCGCAGACTTGGTCCTGGGCAGAGATGAATTGGAGAGGCTGGGGAGAGAGAAGAAGGAGGCACGCAAGATCGCAAGGCAGTACGACCAATTCGTTTCAGAGGCCCCACTGATGCCGTTGGTTGGTAAGACCTTGGGACCAGTGTTAGGCCCAAGAGGAAAGATGCCTCTACCCGTGCCACCGAATGTTGTAGTGGAGGACGCTTTGAGTAGGCAACGGCGAACTGTTCGAATCAGAGTGAGAGACCAACCTGTCGTTCAATGTCGCGTCGGCACCGACGACATGTCCACAGAGAAGATTGTTGAGAACATAGAGGCTGTGGTGGCCGCGGTTGAGGGAAAACTAGAGAGAGGCCTAGGAAACGTTGGAAGTCTGATGATAAAACCCACTATGGGATCACCGATCAAGGTTCCCCTCACAAGAGGGTAGGGCAGCTATGCGACTCGATGGAAGAGTACCCGAACAGAAGCTTTTGGCTGCGAAGCAACTTGCAGACAATGTGAAGATGCACAAGGCCTTGGCCGTCGCTGACCTCGCCAAGGTAAGATCGTCGCAGATTCTCGAGATGCGGAAGAAGCTCCGCGGCAAAGTGAAGTTGCTTGTGACGAAGAACATGCTGTTCAGAAAGGCTGCCAAGACCCTGGAAAAGGAAAGAGACAACATAGTCGAGTTCGCAGATTCTCTCTCAGGCCCAAATCTGTTTCTATTTACCAACATAGACCCGTTTGAGCTTGCGATCCTTCTCGACAAGAGCAAGGTCAGGGTCCCTGCCAAGATAGGCGATACCGCGACCAGCGAGATAATGGTTCCAGCGGGGAACACAGGCTTACCGCCCGGACCAATAATAAGCGAGTTCAGCGAGGCAAAGATCCCAACAAGGATAGAGGGTGGAAGCATATGGGTCTCGAAGGACACTGTAGTCGCCCATAAGGGAGATGTGATCAATGCTAGGGTGGCCTCGGTTCTGTCAAAGCTTGGCGTCAAACCCATAGAGGCGAGGATATCGCTCAAAGCAGCCTACGATGAGGGCCTAATCTTCAGCCAAGATGATCTTCAGCTTGACTTGAAAGCATACAGTGACGACTTTGCCCTCGCTGCTAGACAAGCCTTAGGGCTCGCGGTCGAAGCAAACTATGTGACCCCAGAAACAGCGCAGACGATTCTGGGCAAGGCTCATCGACAAGCGTTGGCACTGGCAGTCGAATCGGAGTATCCCGCTGAAATAGCGATGCCAGAAATCTTGAAACACGCCTTTATCGAGATGAAAGCCGTATCGGAAAGCCTGGCATCAGCCAACAAGGAGGCAGCGCCAGTAAGCTTCGAGGCACCTGCTCCAGCACAAGTCATTCCGCCAGAAGTGGAGGTGCCTTCGGCCGAAAAAGCTCTTCCAGAAGAGGCGAGGCCTCCTGAGGTCAAAGTTGTCCCAGCCCCAACGCCACCGAAGGTTGAAACACCGCTGGAAAAGGCTCAGCCCTCAGAAGCCCCTGCCGCTAAGCCGGAGAAAGCCGTTGCGGAAAAGCCTCGGAAGCCCGGGAAGCCGAAGGCAAGGAAGAAGCCGATCGGCGAGTATGTGGAACCGAGGCCTAAGAAGAAAGTTGTAAAGGAAAAGGCTAAAAGGGAGAAGGCAAAATCGAGATAGCCGCTCGATTCGACATCGTCACAATTGAGGTGTAATGTCAGTGAAGTATGTGTACGCCGCGATGCTATTACATTCCGCTGGTCAGCCCATTAGCGAAGACGGAGTCAGGAAAGTCCTAGGCGCTGCTGGCGTCAAAGTTGAGGAGTCGAGAGTGAAGGCCCTCGTGGCAACCTTGTCTGAAGTCAAGATCGACGAGGTTCTGAAGAACGCGTCGACGCTTGCTGTGGCTCCAGTGGCAGCCGTCGCGCCTGCAGCTTCTGCGGGAGAGAAGAAAGCCGAGGCAAAGGAAGAGAAGAAGAAGGAAGAGGAAGCCCTCGAGGGACTCGGCGCCCTATTCGGCTAGACCGATAGGGTAGGTAGCCAACACTTTTACCTATACAGTACGTTCCTCCTATTCTATTGGTCGGAGCTGCTCCTAGTGACGAGTAGGCCTAGTGACGAATTCGATCTGCCTTTCTTCAAGGAGAATGGTTTCGCTAGGAGAAAGTGCGTGAAGTGCGGTAGCTACTTCTGGACGCAGGATCATGAGAAACAGGATTGTGGAGATGCACCGTGTCAAGAATATACGTTCATAGGCAATTCGCCTGCGCAGAGAAGCTACACACTTTCAGAGATGAGAAGTCAGTTCCTATCGTTCTTCGAAAAGAATGGACATGCGGTCATCAAGCCCTATCCGGTCATAGCCAGATGGAGAGATGACGTCTACCTGACAGGAGCCTCCATCTTTGACTTCCAACCATATGTCACGGAGGGAATCCTTCCCCCGCCGGCGAATCCACTTGTAATCAGCCAGCCCTGCCTCAGGCTCACAGACATAGACAATGTCGGCCCCACGATGGGGAGGCATTTGACAGTCTTTGAGATGGGGGGACACCACGCATTCAACTATCCCGACAGAGAGATATACTGGAAGGATCAGACTGTAAGGTATCATCACGAACTTCTCACAAAGGAATTAGGGGTCAGATCAGAACTTGTCCAATACAAGGAGCATTTCTGGTCAGGCGGAGGAAATGCAGGCCCTGATCTTGAAGCAAGTGTAACCGGGCTGGAGATATCGACCCTCGTCTTCATGTTCTACAAGATCGTCGGAGACAAGCTCGTTGAAATGCCTATCAGAACCGTAGATACGGGCTACGGCATCGAGCGGTGGACTTGGCTCACCCAGGGCTCAACCAACGGGTTCCAGCCCATCTATGGCGAAGTCTTGGATTCCATCATGCGTCTGGCCGGGGTGAAGGCTGAAGACGAACTGATTGCAGCAAGCTCGCGTCTGTCGGGCATGATGATCACAGAAACATCGTCCGATAGAATCCAGTCGCGTAAGAGAGTCGCCGACAGACTTCGAATCGACTGGCAGGAACTAGAAAGGCTGCTGACGCCAGTTGAAAATGTCTTCGCTGTAGCTGATCATACGAAGTCGATAGCGTTCATTCTTTCCGAAGGGGTGGTTCCCTCTAACGTTCAGGAAGGATACTTGACTCGGTTGCTGATACGCCGGACGTATAGGTTACTGAAAAACCTCGGCATCGAAGATAAGCTGCAGGACATTGTGGACATGCAGATTTCATACTGGGGCCGGGATTTCTCAAGCCTGAAGGAGATGAGAAGTGACATCATTCGGG
>Ga0209725_1001866_pt1 | contig 11634 bp, 8 predicted proteins | sample I18A1metaG_FD_184145 | JGI IMG/M metagenome (GOLD analysis project Ga0209725, IMG submission 184145) | Lake sediment bacterial and archeal communities from Gulf of Boni, Indonesia to study Microbial Dark Matter (Phase II) - ​I18A1 metaG... | ecosystem: Environmental > Aquatic > Freshwater > Lake... | reverse complement strand
CGTCGGAGTCCTGAGGAAGGAGGATGCGATCAGACTCGGCGTAGTTGGGCCGGTTCTACGAGGCTCAGGCGTGAGGTTCGATGTGAGAAAGGACTCTCCGTACGGTGCCTATGATAGGGTGGACTTCGAGATTCCCACATTCAAAGATGGAGACAGCCTCTCGAGGTGGCTAGTCAGATTTGAGGAAATCAAGCAGAGCATCTCGATCCTGAGGCAAGCGATACGAGACATCCCGAATGGGCCGATCGCCAGAAAGAGTCCCATCGTGATTCCCAGAGGAGAGGCGATCGGCAGAGTCGAGTCCTCCCGTGGAGAGATAAACCACTACATTGTGGGAAACGGAAGCGACAAACCATACCGAGTCAAGATGAACACCGGCTCGTTCAAGAACTTGCTGGCGCTTCCGTTCTTGCTGAAAGGCGCCCGGATAGGTGACATGCCAATAATCTACGGGAGCCTAGACTACTGGCCAGTGGAAGCGGACAGATAGGAGATGAAGCGAATGTCTGCTGCCGAGGCCTTCTGGGAGGGCCTGGAACACCTCTTCAAGAAGACTTTCACACTGAAGCATCCCTACCAGAAACGCGAACTTCCAGACGGTTATCGAGGGAGGCATCTGCTCTACTTGGATCGGTGCACGGGATGCGGCATATGTGCGTGGATCTGCCCCGAGAAATGCATCACGATGATACCCGTTACGAATGAGAAGGCGTACCCGCAGAACCCTGAGAAGAGGTTCCCGCAGTACTGGTATGTCCGCTGCTGTTTTTGTCACTTTTGTACTGACTACTGTCCGACCGCCGCTTTAGACTATACGAAGGACTATGACCTTGCAGAGTACGAGAAAGAGTTGATCATCTGGAGCCCGGAGAGGTTGTCCAAGGTTCCTGAGGGATACGAAGGACATCGCACAAAGTTTCATGGCTGGGCCGGCGTAGATCACGTGCCCTCGACGAAAGAGCAGTGAAGCATGGAATGAGCGAAATCCAAGACAAGATCATTCGTAGGATGGCTCGGCGGAAGAAATCCCGGCGACGAACACGGGGGCCATACCGTAAGTCGTCAACGGCTGGACTAAGAGCTGTCGCATCATAGAGCAATCACATCACAGTCGTCAGATCGAGCCGCAAGGGTCAGGCATGGCCTGTGAAGGAGTGTGCAAATATAGAAGTATGACGTACGTTATGAGACAGGCGAAACGCCGCATCCTGCGCGTGGAGTGAAACACAATGACGCTCAACGTGAGCAAGATACGAGCAGATTTCCCGATTCTGAAGCGAAAGATAGGCCGGAAACCGCTCGTCTATTTGGATAGCGCCGCAACCTCCCAAAAGCCGAAGCCCGTCATCGACGCGATAGAACGATACTATAAGAAATACAACGCCAACGTTCACCGAGGCGTTCACCGTCTAAATGAAGAGGCAACCATTGCCTTCGAGGAATCAAGGGAGAAGTTCGCTCGTTTCGTCGGGGCAAAGGCTGCCAAAGAGATAGTCTTCGTGCGGAATGCAACCGAGGCCCTGAACCTAGTGACATTCAGTTGGGCTAGGGCAAGTCTCAAACCCGGAGACCACGTTCTCCTGACTGAGATGGAGCATCACAGCAACATCATTCCATGGCAGATACTGGCAAAGGAAAGAGGCGTCAAGCTCGACTACGTGAAGATCAACGACGACGGAGTTTTGAACTGGGAGAGCTTCGAAGAGTTGATCAAAGAAAGACCGAAAGTCCTCAGCCTTGCTCACGTCTCAAATGCGTTGGGGACAATCAACCCTGTGAAGCAGATGGCGCAGGAAGCCCACAAAGTAGGCGCGACAGTGATAGTCGACGCTGCGCAATCCGTTCCCCACATGCCGGTCGACGTTCTGGATCTCGAATGCGACTTCATGGCCGTCTCGGGCCACAAGATGTTGGCACCGACCGGGATAGGAACGCTCTACGGAAGATATGATCTTCTGGATCAAATGGAGCCGTTCATGGGAGGCGGAGAGATGATCAAGGAAGTTCATCTTCAAGACGCCCGATGGAACGATCCTCCCTGGAAGTTCGAGGCCGGCACTCCGAACATTGAGGGAGCTATCGGCCTAGGAGCGGCTGTCGATTACCTGTCAGACATAGGAATGCAAAACGTTCGGCAGCATGAGAAGGATATCACCAAGTACGCCTTGGATCAGCTCGAAGACGTGAGAGGGCTCGTGCTCTACGGCACTAGAGACGTAGACAAACGTGGGGCCGCAGTCTCATTCAATCTTGGAGACATTCACGCTCACGACCTCGCTACCATTCTTGACACCCAGGGCATAGCCATAAGGTCAGGGCATCATTGCGCGCAACCCCTAATGGAACGGTTGAAGGTTCCGGCCACAGCGCGCGCAAGCTTCTACATCTACAACACAAAGCGGGAAGTTGACCTACTTGTCCATGCTCTTGAGACTGCCAGGAAGATGTTCAAGGCATGACCGCCGGGGTCTACAAGGAAGTAATCCTTGACCATTACAGACACCCGAGAAACTACGGAGATCTCCCGAGCGCAAACGCTCGCGCCAAGGATTCTAACGTTTTGTGCGGCGACACAATTGAGATGGAACTGAGACTGAAGGGGAACACGGTTGATGACATAAGGTTCCGAGGACAAGGATGTGCAATAAGCCTAGCATCTGCTTCCATGCTCACGGAACTCTCCAAAGGAAAATCGATCTCAGAGATCAAGAAACTCGGAAAGAAAGACATCATCAGGCTCCTCGGCGCAGATCCGGGATCAACTAGAATCGAGTGCGCGCTTCTCGGCCTCAAGGTTCTGAAGATGGCGATCTATGCGCATTTGGGCGTCAAGATGCCAGAAGAGCTTGAAGAAGCATGATGGAATCCAGTCGAAAGAGGACGAGACGCCGAGCGAAGGAACAACCACTAGGCGTTTCGACACTCCAACCGTGAAGTTGCACTGAAGATCCACATCTGAACCGCATAACCCTTATTAGCGCGTCGTCTTGTGCTAAGAGGGAGTTTCGCTAAGGTTCCTATTTCTCGGGGCCTAATGAGCGTCTAGATATCGGAGAGAGACGATCACTTGAAGGATGAGGAGAAGAGGAAGGCCATAGACGTTTTTCGGCATCACTTTGTACCGAAACATGAGATTTTGCCAAAGCGCGAGGCGGAGGAGCTTCTGGAACGCCTCCACATCAAGGCGCACCAACTGCCGTATTTGAAGGGTGATGACCCAGCCGCGAGGCAGATAGGAGCGAAGCCGTGGGACGTTGTCAAGGTCACCCGGCGTAGCCCCACTGCTGGAGAAGTTGTAGTCTATCGCTACGTCATCGAGAGTTCAGCTGGAGGAAGCAAACCTGACCACGCACGTTGAACCCCAAATGTGGGGCCTGGTCAAGGAGTTCTTCCGAGAGAAGGGTCTAGTTAGACAACACGTCGACTCCTGCAACGATTTCATCGAAACAGGCCTGCAAGCAATCATAGACGAAGTAGGCTCGATCCCGATAGAGATCGAAGAGTACCCGTTGAAGATCAAGCTTGGGAAGATCGAGATTGGCACACCGAGAGTAACCGAGGTTGATGGATCCGAAAGACCGGTCTACCCAACAGAGGCGAGAGTGCGGAACCTCACGTATGCCGCACCTTTGCATCTTGAGATGACGCCTGTGATCGGCGAACGTGAAGGTCAGACTGAGGTCGTATACATCGGCGACTTTCCCGTCATGCTACGGTCGAAGATATGCCCGCTCTCCAGATTGACGCCTGATGAGATGATCAGCATAGGCGAGGACCCGATCGATCCTGGCGGATACTTCATCGTCAATGGCGCGGAACGCGTCGTAGTTGCGCTCGAGGACCTAGCGGCGAACAAGATCCTCGTAGATGTCGAGAAGACCGGAGTCAACCCCGTCTACAAGGCAAAGATATTCTCGACGACTTTGGGCTTTCGAGCACGAACCGAGGTCACCCTGAAAGCCGACGGGGCTATCTATGTTGTGGTTCCTGGGGTTCCGGCCGAGATTCCTCTAGTAGTCTTGGTGAAGGCTCTCGGCGTCCAAGAAGACCTGAAGATCGCCGAACTGGTCTCTGATGAGGAGACGATCCAGAATCAGCTCGAAAGTTCGTTCGAGAAAGCACAAGGCATCTTGTCTGTGAAGGACGCGCTCCTGTACGTTGGAAACCGGCTCGCGCCTGGGCAAGTTGAAGATTATCGCGCGAAGAAGGCCGAGACGGTCATCGACCGCAACTTTCTTCCCCACATCGGGCGCACGGCCGCCGAAAGGAAAGATAAGGCGTTCTTCCTCGCAGAGATCGCGACAAGGATCATCGAACTGAAGCTTGGCAGACGAGGCCCAGACGACAAGGACCACTACTCTAACAAGCGGCTTAAACTCGCTGGCGCCTTGATGGCGGACCTTTTCAGGATCTCGTTCCGAAACTTGATCCGGGACCTGAAATATCAGCTTGAACGCATCACGATCAGGCGACATCAGGAGCTTTCAATCACAAACGCAATCAGACCCGGCATAATCACAGAACGAATTCAACATGCTGTCGCTACTGGAAATTGGGTTAGGGGAAGAGTCGGCGTTACTCAGCTGCTTGACCGGACTAACTACTCCTCAACCCTCAGTCACCTGAGGCGACTCCAGTCCCCGTTGAGCAGGAGCCAGCCTAACCTGGAAGCGCGAGACCTACACCCGACTCACTGGGGCAGGCTATGCCCCAACGAGACCCCTGAAGGATCTAACTGCGGTCTCGTGAAGAACTTGGCGTTATCCTCTACGTTGTCGATTGGGACTGACTCAAGAGAGTTCGTGCTCAAGCTGCGGCGAATGGGAGTGGTTCCGATCGAGGAGGCAGACAGCAAGGTGACCGCCGCCGGAGCGAAAGTCATTGTTGACGGGCTCATGGCAGGCATTGCGCGTGCGCCCAATCAGCTCGTGGAAGAGCTGATCCACATGCGTAGAACCGGCGAGATAAGTTCCGAGGTAAACGCTGCGTACTTTCCTCCTGAGAGAGAGAACGCTCGAGGGTGTGTCTACGTAAACTGCGACACTGGCAGAGTTCGGAGACCTCTCATCATAGTAGAAAATGGGGTTCCCAAACTGACCCGCGAGCAGATCGAAGCTGTTCACAGGGGCGAGATGCGATGGGAGGAACTCGTTGAGAAGGGAATAATCGAGTACTTGGACTCGGACGAGGAAGAGAACGCGCTTGTGGCCCTCGATGTTTCTAAGATCTCGAAGGACACTACGCATTTGGAGCTCACTTCCTACACGATACTGGGCATTTGTGCCTCGATCATTCCGTATTCGGAGCACAATCAGTCGCCGAGGAACGCGTATGAGTCTGCGATGGCCAAGCAGGCGCTTGGGGTTTCCTGCACCAACTTCTTCAACCGAGTAGACTCTAGATCACATCTCCTGCACTACCCACAAATGCCTCTCGTCAGAACGAAACCTATGGAGATCATAAACTACGACGACAGGCCCGCGGGCCAGAACTGTGTGGTTGCCGTACTCTCCTTCCAAGGCTACAATATGGAAGACGCCATCGTGGTTAACCGCTCATCAGTGGACCGCGGACTTGCGCGCTCTACGTTCTTCAGGATCTACGAAGGTGAGTGTAGACAGTACCTTGGAGGACTGCGGGATAAGTTCGAGATTCCTGAACCGGGCACTAGAGGATACAGAGGCGACAGATACTATCGCCTCCTCGAGGAAGACGGTATCATCTCCGCAGAGGCTGATGTTAGCGGCAACACGGTCCTCGTAGGTAGAACGAGCCCGCCGAGGTTCCTGGAGGAGTATCGCGAATTCGAAGTCAAGGGGCCGACCAAACGTGATTCATCTGTGGGTATGCGCCCCTCAGAAGTTGGCGTTGTCGACACAATCTTCGTCACAGAATCAATTGAGGGCAGCAAACTGGTCAAGGTGAAAGTCAGGGACACACGAATTCCCGAGCTTGGAGACAAGTTCGCGTCGAGGCACGGGCAGAAGGGAGTCATAGGCCTCTTGGTTCCTCAACAGGACATGCCCTTCACGAGTGAAGGCACAGTTCCAGATATCATCATCAATCCTCATGCTTTCCCCTCCCGTATGACGATTGGGCAGTTCGTAGAATCGCTGGCCGGAAAAGTTGGCGCGCTCAGGGGTGAGCCCGTCGACGGAACCCCGTTCAGCAATGAGCGTCCGGAGCAACTTCGTGACGCGCTACTGAAGCTCGGGTTCACCAACAGCGGAAGTGAGGTATTCTACAACGGCATAGATGGCAAGCGCTTCACCGCTGACATCTTCGTCGGTGTCGTCTACTATCAGAAGCTCCACCACATGGTTGCAGACAAGATGCACGCGCGAGCCCGCGGCCAAGTGCAGATGCTAACCAGACAGCCTACGGAGGGAAGGGCTCGGGGCGGGGGACTAAGGTTCGGCGAGATGGAGCGCGACTGCCTGATAGGGCACGGAGCATCAGCGCTGCTGAGAGACCGGCTTCTTGAGGAGTCAGACAAGTACACGGTCATGATTTGCGAGGTATGCGGTCTCCTCGCCTACCATGACATCAAGCAGAACAAGTACGTGTGCCGAATCTGCGGCGAACGAGCGGTCATCTCACCAGTTGCTCTATCATACGCTTTCAAGCTGCTTCTCCAGGAGTTGATGGCGCTCGGCGTGGCACCAAGACTCAACATTTCGGAGCGTGCATAAGATGGCGATGATTGAAGAAGCGACCAAAGTCATCGGCAGCATCAGGTTCACGTTGCTTTCGCCAAATGAGATACGTCGCCTCTCAGCCGTCGAGGTCCAGACAGCGGACACATATGACGAGGACGGCGTCCCAATAGTTTCCGGACTCATGGACGGAAGACTGGGAACACTTGAGCCCAGACAGAAATGCAAGACATGCGGAAACACCGCTATCAGTTGCCCCGGCCACTCTGGGCACATAGAACTTGCTGAGCCCGTAATTCACGTTGCATTTGCCAAACTCATACACAAGCTGCTCTCCGTCACCTGCCGGAACTGCGGCAGGATCCTCATGTCAAATGAAAGGATCGAGAGCTACAATGCAAAGATCGCGGAAGAGAAGAAACGTCTCAACGAAGTTCCCACAGCTTTCTTTGACGGAATCATGAAGGAGGCAAAGAAGGTTCAAGAATGCCCGCACTGTGGGACAAGACAACATACCATCGAACACCAGAAACCAACCACATTCATCGACGAGACCGGAGCTCGCCTAACTCCAAGCGCAATCAGGGAAATGCTTGAACGGATCCCTGATGATGATCTCCGTATTCTTGGGATGGATCCGTCTGCTGCAAGACCCGAGTGGATGGTTCTCCAGGTCCTACCAGTCCCCCCTGTAACAGTGCGCCCATCAATTACTCTGGAGTCAGGCATTAGGTCAGAAGATGATCTCACGCACAAGCTCGTTGACATAATCCGAATCAACCAGAAACTCCGGGAGGCCCTTGAGTCAGGCGTCCCGGTGAATATCATTCAGGAACTGCATGACCTGCTCCAGTATCACGTGACCACCTACTTTGACAATGAAGTATCGGGCCTCCCTCCCGCCCGGCACAGATCAGGAAGGGCGCTGAGGACGATCAGTCAACGCCTCAAAGGCAAGGAAGGTAGATTCCGGGGCAACCTGTCTGGCAAACGGGTCGACTTCTCAGCTAGAACCGTGATCTCTCCAGACCCCAACTTGGACATTAGCGAGGTTGGAGTGCCAGTGGATATCGCTGCACGATTGACCATCCCGGAGCGCGTCACGCAATGGAATATCGATGAAATGCGGAGGCTAATCCGGAACGGCCCCGACCAATACCCCGGAGCTCTCTACATCGTGCGACCAGACCAGAGACGAGTCAGGCTAGAGTTCGTAACGGAGCGAGACAGCCTTGCAGACGCAATCGAGCCAGGTTTCGTTGTTGAACGTCACATCAGAGACGGCGACATCGTACTCTTCAACAGACAGCCGTCGCTTCACAGAATGTCAATAATGGCTCACACGGTCAGAGTCTTGCCGTACAAGACTTTCAGGCTGAACCCGTGTGTGTGCCCACCTTACAACGCCGACTTTGATGGCGACGAGATGAACCTACATGTCCCACAAAGCGAAGAGGCGCGAACTGAGGCACGGCTGCTGATGCAGGTCCAAGACCAGATTCTATCGCCTCGGTACGGGGGGCCAATAATAGGTGCAAAGACCGATCTGCTCACTGCTGCGTACCTGCTCACCCGCAAGTCCACGTTGCTCACGAAGGACGAGGCCTGCAGGTTGCTGGCTGCTGCCGGCTACACGGGCGAACTTCCTGAGCCAGCAATGAGGCGGCCAGTCGAGCTCTGGACGGGCAAGCAGATCTTCAGCCTATTCCTACCGCGAGGGTTCAGCTTTGCTGCAAAGTCCAGCATGGTGACAAAGGACGACAAAGAGCATGTCATAATACGCAACGGCAAACTAGAGGAAGGCGTCATCGACAAGAACTCAATCGGCGCCGAACGGTCCGAGAGTCTCTTCCACAGAATCGTGAAGGATCAAGGGTCTGAAACCGGGCGTGAGTTCCTCAATCGCATCGCCAAGCTTCTGGACCGCTTCGTGCTGATGAAGGGCTTTTCATACTCAATCAAAGAGCTTGATGTCCCTCCAACCATCAAGGAGAAGATAGACAAAGTAATCCGAAAAGCTGAGGACCGTGTTTACGGCCTGATCGAGAGCTACAGTCAAGGAACGCTTGAAAGGCTTCCAGGTCAATCACTTGCAGAATCACTTGAGATTAGAATAATGGATGAACTATCAAAGGCTCGTGATGTCGCCGGCGAATACGCAGACGAGTACTTGGACGAGAGGAATAGCGGCGTGATCATGACTAGGACAGGAGCCCGCGGGTCATCGCTGAACGTGGCGCAGATGATAGCGTCTGTGGGGCAGCAGTCCATTCGCGGTCAAAGGATCCGGAGAGGCTACAGAGACCGCGTACTGTCTTTCTTCCGGCCGGGAGATGCAGGTCCTGAGGCAAGAGGCTTCGTCTACTCGTCGTATCGAGACGGTCTGACCCCCATCGAGTTCTTCTTCCACGCGATGGGAGGGCGCGAAGGATTAGTGGACACGGCAGTTCGGACGCAACAGAGCGGATACATGCAGAGGAGGCTGATCAACGCTCTTGAACATTTGAGGGTGGAATATGACTCGACGGTACGAGACTCCCGCGGAGACATAATCCAGTTCAGGTATGGTGAAGATGGCGTCGACACGGCGAAAAGCGACCACGGCAAGGCAGTGAACTCAGATCGCCTAGTCGAGCGCGTCAGGCTTACAGCTGAAAAGGGCGCCAAGGCAAGCAGCAAGTATGTTGAGGAGAAGATACGTGATGCGGAAGATCGACTCTCCCCTCTCCTGGCGGACGAGCTGGAGCGAGACTTGCTGAAAGCGAAGCTTTCGCGGCGTGCAGTTGATGAGGCGATTCAGCAGGCCGTGGAGAATTATGGCAGGTCGCTTATTGAGCCGGGAGAAGCCGCGGGAATCGTCTCAGCTCAGTCAATCGGCGAACCTGGAACGCAGATGACCCTACGAACCTTCCACTTTGCCGGCGTGAGAGAGCAGAACGTCACGCTAGGCCTTCCAAGGTTGATCGAGATCGTGGACGCCAGAAAGGTTCCATCAACGCCCACGATGACAGTGTTCCTTGATGAGAAGCATAGAACCAGCAAGGAGAAAGCTGAGGAAGTTGCTACGCTGCTCACGCACACGACACTCGGAGACATATCCTCCAGCATCGAGTCAGACATCACAAGGATGAGGATCACCATCAAACTTGACACCGCGGCGATGCGCGCAAAGTCTGTGACAATGCGGGACATCAAGACGGCAGTTCAGACTCCACGCGGAGATGTCAAGATCGAGAAGGACGAGATCGAAATCACAACCCGCGACATGGACATCCCGCAATTCAGGCGCATGGAATCACGTATCCCTGGAATGCACGTGAAGGGAATCCCAGCGGTAAGACGTGCCCTTGTGATGGAAGAAAACCATGAGTGGATTATCAGAACAGAAGGGTCAAACCTTGAGCTCGCATTGTCGACACCAGGAGTCGATCCAACAAGAACGATATCCAACAACATGCATGAGGTAGCGGCCGTGCTCGGGATCGAAGCTGCACGGAACGTGATAATCAAGGAAGCCAAGGCTGTGCTCGAGGAGCAAGGCCTCGATGTCGACATAAGGCACGTTATGCTCGTTGCTGACGCGATGACAGCGTCAGGCGAGGTCCTGCAGGTAGGCAGACACGGCGTCAGTGGCGAGAAAGCGAGCACTCTGGCAAAGGCAGCCTTCGAAATCACCATCCCGACGATAGTCGATGCCGCTGTCCGCGGAACCAAGGATCAACTCCGCGGTGTAGCTGAGAACGTCATCGTAGGACAGCAGGTCCCGATGGGCACAGGCCTTATCGAAGTCTTCATGGCCATGTCGGAAAGGAGGGAGAAATAACGGACCTGAACAAGCAGATCAGCATGGTTGTCAAGACCGGCAAAGTCGAGTTGGGCTGTAAGGAAGCAACCGACGCCGCCAAGACCGGAAAGGCGCGTTTGATCGTCATTGCATCAAACTGCCCCGAACCGGACAAGTCCAGCATACTCTACAACGCAAGGTTGTCAGAGGTTCCGGTCTACGTCTACTCAGGCACAAGCATGGACTTGGGCACTGCGTGCGAAAAACCATTTCTAGTCGCTGCGCTCACAGTGAAGGACCCCGGAGACTCTGAAATCCTAAAGCTGGCTGAAGCCTGAAGATGTCGGCAACGAAGATCCGGTTAGGGAGCGATGAGATGACATACATCGCTCTGTTCGAGAGGGTGACGGGTGCAACTGCAAACGATTGCTTGATCGACTCCGTCGGTGACCGAATAATATTCGTTGCCAAGTCCGGGCAGATGGGTCTAGCGATTGGGAAGGCAGGCAGAAACATTGATGCTCTCCGGCGAATGACCCGCAAACCGGTCGAGATCGTTGAGGCGTCCGACAGCCTTGAGGGCTTGATCAGGAATTCCCTCGCCCCCGCAAGAATCAAAGAGATCCGCGTTCCTGAGCGGCCTGACAGGAAGATCGTAGTCGTAGAGGTTGACCCTAGAGACAAAGCTATCGCAATAGGCAAGAACGGTAGAACAATCGACAAGACCCGCATGTTAGCCAAGAGGTACTTCCAGGTAGACCACGTCCAGATCGCGTGAGATGTTGAACGCACTGACCTAGCAGGCAAACGAGTTAATGGAATGCTCTCATGTGGTCGATCGCTAGACTACGGTGAGATCGCACACTAGAGATAGTATGCGGAGAACACTAGGATTGTGATCGTGATCGCAACAATCATTCCCGCCATTGCTTGGCTCAGTGTGTGGGCGCGCAACTTCACTCTCGACCAGACCATTAGAATCGACAAGGCATAGAGGGGCACAATCCGCGCACCGAATACCAGAACAAGTGCGGTGGTAGGACCGGCTATGCCAGCGGTGTGGGCACTTATCTTCCACAGAAGTGTAATCAGGAACATCGCTGAGCCTACGCAAAGATACGCCAGTCCCATTAGAAACATCAGTCGATTGTTGAATGCATAGAATGCCGCGGTTCCCAGTGCGTAGCCAACCAG
>Ga0209725_1001865_pt1 | contig 11640 bp, 6 predicted proteins | sample I18A1metaG_FD_184145 | JGI IMG/M metagenome (GOLD analysis project Ga0209725, IMG submission 184145) | Lake sediment bacterial and archeal communities from Gulf of Boni, Indonesia to study Microbial Dark Matter (Phase II) - ​I18A1 metaG... | ecosystem: Environmental > Aquatic > Freshwater > Lake... | reverse complement strand
GGTATAAGGAAAGTGAAACTGGCTGGCCGCAGAGCGGGCAGGTATATCCCATGTAGAATACCTACATATTCAGGGAAAGGTCTTTACTATAAATCTTATGAATCCTAGAAATTCATGATGGCTGCGCAAGATATCCTTTTATTCTATCATGGAGTTGAGCTAATTGACGCCAGCAAAGTAGGCTTGGGTGACCGATCTGGTTGGGCATATGTAATGTCTGCGGCGCTGAAGTGAGTGATGAGGAGCTGTATAAGTGCGGTGAGTGGAAAGGCTTACTGCGAGAAATGCGCTGTAGCCGATGGAACCATCAAGACGCTCGGTGTATGCTCAGACTGCGAAGAGGTCTATGAAGCTGAGGAAGACTACTGGGGCGGGAAGTAATTGAACATGTCTGATACCGTGGGGTCATTGGAAGCAGACTCAACTCCTGAGATAGACAAATTGAACGCGCGTGTGGAGGAATGGATGCGAGAGCTAGTAGATCTGTCCCGTCGTAACCGCCTTCTATTTTTCACTCCTACGCGTAGCTCGAGTCTGCAAGTAGTTGAACCGTCACCGAGTGAAGTCTTCCAGCGTCTGGTGATCGAGGAAAAGCCATGGATATTCTTCATGCCGAGGGAGGAAGAGGAGGCGACACCTCAACGAAAATCGGATGAACTTCTTTGTATTGCACAGGCACCTATCCAAAATGCAATCCAAAACCTACATCGCCGTTCTCGCACCGACTTCGAAGAGCGGGGTGTCCGCATCCTTCATTTAACATTCGGAATGTTGCAATGGAAGGAGATGGAGCGAGGTGACGCCGTAAGATCCCCGTTGATTCTCATTCCAGTAGAGTTGAAGCGCAGGTCAGCCACAGCACCTTTTGAACTCAACCCCGTGGAAGAAGACGCGATCCTTAATCCCGCTCTCCAGGTTAGACTTTGGAACGATTTCCACGTAGAACTACCAGACTTACCCGATGACTGGGAGAGTGAAGGAATAGAAGGCTACCTAGCCCGTGTCGACGGTGCCGTGCAGAGTCAAGATTGGTCGGTATCCTACGAGTGCTGGGTCGGGCTGTTCTCGTTCTACAAACTTCCGATATATGAGGATCTCAACAGACATCGGACTATCCTTAGGCAGCATCCTATAATACGTGCTTTAGCCGGGCTAGGACGCATTACGCGTGGGGAACTGCCAGATGAAAAAAAGCTTGATACAACGGTTAAGCCCAGTCAAAGCCACCTAGTGCTCGATGCAGACAGTAGTCAGCTCGCGTGTATTGAGTCAATCAAAAAGGGCAACAATCTCGTTATTCACGGCCCGCCTGGAACTGGCAAGAGCCAGACCATCGTAAACCTCATCGCGGAGTACATCGCCGTTGGCAAAACAGTCCTGTTCGTGAGCGAAAAGATGGCTGCCTTGGAAGTTGTCTACAAACGGATCCGCGACCGGGGGCTCGAACACTTTTGTCTAGAACTCCACAGCCATAAGGCAAACAAGAGGCTAGTCGTAGAAGAGCTGTACAAATGCTATTGTGAACGAGTCGAGCCTAAAACAACTATGGCCGAGGTTGAGTTTCAGCGGCTCGAAGAAAGACGTCTAAGGTTAAACAAATATGTCGAAGCTCTTCATCTCATTCGAGAACCGCTTCGACTAACTGCCTACCAAGTGCTTGGTGAACTTGCCGAGCTTAAGGGGGTCCCCTTCGTCTCGCCAGCCAATTTGGATCCAGCAAATCTCACTCCTGAGCAACTAGACCTAGCAGTCAGACTCGCGAGCAGGCTTGGTCAGATATGGATGATTGTCGTCGAGGGAGATCGTTTTCCTTGGCGAGGCTGCAAAGCTGACTCGTATGGTATGGGAATCCGAGCAATATTCCAAGAATACGTAAACGCTTGTTCAATGGCGTTACGGGAAGTTAAAGAGAGCGGAGTCAAGTTTGCTGAGAATCTAGGTTTGCCTCCGCCCGCATCAGTCAAAGAGGCTTATTGGCTACTAGAAATCGAAGAACGTTTACTACAAAGCCCAGGGGTCCCAGGGAGCTTGTTGACCAAAAGAGACCAGGATCCATTCGAGTGTCTACGGAGCGTGGAAACGGGTGACGAAAAGTGGCCTTTCATTCGCATTACGCGTGAATACGACAGGAGAATTATCGAAGAGTTCGACTTGGACCGACTAATCAAGGTCTTTTCTTCTCGTTTTCGATTGCTGCAACCTATTTACTTCAAAAGTAAGAAGCAAATTAAACGGACAAGACGTGACGGCAAATTACCTACAGATGTCTTAAGGGATTTGAAACTAGCACTGCAACTAAGAAAAGCTGTTGAATGGACAGCGTCCTTTCGCCAACATTTTGGGGACCGCACAATTCCAAGGCAGATTATTGAAATTGCGCAATCATATAAAGGGACTACGCCTGATCCAGCCCTGCTTAGGAATGCATCTCAGAGCTTTCACCAGGCGTTTGCCTCTTTGGAATCACAATTTGAGCTTGGCTACCCGCAGCTTGATGGCGTTTCGCTTCGCAATCTATCTTTTGGGCTGATTGAGAAGCGCCTTCATGAGATGCTCGAACGCGTTGATGCTCTGCGCGACTGGGTGGACTACCGAGGGCTGGAAAGGGATTTTTCGGCAGCGGGTTTGGGCATATTCCTTAGAAATCTCATCAAATCTTCCTGCGATCCCAAGGATCTACCTAGCAGCGTCAGGCGGTCTTTGCTACAGGTTTGGCTGGATTGGCTTTTCGGAAAAGAACCGACTTTAGGACAATTCCGCGGTCAGCACCATGAACAGTTGATCGAGGAATTTCGCGAGCTCGATCGGAAGCACTGGAGGTTTGGTAACAATCGAGTGATACTTGAGTTGAACAGCCGCGCTCCTAGAGTTGTCTCTTACCCCGGGAGCGAAGTAGATGTCCTGCGACGGGAAGCCCTTAAGAAGAAACGGCATTTGCCCATTCGAAAACTGTTTGCGCAGATGCCTAACCTCTTGACGAGAATAAAGCCCTGTCTTCTCATGAGCCCCCTTACGGTCAGCCAGTTCCTTGACCCTAAGCATATTACTTTTGATTTGGTTATCTTCGATGAAGCATCGCAAGTCCGCTCCGAAGATGCTGTGGGTTCGATCTACCGCGGCAGGCAGATTGTGGTTTGTGGCGACAATAAACAGTTGCCGCCTACGGCCTTTTTCGATCTAGCCATCTCGGACGAGTTCGATGAGGATGCAGAAGAACCCTTCGACATCTACGACAGTATTCTTGAGGAGTGCATGGGTTTAGGAATGCATCCTCAGTTGCTCCGTTGGCATTATCGAAGCCGTCGTGAATCGCTAATCGCCTTCTCAAATAGTCAGTTCTATGACAATCGCTTGGTGACTTTCCCATCGCCTGTGGAGGACGATCATACCGATGCCATAAAATTCGTCTACCTCCCTTTTGGGGTATATGATCGAGGAGGAAAGCGCGTCAATGTTCAAGAAGCGCAGACGGTTGTAGAGCTTGTAGAGAGCCACTTCAGAAAGTATCCTGAAAAATCCCTTGGTGTTGTCGCCTTTAGTATTGCCCAGGCTAATGCTATCGAGGATTACATTGAACGTTTTCGGAAGGAAAATCCAGAATTCGAGCGGTTTTTCACTGAAGACCGATTAGAGGGATTCTTCGTTAAGAACCTTGAGAATGTCCAAGGCGATGAGCGTGACGTGCTTATCTTCAGTGTCGGGTATGCAAGAGATCAGCAAGGACGGTTGACAATGCACTTTGGGCCGCTCAATAAAGAAGGTGGTGAGCGGCGGCTAAATGTTGCGGTTACACGGGCAAGAGAGAAAGTTTTTGTTGTCAGTTCGATACGAGCATCAGATTTTGACCTTTCAGAGATTCAGGCACCGGGCGCGTTGCAATTATACAGATATCTTGATTATGCAGAACGAGGACGAGAGGCGCTCGGCATCAGTTTCCCTCGTCCCGACGAGTATGGATCGCCCCTTGAAGCAGAGGTTGCAGCGGAGATACGGGCTCTTGGGTATAAGGTAGTTCCTCAGGTAGGCTGCAGCGGATACCGCATCGATTTGGGAGTATTGGATCCAGCCCGACCGGGACGATTTATCCTAGGTGTTGAATGTGATGGAGCAACCTATCATTCCTCGTACACGGCTAGGGACCGTGATCGGCTTCGCCAAGAGGTACTTGAGAAACTGGGATGGCGGATTCATAGAGTCTGGGCTCCTGATTTTGTGACGCGACGCGATACCGAAGTTCGTCGTCTGCGGGAGGCCATTGAGCAGGCCCGTATGTCGTCCGCAGCAACTCACGCAGAACTCCCGAAGAAACCAGACGAAGTGGTTGAGCCGGTTGTGACGCGAGTCAATGTGCCTCCGAAAAGTCTGGGCGATGTCATCCCCTGGGCTGTCCGATACAACGCATGTGTACCAGAAATGCATTTTCCGAGAGGCCTTGACTTCTATGATGCCCGCGCAATAAGAATCCTGATGCAAATGCTCCAGGAAGTCGTAAATGTTGAGGGCCCCGTCCACTTTGAAATCGCTACGCAGAGACTCGCGCAAGCATGGGGGCTTCGAAGAGTTGGCAGCCGCATAACGGCAGCGGTGCAATACGCGTGTGGACATTTATTTCGCTCAGGAGCTTTAAAGATCAATGACAGCTTTCTTTGGCCTGTAAGCGTCACCTTTCAACTTAAGGTTCGTCGACCTGACCCTGACAATCCAGCAACCGAACGAAGCATACAATACATCCCTAGAGAGGAAATTGAATTGGCATTTGTCAACGTACTAAGAGAAGCACTCAGTTCGCCAAGAGATGCATTACTTACGCAAGTAGCAAGAATCTTTGGATTCGAACGCATGAGTCAGCAAATTCAAACATCGCTTGAAGAAAATCTATCTCAGTTGATCCAGCAAGGGCGTATCGTTGACAAAGGAGGACGACTGTCAGTCGCAGCCGATGAGAACAAGCTGGCAGAAGGACCAGCACGTGGGCAGGTTGGGACCAGCAAGGAGGTAATGCGCAAGCGGTACTGCATATCATGCGGTAACATAATCCACGAAAAAGATCTTTACTGTTGCATCTGCGGCAGGAAGGTTGAAGATATCGAAAACAAGGGTTAGACCTATGACTCACCCAGACAAGTTTGAGCTCGAAACAAAGTTTTCATCACTAAACCCTCAAAAGCACGAATGATTGAATGATGGCCGACGCAAGAGTGACTATAGAAGAATATATTGCTATGCACGGGAAGAATGTAGCAAGAGAGAAGAGAGCAGATTGACTCAAACTCTCTTTCCACACATCAATCATGCTCTGGTTCCTAAGACACATCCATCAATGTATCTTACCCACAAGTACTGGGCGAGGAAACCGCATAACGTTGTCGCAGAATACATTGAACACTATTCAAAAACAGACGAAATAGTGCTCGACCCCTTCGTCGGATCGGGAGTAACGCTCCTTGAAGCCCTTCGCATTGGACGTCGTGCAATAGGGTTTGACTTAGACCCGCTTTCCATCTTGACAATGCAAGTCACCGCTGAATCAATCGATGTCTCTAAATTCGATCAAGCGTTCGATTCAATAAAAGCCGATCTTGAAAGCGAAATCAACCAACTGTATAAGTTTCCGTGTCCGAGCTGTAAAAAGCAGAGCATCATAACCTATGTCGTCTGGTCGTACATTATCAATTGTCCTATCTGCAAGAAACGAGTACTTATGGCTGAGGTCAAGAGACCGAAAGGCAAAAGACAAAACATCTACAAGTGCCTCTACTGCAAACAAGAGTTCAGCTACGCGAACGTTCCCATCATGGGAGAGCAACCCATTTTCTTACGAGCTTGGTGTCCTAACTGCAAGCAAGTCTCGAAAGTCAATAACCCAGAATTAGAACTTCCAACCGTCCAGCTCTCCAACGTATGGTATCCAAAGATTCGCTTCTCTTACAACGAAGATCGGCCTTTTACAACGAAAAGGAGGGCGAATACTATAGAAGAATTGTTCACGGAACGAAATTTGTATGCGCTGGCCCTGCTTCATGCAAGGGCTGTCAAAATAGAAGATGAGGTCGCCAGACGAGCAATACTATTCGTCTTCTCATCAATGGTTCCACAGGCAAGTCGCCTCGTTCCATGGAGACGGGGATTTCTCACAGGAGGACCCGCTTGGACGGTTCCTGAGTACCTTATTCTTCCAGTTCATTGCGAGTTCAATGTCTGGTCACGATTCGAGAACCGCTTCCATTCAATGAGACGAGGAATAGAAAACAGAAACGAGTGTCTTCCGCCAAAGCTAGAATACGTTGAGTCTTTTGACGAGCTGCAGAATCGAGGCCAATATCTCATAGATCGCATAAATGCGATTGAACTTAGCAGTGTCATTCCCCCAAACTCCGTTGACTACGTCTTCACCGATCCTCCATATGGAGGGGCAATTCAATACTTTGAGCTCGATCTGATCCGTGTCGCTTGGTTACTGGGAAAAGAAAACGGCGATGTGATAGATCAATGGTGGAAAGAGGAGATAACCATCAATCGAGGTCAAGAGAAAAACTTCGAATACTATCACAAAATGCTTTCAGCATCTTTCTCAGAAATCTACAAAGTTCTGAAACCCGGTCGCTTTCTGACGGTTACATTTCATAGTACTGACATCGACGTATGGAACTCGATTATCATGGCAGTTCGACTGGCTGGATTTGAGTTGGAAAAAATCATCTATCAACCTCCTGCGGTAAGGTCGGCAAAAGCCTCCCTGCAACCTTACGGTAGTGCAGTCGGAGACTATTACATTCGCTTTCGAAAAGCAGAACGAGAAAGAGCAGAAGGTATGGAGGAACATGGTGACAGTAATAAGTATCGCCGAGTTGTGATTGAAACAGCAAAGAGGATTATTGCGCAACGTGTCGAAGCAACGCCATTTACTTTCATACTCAACGGCATCATACCCGAACTAGATAAGCAGGGGGTATTCTTCGTTGACAAGCGTGGCTCTAAAGGAATCGAGGAAGTTCTTAAAGACAGACTCAACATAGACTTCATTCTCAAACCAATTGTCGACAAAGCAGGCAATGTGATAGGACAGGGATGGTGGTTCAAAGACCCAAGTTCGATTCCCTACTTAGAAACGACTCCCCTCAGTGAGAGAGTCGAGAAACTTGTTATCAACATCTTGAACAATCGCGTGAAAGTCAGTTTTGACGATGTCCTGCAAGAAGTTTTCATCACATTCCCGAATGCCCTCACGCCTAACACTCAAAGCGTCAAAGAAGTCCTAGAAGAATACGCCTCTAGAACACCTGACAAAAAATGGATGCTCAAACCCAAGTTTAAAGAACGAATGAACGAGCACGACATAATTGTCAAAAATCTTGCAGACCTAGGCACACGCTTTGACTTTAGTGTACACGCAGACATTGACAGTTACAGAAAAGCATCATTTCCCTTCGATGTCGAAAACCAAGACCGAGTCAAGAATATTGATGTCATCTGGTATTCGGGCAAACAGGCTGTGGCCATATTTGAAATTGAGAATACCACTGGAATTACTGAAGCCATAGTTCGGGGCGGCAACATCAAAGGCGGTTTCGTTTTACGGGTGCTTGTAATGCCTGAGGAGAGAATTAGGCTGATCAGGAGAAAAGTTCTGGAGCCAATCCTAAAAGAACAAATTGTCAAGTATGATTGGCGACTGTTGACCTATGGAGAGCTTCAGACCTTCTTGAACAAATACAAGAAGAAACAACCAAAACTGGACTGGCTAAGAGCTCGGATGGTGAAACTCGCAGACTTTAGACGGGAAGTCCAAGAATCAATTCAAAAGTTCGTCTGATCTTTTGAAATTAGCTCTTCATGTTTTCTCTCATATAGCCGTTCAATGTTTCACCACGGACTGACGTGAAGTACTCCTCTGGTAACTTCCATGTAACTTGCGACGTAACTGGATCGGGAATGCGTTCTAAGATCTTTTCATCTTCCATGCGTTCCACCCAAGTCGGACTCGGAGTCCTTTGGTGCAAGCCAGCTTTGAGTCTGAGTTCCGACCAAATACATCCTTGTCTCAAAGACATCAGCACGCTTGTTACTGCCTCTTTCGAATTGGCTCTAGATTCGAGTTGGTCTCCCGGGCTCCATCCAAGTTGTACTAATGCACTGTTCGGAATTACGATTTGATACTTGACATACTCTTTGCCTCTTAGGAAACGGAAGACTGATTCGAGAACCTAGGATGATCGCCCTTATGCAGAATTTCTACATGCTTAGATGGAGGCTTCACTTTCCCTTGCTTGTTGTACTGGAGTATTTGCCTCTCTCGCCAGATGAGTTGCTGCTCTACCTCGTCGAATTTTTGCAGAAGAAAGGACAAAAAGGGAAAACCTGGTTATGGATAGCCCATCTTTTCCATCTACATGACGACGAAACTCATTCGGATAAGCTGTCAAGTTGTATCGAAGAATTTGTGGACGGATTAATGGAAATTTATAGGTTCATTGTGAAAAAATAGGAAAAGAATGATTGTTTCCTGACTGTAGAATGGACTTTAGGCCACCGCTACCGATTTATTCTAACTCATCAGAATACGCTATATAGGTGTTAGAATCATGCCTAGCAAATTCCACAAAACCGTTGTCGCAGGTCTCTTAGAATTGGGTGAGGACCTAACGAGACCTAGCAAACGATGGAAGACTAGGTTCACCGAAGTTTTTGATGGGAATAAGACTCCGATCAAAATATTCAACCCTATCACGCGCAGACTTATGGGGTGGAACTACTATCCGGATGCTTACTATGTGACCAAGGTAGAGAGGAAGTTTATCTTCGAAGTAATTGACAGAGAAAGCACGAACGAAATTGTTGCTGACTATATCCAAGCTGTTCTCTCTCACGCGCACGCGATCATATTCGTCACAAAGCCAGATAGAGCTGGTGAAGTCAAGGATATCATCGAAACGCTTAATGACATTCTGAAGGAAGACCTGAGGATTAAGAAGAGACCATATCGTGCTGTATTCGCGATAGACCCGAATGAGTTCAGAGATCTACGCTCGGTAAAAAGAGAGTTGAACAGGTACTTAGAGAGGTATTGGTATACTCGCAGACCGATAAAACAGTGAAGGAACTGTTGGGTTCGAACTTAAGTCTAATAATCATCAATCAACAAGTAAAAGTTTCAATCTGACGATTAATAATATCTAGTTCAACGATAGTGTCGTCGTCGATTTTTCTCCATTCAGCCTTGAAGTTTGGAACAACTTCAGAAGATACAACTACGCATTTTTCGTTCTGCAAATACTTCATAGTGAAGTATTCTGGACTTTCTGTGTGTTTCACTAGGACGTAGGCTTTGTTCTTGTTAGAAAGAATGAAATTAAGAGCTGTGTACTTTCCTATTTGATTGACTGTTCTCTTAATAGCTTCTTTAGCATTGCCATGCCGTAGGTTGTCAAGAATTAGCGAGAAGAATTGTTCTGAGTCACTTCTTCCTTCTGATTTGAAGTCGTCAATCGTTCCATTATGACAGAAATACCAGCCATTCTTTTAAAAAGGATGCGTGAGACTATATTCAGCTGGGCCTGAGGAAGCCCTTCTTGCATGAAGAATGGCAAAATCCATATCGACATTGTAATAATGATGAAATTTCGAATCGTTCCAACATGCAACCTCTTTCTTATACAATTCAAACTTCCCAGGCTTTCCAGAAACAATCCCCCAACCGTCTCCATGGACAAAGCTAGTGTTCCTCTTGTTGAGTTCGTGCTTTTCATTTCTATTCGTAGCCATAAGTCTAAAGCCGTCAAGTAAGTGGTCCACACGAAACTCGCCAACCGCGATAGCCATTCTACAAGCCATTCGACATCACGATTGATATTTTTCTTCCAGAATATTCTAAAACTGGCAATTTAATATCTGCGTACTACTTCCAGCCCCAGTAATCCTCTTCAGCTTCATAAACCTCTTCACAGTCTGGGCAAATACCAAGCCTCTTTATCGTTAGGTCTTCTTCAGCGCATTCTTCACAGTATGCCTTTCCACACTCGGAGCATCTCACTATTTGATCGGGCTTGAAGGCTTTGCCGCACTCAGCGCATACGATGTCTTCTTCGAGTTCTGTTCTATATCCTTGAATTTTCAAAACGCTTCCTGCCTTGTTTTCGAACTCCTCAACCTTACTGCCGCAGAACGGACAGTAAGAACAACCTTCTGGGAGTACATTACCGCATGAAACGCAGTACCGCTTATGCTTTTCTTCCTCTTCTACTATTATTTTTATTTTAGACCGAAATGAGAAGCCCTCTTTCGCGAGACCGCGCAACGACAAGTAATAATCTCCAGGAAGCGCATTGCTCGGAACCGTAATGTGAACCTCGCATCTGGCTGTTTCATTAGGTAGCAATTTGGAAACTTCCTCTGGATGAAGTTCTATCTTCCAACCTAGCGGAGAAGAGACCTGCAAACGAGCGTCCTTGAGTTCATGCCCAATATTGTTTTGAATCCAAGCCGCTAACACACCGGTCATTCCCGGAGAAAATTTGACGACAGCGTCTTCGGGTTCAAAATACCTTTCAAATAGGGTTAATAGGAATTGCCTGTTCCAGAGTTCTATGGGAGCTTCTTTGGCCTGCTCTCTGGCCATGACTGTGAAATCTGATGTAGTTACTAGGACGACCTTATTCGCCTTGTATTTATAGCGAGCACCTAAAGTCTCTCTAACTTCCCTATCTGAAATGTTATTGCCTAGCGAATATCTTTTCACCTGAACTAAGACCTTTTCCTTTCCTTTCTTGGCTATCACATCTCCCCCATAGTCACCTACCTTCCCGACGTGCTCCACGTCGTAACCCATCCTAGAGAACAACTCGACGACCATTCCTTCCAGCTCATGTGGAGTGAGTTCCTCAAAATCCTCCTCAAACTTTGAATAGATCTCTTGCCATCTGCGGATCCGTTCTGGGTCACCCCACCTCTCTTCTCCTTTTCTATCAGTGTACTTCACGAAGCCTTTTTTGGTCATCCCCTCCCCGATCTTCTTGCTCAACTCAGCGCTTTCTCTGGCTTTCTCAAGCTCAATCTGCCTGGCTCTTTCAAGCTCAATGTTCCTGAACCGACGCGCTACAAGAATCATAATGGGTACGCTAAACCCAACTATAATGGCGGGAACCAGATCTGCTGCAAGAAGAACAATATAGAATACAATTAACCAGATTGATATCCCCCAGTTTCTCTTGAACCAAACTCCGCCAGATCTGTTAAACTGAACGGCGCATGCAGCTGATATGGCTACAAAAATGAGAGTTAATGGAAAATAGTTTTTCAAAGTAAGAGAGATCCATGTAACCGCAGAAAGTGCAAGAAAGGTCAAGATTGCTGAGCCTAAGTCACCATCTCTATTACTCACGGGGTATCCCTGTCATAGTTTGCTGATATCGTATTCAGTGCCTTCTTGGAGAGCGTATTACCAAGCCACTAGGATTGCCTCGCTCCACAGTGAGGGCAGAATGGTAGATTAGCAGCTACAAGGTTTCCGCATGCAACACAATGCCTTACTCCTGTCGGAGGTTTCGTCAGCTCATAATCGCCTGACAGACGATCCAAAGCTCTAACCCCCTTACTCATAAGACCCCACATTCCAAGACCCATTACGTATAAAACTACTAGGAC
>Ga0209725_1001864_pt1 | contig 11642 bp, 15 predicted proteins | sample I18A1metaG_FD_184145 | JGI IMG/M metagenome (GOLD analysis project Ga0209725, IMG submission 184145) | Lake sediment bacterial and archeal communities from Gulf of Boni, Indonesia to study Microbial Dark Matter (Phase II) - ​I18A1 metaG... | ecosystem: Environmental > Aquatic > Freshwater > Lake... | reverse complement strand
ACACAAAATTCCTTACAATGGCGAATCAGACTAATGTAGGATTGAAAGGATTCCACCACTCATAGTTGCCAGCAGACAGCAAGTCACTTGCAATCTTTAGCCGATCAGATTACTTTCGCCAAGCTTCTAGGGCATCACAACATATAACCCTCCGATGATCTTAATTCGAGCTAAGCACAGCTGGAATTCAGTCGTGGGAGAAACTATCGCAGAAATTAGCATCAGGGGACCCAAAGGCTCTAGAACAGTAGGCGCCGTTGTTGACACTGGCGCAACAAATACTGTGATCTCCAAAGAGTTGGCTGATGAGCTGGGCATCGCTGCCGCGCGAGCCGACGAAGTAATGCTGGCTGATGGCTCAATCGACAAGGTTGGCGTTGGAAGCGCTGAAGTCGAGATTCAAGGCATCAGGCAGGTTGTGCCAGTCTACATATACAAAGACACGCTCATTGGACTCACGACGCTGGAAGCCGCAGGGTTCAGGGTCAATCCAATCACTCAGACTTTGGAGAAAGTGCCCGGGAAACTCCTTCGCGTACCTTAACATGAAGCAAGAAAATGCTGTGGCGGGTCCGGAGGGATTTGAACCCTATCGGCCACGAATGGTTGTGGCTCTCGACCTTCGGGTTTCCCTCGCCAAGCTAAGAGCTCCGGCCTAGACGATGCTTGTCCGCCGCTCTACCTGGCTGAGCTACGGACCCGCTAAGGACCTTTCAAGATTACCCAACGGAAATAAAGTATTCTTTGACTACGCCGTCCCACCAACCAAAATAGGGCTCACAATTCTAGGATGATTGGTTGCGTGGAAGAATGGCTGGCGAACTTGTCTTCATTGGATTAGGTTTACAGGACGAATCCGGGCTGTCCCTTCGCGGGCAGGAGGAGGCTAGGTCGTGTGAGCATCTCTTTGGGGAACTCTACACCAGTGTGATGCCTGGTTTAGACTTAGAGAATCTGAAGAGGGTCGTAGGAAAGGAGGTGCGGATTCTTTCACGCTCCGACGTGGAAGAGAAGGCGGAGAAGGTAATTCTGTCAAGAGCCAGAATGAAGAAGGTTGGGTTCCTAGTTCCCGGAGACCCAATGGTAGCTACAACGCATGCGGATCTACGTTTACGTGCCCATAAGGCTGGGATCAGGACACGGATTGTCCATGCGGCATCGGTCATGTCTGCGGTCGCTGGTGCCACGGGACTGCAATCCTACAAGTTCGGCAGAACTGCCACTGTGCCCGTATCGTGGCCTGGAGGATTCCCGGAGAGCGTCTATACGACCATCAGAGACAATATGACCACCCGTCTACATTCACTTGTCCTATTGGAAGTTGATGTCGAGGGAAGGAAGCACATCCCCATTCCAGAAGCCCTAAGGCAACTTGTCTTGTTCTCTGAGAGAAGAAAAGAGACCGCCATAACAACGGAAACGTTGGTTGTCGGAATCGCTCGATTGGAAGCACCCGACATGATAATTAGAGCTGGGACCGTATCGGAGGTTTTGTCAGCGGGGTTTGGTGATCCTCCGTATGTCTTGGTTTTTCCTAGCCATTTGCATTTCATGGAAGCGGAAGCTCTTCACTTCTTCTGTGGAGCGCGGAGAGAATTGGTGGGACTGAAACCGTGAAGGACCTCAGCGAGGATCCTGCGGAACGTGCTCGCGAATACGTAGCCAGCTTCGAAAAAGCGCTTACGGAATTCCATCCAGTAGATGAGGATTCCCTTGTGAGGGCTGAGAACATTGCAAGAATCTCTGACACAATTCACCGCTACCTACAGGATGCACGTTACTACCTGGAGAACGATAAGCCCGCTACATCTCTTGCATCAGTCGCATATGCCGAAGGCCTGCTTGACGCGTTAACGTTCCTTGAGCTAGCGAAGTCTGTGAAGTAATATCTTTAGTATGCATTATGGTGGTGGCTTTCAGCGAGAAAAGGCGGCGCACGTCGAAATGAACAAAGAAACACTTAGACGAATCGTCAAGGCCGCCTATCTGGCACAGTTAAGGCATGGTCCCTTTACGGGCCATGAACTAGCCGACTATGTGGGCAAACCCGACGTGTCTCAAGACCTCTCCGAGCTTCTCAGGTTGGGGTATGTTAGCGAGGAAGGAGGCATGCAGGAACGATGTTACGCCCTCACGGAGAAAGGACGCTTTGAGATCAAAGTTGTTCTTGCTGGCGGGGTCTATGATGTTCTTCATCTAGGCCATTTGGCCGCCCTTTCCGAGGCGAAGCAGCTGGGTGATGTGCTAGTTGCTGTGGTTGCGACTGATGTTACTGTTGGGATGTTAAAGGGACGCAAACCGATATTTCCGGAAGAAGATCGACGGGCGCTTGTTCAAGGCCTGAAACCTGTTGACAAGGCGATTATGGGCTATGAGGATGTCGGGATGGGGTACGAACAGGTCTTGATGGAAGTGATGCCTGACATTGTAGCCTTCGGGTATGACCAAGAGAATCTGGAGAGAAGTGTTCGTGAAATAATAGAGCGTGGCAAATTGAAGATTAGGACTGTTAAGCTCTCAAAGTTTGATCATGAGAAATACCTGAGCTCAACGTCGGTTAGGGAGAGGCTCTTTGAGGCGCTGAGGTGAAGGCCCTAATCTTCACGGTGTCTCCATCTTTCAGATGGAGCCTTCTTCTTAGGTATTCAGTTGAGATTAGTTCGACAACATCGCCTGAATAGTGAGTTCTGACGGGAAAGATCAGGGCACCACCTACACCGTTTCGATCGCCAATCATACCATGGAAACACTTCGCAGGCCCGAATGTGCGATTGCCATCGGTGAAGCCTTCAATTAGAATGAATGGTGAAGCTTCCAAGAGTCGGACTTCCTCTTGATCTTCCTTCTGAACTCTCAGATTCAACGTTCCTGGATATGGTTCGAAGCCTAGCTTCTTGATGAATTGCTCCTTATAGACTGGTTGACTAATGTAGTATGCGCCTTCACCGAGTCCTGAGAAGACAGCGCCTTCGAAGATGATCTCCTTCTTCTTCATCTCAAAGGCACGTTTCAGGGTCATGAACATGTTGTCAAGATGCTTAACCCCGCTGCTAGTAATCTTGATAGTTTCACGCCGTCCCAGCCTCACCCTGTGAATCAATCCCATCTTTTCAAGTTCGATCAGGTGACGTGATGCGGTCTGCTGAGAGGCTCCAAGCAATTTCGCTAGATCAGTTGTGGTGAATATTACCTCGTCTGGGTATGCGCCAACCTCGATCAGTTTGTAGAGAGTTATCAGGAGGCTCGGCTTGATCTGCTGAGTTCCCATTTCTGTTTCTCAACCTCCTCGTGGGCTAGGATGATGGGAATAGGGCCCTTTGGACTGAGGCAGCGTTTGACGACCTGAACGGCGTCATTCAAGGATATCTTGTGTCCAACACTGACATAGATGGTTTTCCTAACGCCTGGGAGTTGGAGAGCCTGCGCTAAGGGATACCCCTCCTTGCCCAACACCTGGTTACCATGAATCCGACCATATAGTAGACTCTTTGCGACGCCGATTGTGGGACGGTCCAACGCTACACCCACAAAACATGCGAGCCCGAACTTTCGAGGATGAGCTAAGCCATGAGCGTCAACCAAACAAACATAGGAATCTGCTCTAAGAGCCCTCACTGCACGTAAGACGCAAGGCGCCTCCCTGAAGGCCAGCAAGCCTGGAATATACGGAAAACGAGTCCTCTCCTTGACTGACCTAGACTTGATCAGTGCTAACTTTTCATAGTCAACGAGGGTTGCAGCTGCCAGCGTTGTCCCACGAAAGTATGTGGCGTCGCATCCCACCAGATGAGTTATCTTCGACGGCAGCTCACTGGTTTCCTTCACCAGTGGGGCGAGTTTCTTCTGAAGGGCTATGGCTTCTCTAGGCGAAATCCCGCTCGGGATCCTAATTCTCAAGTCAATCGCTTGGAACCCTTCGTTGGACATGCGAGTTTCCGCTCTAGGCTTCGGACCGCTCTTTCTAGTGAAACCCGTCTAAGGTCGACCGCAACGTCCCCCCGAGTTGTCTCCAAGATTCGTCGCGCTGCATCTAGCTTCCGTCGGAAGTTTGGCAGAATCGAGGTGCGGTCGAGAGACATCAGATCCTCGTAAACCCTCTCCATTGTTGATAGAAGGTTCTTGGCTCCTTCCGCATTTCCCTCGCGTAGAGAATCCAACGTCATCCTGCGCATTTCGCCGATGAAATCCAGCATGCCAAGCAAGTAGGCGGTGTTGTTCGTCCCAACCTCGCGTAGCGAGGCGATCTTACCCGTCTTCTTGAATTGAAGGAGAAGCTTGGCTTCTGCGAACTCTTGGAAGGCAACTAGTACTTGTCCGAAATGCGGTAGTTCAGCATGGGCGGAGAGCAGCGTCTTGATTTCGTCAAGAGAGCGCTTCGCCTCAGTCAGAGTCTTGGTGGCTTGGTCCAGCTTCCCTCTGTGAACCTGAATGATGGCCCATCCGCAGAGTCGAGTCGCATTTCGTGTTAGCGTCTGAAGCTTCTCCCTAGCTTGATCATACGATATCAGTTCAGCTTGAATTCCATCTATGTCGCTCTTGGAGAGCATAGAGTTCGCTTATCGTAGCGGCGAGGTTCGAATTAAAGGGGGAGGAGATTGCGCTTACTTGGTGATCGGCTCACGTTCTTCGCTTATGCCGTTTGGAGTGATTATGAGTATGTCCAAGCCCTCTCCGCTTCCGATATCACGTGCGGACGCGACCTTCACAGCCTTTCGAACTAGGCTCTTGCCATCCTCGATGGACATACCTTCCTTGAAGTCCGCCTCGAAGAGGCCCATAGCAATCTCGGAACCTGAACCCACAGCTGTGAACTTATCCTCAATAACCGACCCTAACGGGTCAAGCACGTACAACCTCGGACCAGTCTCGTCGATTCCACCGACAATAGTTTGAGTCAGGTAGGGGAAGTAGCGTCGCTCGAACAATATGCTCCCCATCAGTTTAGCAGCGGTGTGGACCATCGCGCCCTGCTCTCGCTCATAGGAGTAGAGACTGAGGTAGGCTGAAACCTCACGTGTAAGGATCTGCATATCAGCGACTATACCTGCGCATGCGGCACCTATCCTGTCGGAGATCTTGAAAACCTTCTTCCCTGTCTTGCTCATAACGAAGTAACCGTATGAAACTCGTCTCTCCGAGGCAAGTATGACCCCCTCCTTGCAGACGAGCCCGACAGTAGTCGCGCCGGGCAAGTAGACTTCATGGCTCAACTTGAAGACCGACGCCGAAACCCGACGCAACCGGATTAATAAGGTCTTGGTACTAGAGAACTCAGTCACAACTCAAAACTTTCCCGGCGCTGATGAAAAGTCGTGGTTCATCCACTCAGGAATATACTGAACAGACTTCGTTGGGATAGCAGAGAAAATCCTGAGAATTACGAAATAACCTACCGTCATAGGGGTGTAGCTGGCGATATGAAACGCATCCGAGCTTCGCAGATACAGAAGCTGGGAAAATCATACTTCACAATATCAGGCGATTCGAAAACCGAAAACGAGGAAGCGACGATTCCATTTCACAGGATTCTCGAGGTGCGAGACCTTCTGAATCAAACCGTTCTGTGGAAGAGCAGGAAGAAAGTGTGAAGGTGTTCACTTTGGTAACATCACGGCCTGCGACGGACGCGGCGATTCTTCAAGTTTGAACCAGATGATGAGTCCAATCATGGTCGCCAAGAGCAATGTGAGGAGGAGAGGGGCTTTAGGTGATATGTTATCCCACATCCAACCTCCCAACACAGGTGAAGCAGCAGACGCTATGCCGCCCACGAGGCTTGTGGCACCTACTGTCTCTCCGAACCTGTCGCGCCCAAAGTGATCGACTATGTATGCGTTCATGGCGGGAACCCAGAGACTGTATACGAGTCCAAAGAATACCGCGGAAATGTAGGCGAACTCGGGCCTTGAACCGAACACCAAGGGTATAACCGCTCCGACGGAGCTCCATTCACTCGCGGCCAAGAATGGCCTTCGACCTACCCTATCGAGCTTCGACCCAAGCGTCAGGCCTGTTAGAGCGGGTATACCAGCTGAGATAGCTAGAGCTATTCCCAACTGTCCTTGGGTGGCCCCCATCACGTTGAAGATATACAATGTCCAGAACGGGAAGGATATTCTCCAAGCAAACGCGTCCAACGCGACGATGATCATTAGCGGTAGGATCCGCCTGTCTGGACGAACAAACCATCTTCTCGGTTCCACTATTGTTGGATTACTTCGCTCGGCTCTTGCGGGTCTGTAACCGAACCAAACTACTAGGAGCCCAACAGCGACCACAGTAGCTGAAGTTGCAAAAATGATGCTTACCGGAATCGCCAGAGCGGTCGCAAGATAACCGCCAAGGAGAGGGGCGATGGTGGCTGCGGTTTCCGTGATACCTAGGTCGAGGCTGAATACCTGCCCGAGCCTTCCACTTCTTTCAGCATCACCTAAAGACGCGGAGGAAGCCGTGCTACGGATGGCGAAATCTAACCAGACGAATATGATCGCAGCGCCGAGGAGCACCCATGAATTGGCATATGAGTACGAAATGTATCCCGCCAGTGTTGCAAGCCCACCTAGAAGGAGGAAAGGTTTGCTTCCGATTCTATCGATGAGAACGCCTACGGGAAGGCGGAGAAATGTGCCGCCCAATCCTCCTATCGTCTGGGCCTGACCAACGAAGGTTATGCTGACCCCCAGAGCGACTATGAGCGGGGCTACCGATGGAGAGCTGAACCCCATGGCAAAACCGAAAAGTGCGTCAACGGCGATGAGCAGCATTATCTGCCTTCTCGCGTTCTGTAGACTAGTCATTGAGCTCATCGCCTCTATCGCCGGCTTGATGCTCTAGGATCAACGAGAGTATTTCTGGATACTCGCCAATCTCCGTGTTTGCAAAACACATTGACAATAAACATCGCGTTCATTCTGAACTGCGGAGCAAGAGAGCTTCTGAGGAAGGAGACTACTGCAAAAGGACTACGTGGTAATCTTTTTTTGAGGCACTGGAACGAGGGGTATTTTTTAGGCTTTGAGCCCAATGCCCTCGACTGCTATTCTGCCAGGCTTCCCCAGCTCGCCCTGAACCGCGAAGCTCACTCCTAAAATCATGTTACTCACTTTGATGTTAGTCATGGTATGCGTTGTTATCTCTGAGACAAAGATTTCCGAGTGGCCCACCGCCACAGCCATGTAGGGGATCAGTATGTCGCCAAGGTGACGATCGACTGGAGCATTTGATTTTATTTCAACCAAGAGTTTGTCTGCGGCTTCCTGACCGACACGCTCGGCTGGTTTTCCTCTTTCACCTAGACTGTCCGAGCCTATGATCGGGCCGTTTGAAAACTTCGCGACCAATACAATGCCGCTACCCGGCCCCAAGTGCGGATCCTGATCAGGGGGGTACGTTTCAACGGCTATGTTTGGATTGCGATACCCTGCGGCGTTCAGCCTCTCCTTGGCTGAAGTTGCTTGGCGTTGGGCGACATGGCTTGGAAGCTTAACACAGTGACTGATGCCTTCCAGGGTTACCAGTTCTTCTCTCTGTAGAAGCGTGATCGCCTTGAGTGGGCGAGCTGGTTCAATGACCATCGTAACACGTCCCCCGCCCTTTGGATAATGCCCTCTGCGATGCAGCGTTATCGCGCCCTTGTATCCCATCAACTGTAAGACGGGTAGAACTGCGAACCGAACGTAGTCGATCGTCGGGCTCCACCTCACATCGGTCCCACCGGTGAGCTCAAACTCAACTCGCTCGGGTGCATAGGGAGCCGAAGGCATCAAAGCTTGAAGGATGAGTGGTATGCTCCCCGCTGTGCCGACGTCGAAACGGAACTTACCTGAAACTCGTTCTCGCGGCTTAAACAGGAGTCCTCGCGAACCTTGGAAGAGCCCCTCAGTCTCTGCATTGCAGATAGCTGCGACAGCTTTCACGCCGGCCACATGTTGCGCCTGCAACCCTGGGTTGGGACGCTTCTCCCTAATCTTGCTCACACGAACCTCCTTCCCCGTGAGAGCTGAGAGCGCGATACTAGTTCGGACTATCTGCCCGCCACCTTCGAGCATATCTCCGGGAATCTCAATCATAGATGAGTTGACCGTCTCTTAGTTCCTGAGGAGCTAGTATCCTCTTGATGCGATTCTAACAGTAATCCGAAACTGACTCTTGAGTTGTGTCCCTCAAATCCTACTCTTCGAGCATATTAGCTTGCGAAGTATTGGCTTAATCGGCGCTGAAAGAGTTCGTTCTGAATCAGTTTGCTATTCCGAGCCCAAGTTGCCGGTGGAATGGTGAAGTCTCTGCAGGCGAATCTGAGTGCTTCTTGGAATGTGTCAAAGCTGAATGGTTTCGTGCTGAATGCTGCTCTCACGCTCTCTCTTACATTCCATACTCCGACTGGTAGGATGTAGCCTGGTCTGATCTCTCGAAGAACCAGAGCTGCTGCCTGTCGTTCCATGCGATCCAAGGCTTCCACAACGGCCAGTCTGGACGAGTAGTAGCATCCCCCAATTGAGGCATAGTGGGTCCTCCCTTCGTATGGTTCGTGATCGCCCATCATTGCTGGAACGGTGCCCGTTTCGTTCCACGCTGTGCCAGGGAACCATGCTTCAATGCATTCGTATTCCCAATTTCGAGGCGAAAGTATCGCTGCGTAGAAGTTGTCTAGGTACTGGTACTTGTAGACTTTGAATTTCTCTATAGGTTGATATCTTCTCACACCATTGAGAATCTGTTTGGATAATGTGTCGTCGACTGCGGTTATGCTCCATCTTGTTGGGACAATCTTTCTCCGCTTCTGGACACCGAGCATCCCGAGGCTGAGGATTCGCTGAATTCGCGAGACCTCAAGTCCGTCTTGGTACAACTCAACGATGGCGTTCGAAGCCAGTTCGTCACCGTCGTAATACGCAGCCTCGATCTTCCTATCGCTGGTGGTGGGTGATATTCTTAGCTCATCGATCAGAGCCGACGGTCCGAAGGGTTGAGTCTCCTCACTCAGGGTAACGGCCATCCTAGGCTTATTCCTGAATTTGGCGTCAACATCAACGGAGGAAGATGATAGGGCAAGATCGTGAAGGTCGAGGAGATACTTCGGAGGATCCGAAGCATCGTGAACATATGTCAGGGACTTTCCTCGGATCAGACTGAAACGATAATCGATTATTGTCTGGATATCCTTGCCAAGCCAGAGCTCCGGAGTGTCCAAGAGGCGTGTGTCGCCCTTAGTCGGCGGAATTAGTGGGCCGAGATAGACTTTGGGGTAACCAACATGCCCAACGAAGGCCCCTGGGGGACTCGACCCATCGATACGATCCGAGTCAAGGTGAGGCAAATGTCTGACCAGGGATTCAGCCTTGGAGAGAATCGGACAGTGGGATTTCCCACACAGCATCCGGCTCCCGCGGCATTGCATGCAAATTGTTGAGGCAGCGGTGGTCACAAAACGGACTGTTTCGATGTTCTTCACTAGATCAAGTCCAGTCCGCTGTTGGATCCACGCTAGATTCTGCAGCGAGCTCAAGCCCACCAACATAAATTGAGAGGGGTGGTCGATTTTAACGAGAGAGACATATGAAAGTAATCACATCGTAGCTCAGTCTTTATCTAGCCACCCAACCATACGGAGCGCCCAATCAGATTGTGAATGTTATTGACATCGATATTCTCTGAGAAAAGAAACGGAGTCTGGTTCGCCTTAGCCCTTAATGAAAAGAAACAGTTGATGGCAAGCTCCTTTTCGGATCGGAGTCGAGCCGAGGCCGAGCTGGCTGTCTTGCAGGCCATTCCCTCTCCTCGTTCTGCTCGCAAGAAGAGAGTTTCTGGAGACTCGAGAATGATAGAGATCCTTTACCAGCTCTTCATGGGACGGAGTGGAGCGAAGTTGAAGTCAATCGACCTGTCTCATGTTTCTGCGTTCAGGAGGAAGGTGTACCGCGAACTCTCTCGTGTCCCAAGAGGCCGTGTGACTACGTATGGTGCGATAGCCCGGAAGATTGACTCGCGTCGTTTCGCGCGTGCGGTTGGCACAGCTGTCGCAAGTAATCCGCTCTCATTGGTGATTCCATGCCACAGAGTCGTACCAGCATCACTAGAGGTTGGAAACTACGGAATGCCCGGCCGAAAACCCTCAGAGGGCTCATACATTAAACGTGGAATACTACAGCGCGAAGGCGTGGAGTTCGAGGGCAGCAAGGTGTCAAAGGAATCTCTGTGGGTCTGAGGCTAAAGGTATCGAGACTTGGACCGTGATAAACGCCGGGCATTGTACGTTGCAAGGTTCCAACCCCTCCATCTGGGCCATATGCATTGCATCCAACATATTCTAAACAGGCTTCCTCAAGTGATAATCGCCGTAGGGAGCGCCCAATTCAGTCATACGCTTCACAATCCGTTCACCGCAGGCGAGCGAATCACGATGATTCGCCTAGCAATGGATGAAGCCAAGATCGACCCGGCCAAATACTACCTAATCCCGATCCGTGATCTTCGGATTCATGACCTATGGGTTCCGCATCTGGTCTCACAGAGTCCACGGTTTGAAGTGGTATTTTCAAATGAGCCTGTAACCTCACGCCTATTCAAGGAGGCTGGATTCCGAGTCGAACCGATACCGTTCTATGACCGTGAAACTCACTCTGCGACTGAAATACGTGAAAGGGTTGTTCGCGGCGACCGCTGGGAAGAACTCGTCCCAAAGTCAGTTGCAGAGTACATCAAAAGCATTTTCGGAGATGAACGTCTGAGGGAGCTTGCACTTACCGATAAGCCTAGACAATACAGAAACGAAGCACGCTCCCCCTTCTAGCTTTGATACGCTGCGCGGCGCTCTTCTCGCGGCATGCAAGCTCAAGAAAACCATGGCTTCCTACAAGAACTCCAAACTCGCTGCCACGCAAGTCTGCATAAGCTCTTACGAGCTTCGCGGAAAATCGTTTTCTACCGAATGAAAAGGCAATTCTCTCACCATACCTGAGACTCATTTTGGAAAATTCTGTTTCAGGTAGATTCGTAACTATGTTTCCGAAACCGTCAATGTGAAAGACCTCGCAGGTTGCAGTCTTGCCCGTGATGGCTGGGGGATGATACGGAAGTCTCATGTAATCCATAATCTCGCCGCCGCACTCCTCTGACCTTCCTCCGCAGGCCAGATGGGCAGCAACGGGTGCAAAGATATCTCTCCCATGAAAGGTCGAAGAGACTTGACGACGCATCATCGAGCGGTTAGTTACCTCGTATACGTGGAGAAGGCCTTCGCGTTCCGCTGCTGGGATCATCAGTCCATTGTCTGGACCAACGAAAAGACACCTATCCGTCTCGACAACAATCGGTCGACGTACGCTACCGACCCCAGGATCTACAACGGCAATATGAACAGTCCCATCGGGAAAGTACGGTACTGCGCTTGCTAGGATGAAGGCACCCATTCCAACCTCGTACTTCTCAACTTGGTGACTGATATCCACGATCCTCGCCTCAGGGCAGATCGAGAGGATGACAGCCTTCATTTCCCCGACAAAGGGATCCATCAAGCCGAAATCTGTCAACAGACTTATCAGAGGTCTTTTAGCCCGGTGAGCAGACCCAGAGTTCATTGGGTCTCAAGACACTCCTCGACGATCACGCCTAACACTCATTGAGCCAATCATAAGCCTTAAGAC
>Ga0209725_1001863_pt1 | contig 11648 bp, 11 predicted proteins | sample I18A1metaG_FD_184145 | JGI IMG/M metagenome (GOLD analysis project Ga0209725, IMG submission 184145) | Lake sediment bacterial and archeal communities from Gulf of Boni, Indonesia to study Microbial Dark Matter (Phase II) - ​I18A1 metaG... | ecosystem: Environmental > Aquatic > Freshwater > Lake... | reverse complement strand
GTTGATGCGGACGCGCGGCTGATTGAGGCATTCAACCTCCAGGTGGATGAAGCCCCTTTAACGGGGGAATCAACCCCGGTCACAAAGTCAACCGAGAAGCTTGAGAGGACTGTGGGTGTCGCGGACCAAGTCAACATGGTATTCACTGGGACAACGCTCATGCAAGGCCGCGGCAGAGCCTTAGTCGTCAGCACAGGGATGCGCACGGAGTTCGGCAAGATCGCAGCCGAAGTCACAACCATCGAAACCGAACAGACACCTCTCGAGAAACGCATGGACGAGATCGGCAACAGACTCGGAAGAATCGCTCTTATCATAGTCGCTATCATCGCGATCGTCGGACTGGCGGAGGAATACTCTAGGACAAGCACGATTGGACTCAGCTTTGTTGTGAGAATCTTTCTTTTCGCCGTTGCCTTGGCCGTGGCCGCGGTGCCCGAAGCCCTGCCCGCGATCGTGACGGGTAGCTTGGCGATTGGCATGCGCATCATGGCGAAACATAGTGCTTTGGTTAGAAGAATGCCCGCCGTGGAAACTCTCGGCTCAACCCAGATAATTTGCTCGGATAAGACTGGGACACTGACCAAGGGCGAAATGACTGTTCGGGAGCTCTTTGTTTCTGGCCGGTCTTACGAGGTGACCGGCAGAGGCTATGAGCCGAAAGGCGAAGTTGTTCTGAAACACGCTGATTTGAAGCCTGATTTTGATTCCTTGAAGGTATTTGCGAAAGCAATCGTCCTTTGCAGTGACGCGGTCTTAACCCAAGAGGATAAGCGCTGGGTCGTAAAGGGCGATACAACGGAGGGCGCCCTCCTAACATTAGCTGGCAAGATAGGTCTTGGACAGAGCGAAGTACGAGGTTCTAATCCGAGAATTAGCGAGATTTCCTTCACGTCGGAGAGAAAGCGGCTCACCACGATTCACATCGGGCCCGACAAGCGCACAGTCGCCTACATGAAGGGCGCCCCAGAAATCGTGCTCTCGCTTTGCACTTCAATCTACGAAGATGGAAGAACTAGGGAGCTAACCACAAATGACAGAGCACAGATTCACAGACTCAACGAAGAGATGGCTCTCAGGGCTCTCCGCGTGATGGCTGTCGCAGAGAGGCAACTGCCATCAGTTCCCGAAAAGTTCACAGAAGAAACAGTAGAATCCGACTTCACTTTTCTTGGTCTGGCTGGTATGATAGACCCACCACGCGAGGAAGCAATTGAAGCAGTGCGGGTTGCCAAGGACGTGGGCATAAAGTCGATTATGATTACGGGCGATCACAAACTGACTGCAATGGCCATCGCGAAGGAAACCGAGATCTACCAAGAAGCCGACTATGTGCTTACAGGTGAAGAGCTGGACAGGCTTGGTGAACAAGAGTTCGAGGACAAAGTCGAGAAGGTGAGCGTCTACGCACGGGTTTCCCCAAGCCACAAACTCAGAATCGTAGACGCCTGGAAGAAGAAAGGAATGGTCGTGGCCATGACAGGTGATGGCGTCAACGACGCACCTGCACTGAAGAAAGCAGACATTGGCATCGCGATGGGGATCACGGGCACAGATGTTACGAAAGAAGCTTCAGACCTGGTGTTGGCCGACGACAATTTCGCGACGATTGTCACAGCCGTCGAACTGGGCAGGTGGATCTACGCCAACATAAAGAAGTACTTGGCTTACCTTCTACAATGCAATTTCGTCGAAATCGCCGTGCTCACTTTAGTCACACTTCTAGTACTTCCCGTTATTGGAATTCACGGGGACGATGTGCTACCGCTGCTGGCGGTCCAGATACTATACATCAACCTTGCCACAGACGGCTTGCCCGCAATCGCGTTAGGCTTCAGCCCACCTGACCCGGATGTGATGAGAAAACCTCCTCGGCCAAGAACCGAATCGGTGTTCACTAGGGAAGTCATTAGACTAATCGTCGTAGCCTTAGTGGTCCAAACACCCATTCTCACGCTGGGCTTCCTTACAGGTTTACCAGAAGGACTGGTTGCCGCACGTTCACGGCTCTTCTTGATGTTCATTGCATTCGAATTGGTCATTGCCCTGAACTGCCGCTCGCTAACCCACACCCTGTGGGAAGCCAAACCTCACAAGTGGCTGGTCATCGCTGTAGTGTCGCAAGCACTGCTGATAACAATACTACTCGTAGTGCCACCTGCAAGAAACGCTCTGAGCATGGTCCCTCCGACTTCGAGTGACCTGCTCTGGATGGTTGCTGGAGCGGTTGCGGCCTTCGCTAGCATAGAGGCTCTCAAGAAATTCGAAAGAAGAGAACAGGAAACGAGTTGACGGCACCGGCTGCGGGCGCAAGCGCTTTACTGTTTTCTTGAAAGTCGCTTATCCGCGTATGGTCATATCAGAGCTGTTCCAGGTCTTCAGGAACATCAACGTCCCTTAGAACGCTTTCCGAACCACATTCAACTAGTCGGATTTCACTTCCATGCCTTTTTACCACAGCTTTCAATCCGTGTGTTTCTTCATCGATTTGCTCAATTTCGGTGAACAGGCCTCTTGATAGGAGAATCGGGTGACCAAGCCTGCCGTTGTGAGCGGAGATAATTATTGGAGAGCTGCTACGATAGTGTTCTTCGATGACGAGGTTGATTGAGCGCGAGTCAATTTTGGCCACATCGCCAGGCAAAACGAGAATCGCCTGCGCGGAATTTCCCACCTCTCTCAGGCCTGCTTTGACAGAGCTACTCTGCCCCTTCTCGTAATTCACATTCAGCACCAGACGGCAGGGCAGGTCAGCGAGCACCTTGCGGATCTTGTCGGCCTGCCAGCCCAGCACCACGACGACTTCGTCAGCCTTTGACTTCAGCGCTGACTCGACAACTAGGCGAATCATGGGTTTTCCGCCCATCTCCACTAGGAGTTTGTTTCTGCCGCGCATGCGTGTCGATTTGCCCGCGGCCAGCACGATGAGAGAAATCATGAGCCCTACCAGTCTAGAAATGCATGGGTAGGAACTGGGCGTGGCCTGGCTTGCCGGTAACCTGTTCGTCTTCGAAAATGACCTGCCCCCTCAGCATGGTCATGATGGGCCAGCCCTGGATTATCCACCCTTCGTATGGCGTCCAGCCGACTTTGTAGTGGAGCTTCTCAGCTTCGACTTTCCGTTTCTTCTTCAAGTCAACGATTACCAAATCTGCGTCTGCTCCTTTCCTAAGCGTGCCTTTAGTAGGGTAGATGCCGAAGATTCTTGCTGGATTCTCGCAGCAGACCTTCTGCAGCGCTGCCAAACTCAGGTGTCCCTTGTTGAAGCCCTCGCTCAGAAGAACAGGCAGCATAGTCTCGATGGCTGGGACGCCGCCCCAAGCTTTCCAGATATCCCTCCAGCCAATCTCCTTCTCTGCATGTGTGCTAGGTGCGTGCTCCGAAGTAACAATGTCGAGGGTTCCGTCCCGAAGTCCTTTCCACAAAGCTTGAACATCAGCTGGGCCTTTAAGTGGCGGGTTCATCTTCAGGTACGGGCCCTGCTTCTTCATGTCCTTTCGTGTGAAGGTTAGATAGTGAGGGCATGTTTCAGCGGTTACATCGACATGTTTTTTCTTTGCAGCTTTCACTATGCTGACCCCTTCAGCTGTGGACATGTGTGATATGTGCAGCCGCGCGCCTAAGTGGCTGGCGAAACCCACAACCTTCCTGACGGCCCTTTCTTCTGCGAGGTTGGGTTTCCATTCGGCATGGGCCATCGGGTCCCTTCGCCCACTAGTCATCAGCTTCTCGTAGTTTTGGTTGGCAGTTTCCTCATCCTCCGCGTGGACGTTCAGTATTGTATTTTCCATTGAGGTTTCGCGCATTAGCATCATCAGCGTGTGGTCATCGGCATAGTATGGTTTGCAGGTGAAGGCCTTGAAGGATCGCACTCCGATCTTCGCGATCTCCCGGATTTGGGGGAGGTTGCCTAAGTCCATCATTCCCGCGTGAAGCGAGAAGTCGATGAGCGAACTGCGCTCCCCCTCAGCAATCTTCTTGCTGACTCGGTCGATGGTGTCGACGGGGGTTGAAAGGGCCATCTCGATGACGGTGGTGGCGCCTCCAGCCGCGGCAGCTGTGGTCCCGCTGGTGAAGTCTTCTCGGCTGATGTATGCTGGGTCATAGAGGTGAGCATGTCCATCAACGAGGCCCGGAAGAACAAGTCTCCCCTCTGCGTCAATCCGCCTGTCACATTCCGCGAAGGACCGACGGCCCAGAGCAACTATCTTTCCATCCTCGACCAAAATGTTGACTTGTGCTAGCTGCCCGTCTCGAACAATCCTACAATTTTCGATGGCGATGCTAGTCAAGCTAGCTCACAGTTGAAGCGATTGCTGCCGACGAGTTTGATGAGCATGATTCTCGATGCACCATACCAACAGGGGGATAGACGCCCCTTCGCCATGCTTGCACGAGGTCGTCTAGCCTTCCTTTGTTGATAGTGTAAGTCCGTTGTTGTGAAGCCATGTCCGATGCCTCATGAGGTACACAAGTGTTTGAGAGCAATCTCGGGGAGGCAAGGAAAAAATACTTCGGGCCCAAGTGACAAGCACAGCGCATTGGGTTGATTCAAAGGCTCAGACCAGCTCGGGCATACCTGCTCGCTCTCGTATTGCTGCTCACATCCTTTGTCGCGACCACTCTTCCCTCTGTTCACGCTGCTGCCGATTTCTCAGTCTCTGTGTCACCTTCAAGCCTGAGTGTGGCGCAAGGCTCCTCCGGGACGACGACAGTGATTGTCAGCTCGCTTAGCGGCTTCAGTTCCCCGGTCAGCTTGGCTGTGTTCGGGCTGCCGGCTGGTGTGCTCGCCGGTTTCGGAACAAACCCTGTGACCCCGCCAGCCGGAGGGACAGCTTCATCTAGCCTAATAGTCTCGGTTGGGGTAAGCGTGGTTGCAGCCAGCTACACGCTCACAGTTGCCGGGACGAGCGGCACCGTGTCACATTCTGCTGCTCTCACGTTGACTGTGACACCATCCGGTCCGACCTCGGACTTCATGGTCACAGTGTCGCCCGCGACTGTCTCCGTTGCGCAGAGTGGGTCGGCGTCTGTCACAGTCACAGTGACCTCTATAGGAACCTTCTCTTCGCCCGTCGCGTTGATTGTCAGCGGTATACCTGCAGGGGTGGGTGTGAGTTTCTCCGCGAACCCTGTCACTCCAGCCGCGGGAAAATCGACAAGTTCGACGCTATCTATTAACGCAGCCTCTTGGGCCACTAAGGGAACGTACGTCCTTACGGTGGCGGGAACAAGCGGGACGTTGACGCGCAGCACCACCTTCACAGTCGTAGTTAAGCAGGCCTTAACTCCGGATTTCTCGATCACATCATCATCCTCAACAATCTCCATTACTCAAGGATCGAGCGGCTCAACCACGCTCAGCGTGACGTCGATTAATGGGTTCAGCGCAGTCGTTGGTCTCTCTCTTGCTTGGATCGAAACCGCGCCAAGCGGGGTCACAGTTTCTCTGCCTACTTCAGTTACACCGCTGCCCGGCGGAACAGCCACGCTAGCGTTGACTGTTGCCGCCAACTCTAAGTCATCGACCGGCACGTTTCCTCTTCGAGTTACTGGGACAAGCGGGGCGCTTAGGCACAGCCTAGATGTAAGAGTGCAAATTGCCGCAGCGAGAGGAGATTTCTCTCTCGTAGTTACCCCCGCTTCCGTTTCTCTTCAGCCGGGCACATACTCCACTCTCGTCGTAGCCGTGCAGTCCCTAGGTTCATTCTCTTCGGCTGCCTACCTGTCGAGCCTGGGTACGCCAAACGGAATCACCGTAGCTTTCGGTATGAACCCAGTGACCCCACCGGCAGGCGGAACCGCGTCGTCGACCGTGATTGTGACGGTCGGCCCGAGGGTAGTTGTTGGAACTTACATGATGACAATACGAGGCACGAGCGGCTCTCTCTCACACGACACAATCTTGACTGTCATTATTCCGTCAACGGTTGGGGGTGATTTCGCGATTACTGCGGTTCCCTCAGTTGGGGTCAGCCAAGGATCCACAGCGACGGCCACAATCGCAGTTGTCTCAATTAACGGCTTCAGTTCCTCGGTCACGCTTTCAGGCTCATGGCTTAGCTCAGCCCCTTCAGGCGTCACTTTTGTGATTCCTCCAGTTACGCCGTTGCCAAACGCAACAGCAACTTCACCCCTTAGCATCTCAGCTTCAACCGGCGCAGTCCTTGGTAATTACACGCTTAGAATAGCTGGAACGAGCGGAAGCCTTAGTCACTTCATGGACATACTTGTGACAGTCAAAACTCCACAGTGCTTCATAGCGACTGCAACCTATGGCTCAGAGCTCTCTCCTGAAGTCCAGTTCCTTAGAAACTTTCGCGACAACACGATTCTCAAAACCCGCGCCGGTTCTGCCTTCATGGGCGCCTTCAATAATTGGTACTATTCCTTCAGTCCGGCGGTTGCTCAGTTCATAGTTCAGCACAAGACTCTGAGAACCGTTGCAAAAATCGCGCTCTATCCGCTGATCTGGATTCTCAGAATTGGAGCCAACGCGAATCGCCTGGTCCCAACCAATCCGGAAACAGGGGTCGTAATGTCAGGGCTTGTCATCAGCTCGCTCATTGGCGTATCCTACTTGGCCTTTCCTATGACGGCTGCCCTGAGCTGCATGTCGGGAGCTCGCCGAACCGCAAGACGACTGGAGAAACCTTTCGCCGTGCTCATCCTTGCTGCGCTAGCAGCTATCACTATGGCCGAAATCTTAACACTGCCAGCGGTGCTGATGAGTGTCATCGCGTCTCTGCTGGTCCTAGGAGTTCTGACACTCTCGGGTCTACTCACATCGAGAATCGCACTTCGCCTATTGCGAAGGCCCTGAGTGACTCGTAATAGCACTAGTGGATTTTCGCAACGGAACCCATTTTATCAATGGCCGACTTACGTCAGGCTGGTTTTGCTCGTTGGTCGTGCTTCTGATCAGGAACGGCGTGCTGGTGACAATGGACAGCCAGCGTCGGATTCTTGAGGGCCAATCTGTTGCCATCGAAGATGGCAGAATAGCCGAGATCGGTAGTACTGCTGAGCTGGAAAAGAGGCATTCGCGGGCTGAGGTGTTGGATGCTTCAGGGCGCATTATCATGCCAGGAATTGTTTGTGGCCACACTCACATGTACGGGATGCTCCTCCGGGGAGCTTCGTTGAAGATAACGCCACCCTCAGATTTCACGCAGATTCTCCAGCGTGTCTGGTGGCCGGTAGACGAGGCTCTAACGCTTGAAGATGCCTACGCGAGCGCACTAGTCGCCTGCGTAGAGTTCGCAAAATCCGGGGTAACCACGTTCGCCGATACCTATTCGGGTCCTAATTCGATCAGCGGAGTCCTAGACCATGTTGCCCGAGCAGTTGACGATGTTGGAATAAAGGGGTTCGTGGCCTTCGAGGCGACCGAACGCCATTCTCGGGATGAAGGTTTCAAGGGCCTGCAGGAGAACGTGCGGTTCGCCGAGAGAGCGAAAAGCAACCCGGAAAGCAAAGCGAAACCACTCTTCAGTCTACATGCTTCTTTCACGGTTTCCGACGACTTAATTAGGGAAGCGAAGGCGCTCGCCCAAAAGTACCATGCGCCGATAACAATCCACACTTCTGAGGGTACGGGTGACGTCCAACACAACCTGGAGAATTATGGCAAGAGAACTGTGGAACGTTTGAACGACCTTGGCTTCCTAGGACCAGATGTTGTTTTGGCGCATTGTGTCAACCTGAATGATCACGAAGTTGGCCATCTCGCCAAAACCCGAACGGGCGTTGCGCATAACCCGATGAGTAACATGCTAAACGCGGTCGGCGTCGCCCCTGTTCTACGGATGCTCGAGAGAAATGTGAAGGTAGGTTTGGGAAATGATGGCTACATCTTCGATATGTTCGAGAATATGCGGGCAGCTTTCCTGCTCCACCGCGTCCACCACAAAGACCCGAACGCAATAGACGCGTACACGATACTGGAGATGGCTACAATAAACGGCGCCAGGCTCTACGGTTTAGAAAGGGAAATCGGGTCGATTGAGCCGGGTAAGAAAGCTGACCTCATAATCGTCAAGCCGGACGTGCTTCCCACACCACTCAACGCCCAAAGCGCCGCAGGCCACATTATCCACACCGTGGACGGCGATGATGTGGAACACGTGCTTGTGGAAGGAAAACGGGTCATGAAGGGCAGGAAGCTGACCACGTTTGATGAGGGGAAAGCACAGCTTATCGCACAGGACGCCGCCGGAGAGCTCTGGAAGCGATTGGAAACGGCTAAGCCGCAGGTGGATTCCTTCAAGAAATAGTGCTCATGCCATTTGATTCTCGAGAGGCATACGGGCATGGCTTCACTATGTTGAATCAACGGTCATTAGACAAGCGGACCAGAGAAGTGCAGGAATTGGAATACAGGCACGTGGTCACTTCATTTCTGCAATTTCGAGGAAAGGTTCTGCTTCTTCGACGGAGTGGCAAAGTTGGGACGTACCGAAGCCGATGGGCTGCTGTAAGTGGCTACTTGGGGGAAAACGAAGAGCCGCTGCAACGAGCTAGAATCGAGATCCACGAAGAGGTCGGGCTAACCTCGGAGCAGCTTGATTTCGTTCGCTCCGGGGAAGTGTTACGCGCCTTCGATGAACAGACAAACGTTGTCTGGATTGTACACCCGTTTCTATTCGAAGTGAACGAACGGAAGGATCGCCTAGATTGGGAACACTCCGAAATCAAATGGGTCGAACCGAGAGAGCTGGCTCGGTATGAAACCGTACCAAAGCTCAGGGAAACCTACGACCGCGTTCGGTGGGACTTACGCGATCCCTCGCCCAGCTTGTCCAGTGCGCTGGAGCGAATAGAAGATATCGCCCAAAACAGAGTGCATGGTGCAAGCATTCTGGGTCGCAGCTCGATCGAGCTGATAAGAGAAGTGGCCGTCGTTTCAGATGCTAGTTCTCCTGACGAACTATTCCGCGACATCTTCCTCGTGACCATGAAGTTGAGGACGGCGCAGCCAGGTATGGCGACCATCCGAAATGTGAGTGGAAAGTTACTGCATCGTATCGACCAGCAAAGAATCAGCTTGGCCCAAGTTGAAGAATTCAGAGGAAGGCTGGTCGCGTTGGCCGAGGATGCACTTGCAGAGGCCGAGGCAGCCGCTGAGGATGCGGCTAGAAATTCAGTTGCGGTCTTACCTAGTGAGGGATGGCTGCTCACTCACAGTTACAGCAGCGTCCTAAGGCGGGCAGTAGGGCTGGGCATCAAAGCCGGAAGAAAATTCCGGGCCTACGTGACTGAGTCGTATCCGGGTTTAGAAGGAAGAGCGCTTGCGAAGGACCTACTTTCTCTCGGAGTCTCTGTGAAGTTGATAGCTGATTCCGCGGTAGCCTCAGTTATGCCTAATGTTGACGCCGTCTTGGTCGGCGCGGACAGTGTGCTAGCCGATGGCTGCGTAATCAATAAGGTCGGAACCAAGCAAATTGCCACGCTGGCCAAGGAAAATCAAGTTTCGTTCTACGCCGCATGTGAGACAGCAAAATTCAGCACGGCGGATTTTCTAGGTGAGCCCCTAGAGGTTTCTGAGATCTTTGACGTGACCTCGAGTGATTACGTTTCTAAGATTATTACAGAAGTAGGCCCTGTAGACCCCAAAGAAGTTAAGCATCACGTCAGGAGGATGCTGAGGGAATTTTATGCCTAGCCACCTCTACCGATGTCCAACCCCGAGGGAACCCCTATGAGTGGCATCCCGGAAGTCGACCTGAGAATTCGAAAGCTCGTTCAAGCTATTTTCCGTTCGCAAGGGATGCTACGTGAGTACTTCACCGACCTGTTCCCGTACATGCGGGAGGCAGTACGGCAGTTCAAATTGGAAGGGATCTGGGATAAGGTGTACTCGGAGGTCATCACAGGCGACTTTGAGCTTGACAGGCTTTCCCTATTCCTCAACAGGCTTTACCAAGAAGACAAGGAGCTTTTCGCATCCTTCCTTGCCCACGTCACGAAGGAAATTCTTGACAGGTTCCACGAACCCATGGAAAACCTATCTTGGTATTTTGAGGAGCTCAAGGAATTGGGCTTCAGCTGGAATGGAAAACGATTGGTGCAGACGAACCCAGAAGGCTAGGTCGGCATTTCCTCAGGCGGAAGAATTCCTCTAAAGAAGTAGTAGAAGGCCACGGCAGAAACCAAGTAAACTGTGGCCCCAATCAGCAACGGCGCGGATACCGAAATGTAGGTACTGCCTGCTAGGAGGATTCCTGCCAGTATGGGGCTGATTGAGCTTCCGATACCCCAGATGGTTGACGTTATCGCCGACGCTGAGGCTCGTTCCTCTGTGGCGACAGTTCCCATCAGGTAGGACTGCTGAATCGGCCATGACATGTTCATGAAGAAGTTACGCACGATGAAGAGCAGGCCAGCGAGTTCGTAAGTCGGTGCAAAGATCATCAAACCGAGTAAAGCCGCGGAAAGCCCTTGGGTTGCGAATACGCTCTTCGAGCTTCCCCAAGCCCTAGTAAGCCGCGGAATCAATGGCACGACAATAAGCGATGTGATTTCGGCTGCAGCAAACCAAGGGGCAAGAACGGCCTCGTTTATCACGTACATTTTCTTGAACCAGAGTGAAAGCAGCTGAACCGATATTCCGGAGCCGAAACCAACCAAGCCGAACGTGACCGAGAACTTCGAAATTTGGGGCAGTGATTTTCGAGGGAAAAACCGCTTCGACCACGGGCCGTCTAGACGAACTAGCTCGGCTTTAGATTCCGCCACAGGAAGGATGACCAAGCCAGAGAGTATGGCTAGCGCGGCATAGGTTACAAACACATACTGGAAGGAGTCAACAAACGATACTCGGAAGGTTGTCCGCAGCAGAGCTGGCAGAACCCCCATCGCAGAACCTGCGGTTAGCGCAATCGTCCACACACCCTGGGAGAACGCGAATGCTCCAGGTCTTCTCTCATGCGGAGCCTTCTCGGCTAGCAGGGCGATCCAAGCTGGCCCCCAAACTGCTGCGCTGAACCCTCCTGCCAACCCAACGCCGCCAATCGCACTGGCCACGAGTAGCGAGTTCAGGTCCTGCGTGAAAGCGAATAGGGCGTAAGCGAGAGTTGCTGAGATGAACCCCCCCACAACGAAAGGTTTCCTGCCGTACCTGTCGGCTGCAATTGCAAACGGGATGAGCGCGATTGTGTTTGCCAGCGCCGAGGCGGATGTTATCGCGCCGATGATTTCTTCCGAGAACCCTATTTCGTTCAGGTAGATTGGCAACACCACGAGAGTATAGCCCAAGGGAAGGGAAGTCAGACCCATACCGATCATTAAGAGCCCAAGGTCCCGTGGCTTGTCCAATCTGACCGTACTCAAGTTTGCCAATCACCCATCAGGCCTGAAAGCTGTTCGGTCTAGGGTCCACGCTCTTGTTCTAATTATCGCGTTACCTGATGGTTGAGCACCATTTAATCTGGACATCCCGACTCGAAAACTGGGCGGTTCAAATTAGCCTGCCCGCACCATCATATCCACACACACAAAACCGAAGACGACTCATCTGCAAGTCTTAACAATGTAGAGATAGAGTATGTGTTATGGCGGTTTCCTTACCCGCGAGACGGCCCTTCAACTGGAAGATCTGGCTGTCCGTTCTGGTGCTGGTTATTCCGTCGTCGTATGCGATTATTCCA
>Ga0209725_1001861_pt1 | contig 11651 bp, 12 predicted proteins | sample I18A1metaG_FD_184145 | JGI IMG/M metagenome (GOLD analysis project Ga0209725, IMG submission 184145) | Lake sediment bacterial and archeal communities from Gulf of Boni, Indonesia to study Microbial Dark Matter (Phase II) - ​I18A1 metaG... | ecosystem: Environmental > Aquatic > Freshwater > Lake... | reverse complement strand
ATACAGAACTCAAATGGTATATCGAGCGTGCAGCAAAGCGCTACAATGAGATTAGGAGGGTTCACGGAATCAAGATTCGCCGAGCTGCTGCGGGTAGGCACCTAGTGTTCCGATGCCAGTTTGAGCCCAACGTGCGCATGAAAAGGGCGTACGGGATCACCATTGACCTCGAGAAGACGATCAAAGCCGCCTATCCAGACATCGCCAGAATAGATATCCACGAGGAGCCCGCATGAAACATCCCCTACCCAAGAGAAAACGAGGATCGTACTGCGTGTATTTGCTTCTCTGCGATGATGGAAGCTACTACACTGGATACACAACAGATCTCGATTCTAGGCTTCTGCGACATGAGAGGGGACACGGAGCACGTTACACGAGGATGCGTAGACCGAAGATGGTTGCTTACGCTGAAGAGTTCAGGACTCGCCGCGCCGCGATGAGAAGGGAGCGCCAGATAAAGGCGCTCACTCACAATGAGAAGCGTGATCTCGCGAACAGACAGAACACAATAAGTCAGAAACGGAGCAGGGCGACTATGAACTCAATGCGCCTTTTCGGGTAACATAGATCGTCCTTCCCTCTACCTTGACCCTCAGACCGAACCTGGTGTGCCCTCTTTGCTCAATCCTACGACACCTCAGTCTAAACGCTCGCGCCAAATTCGTCGCTTCCTTATCGGATCGGCAGCGGACTTTGAAGCCATCAATTATACCTCTAGAAACCAACACGAGTTTTCGTTCCCGTTGGCCGTAGGCAACGTGTCTGTCGAATGTCCCGGGTCTGTACTCTTTCATGTGTGATGCTCCTGACTGGTCTGGGCCTCTTTGCCCCCGCATCGCTACGGTGGCTCTGATGGCTGCCAGACAGGTTCGGCACGGAATTGTTTCGATGTAACGCCATTCCTACTCGCGGACTAGCCTCACGTCTGTTAGGTCAGAGGATCGTGCATTCAGTGATTCTACTCTGTTATGGCTATTGCCTGTGTGGGGCACTGAACTTCGCAGGCCCGGCAAACAATGCATGCATCATTGTTGATGACTACCGATTTCTTTCCTTCGTGTCCCTTGACTTCCTGATTTTCGAATACGGCCACAGGGCATACGTCAACGCAGACAGAGTCGCCATTGCACTTCTTCAGATCAACTACGACGCTGACCAAGATCTCACACCGAAAGTTGAAGCCGTACGAGCAGACACGGTAATAAGCTCATGGTTTCCATGGCTGACCTTGAGGCCAGTCTAGATAGTAATCTAGAAAGTAAATAATCGTCCTCGCTTCCTGAAGTCTTGGGAACTCGGGACATAAGCCCAATCGAAGGAGTCAAGTTCCAACGCTGACGGCTATCACCCTGGCCTGGTCGCACACGTCCTCGCACCTGTCGGCGATGTTCTCAATGGCGTCTAGGAACTCCGCCAAGAGCACTACCTGACCCATGGTGAGTTCGGGTCCGGACAGTTCGCTGAGTAGTCCTCTACCTTTTCGGTACAGGTCATCCACCTCTTCTTCTAGGCGTTCCACCCTATCCGCAGCGTCGAGCGCTTCCTCCACCTTCTTGTCGGTCAACAGGTCGATACAGCGCTGCACCTCCACGACACAATCCCGCACTACTTTACACGTGTCAAGGGTGTTGACACGAAGTCCTTCTGGTAGCTTACTCATCGGTGAGATCCGGGCGAGCCGCCCAGCTTCTAGACACCAGTCGGCAACCCAGTCAATCTGCCTTTCCAGCCGCATGAAGCTACGTCTCTCATCGACGGGAAGGCTTCCCCGGGCAAACTCAACGATTATCAACCTCCGTAGGCTGTCACCTTCCCTCTCAACCTGATGCAGTCGAGTGAAGGCTCTCTCCAAATCGTCCTTGTTTCCATCTATTGCGTTGTTGACGCATGCGATCAGCTCATCCACCGAAGGAACCAGCATCCGCGTTGCCTGTCTGACCATCTCAATTGCTCTTGCCCTAGTTCTCGCGGCGAACCAACTTTCGAACGTGGCCTTCATCTTCTCTGGCCTCGCGTCAGGTTACTCGAGCGCTAGCTCAACTTCCAGATCTTGAGCAGGAAACTGATAAGGTATTAGCCCTCCGAACGCAAAGTCGACTCTAACGCGCTCTCCGATGCTGGTGAAAGGCAAAGACCCTTGGCTAGGCGTCTCAGAGACAATCGTCATCTCGTTTTCCATTTCGATTTCTGTTCGTATACAATCGCCTAGAAGCGCATGTTCTTTCACGGTTCCCGTCCATTCTAGATCGACGAGTCGGCCTGCCGGAGTCAAGGACACTGACTCTGGCCGAACCGCGAGGATCACGCGGTCTCCGCTGACGAAGCCGGATCCTGGAACGTCGAGCTTCCACCCATTTGCCAGTACGGTGACATGACCTGACTCGCACTTCAGTACGTTCCCAGGAATGAAGTTGGCCTCTCCCAGAAAGTTGGCAGTGAAGAGCTGCTTCGGGGACAGATACAGTTCTAGTGGTGTTCCTACCTCAACGATGCGACCCGCCTTCATCACTACAAGACGATCGGAGATCGACATCGCCTCCTCTTGGTCGTGTGTCACGTGGATCGCCGTCAACCTCAGGTCCTTAACGAGCCTTCTCAGCTCGTATCTTAGCACTGCTCGGACATGAGCATCAAGTGCACCTAATGGCTCGTCCAGAAGCATGAGTTCAGGTTCCGCAGCAATTGCCCTTGCAAGGGCGGTCTTCTGTTTCGCTCCTCCGCTCAGTTCATCCGGGTAGGTCTCGGCTCTGATGTTGAGCCTAGCCATCTCCATGATCTGACCGACGAACCGGCGTATGTGTTCTCTATCCTTTCCTCGCACTCTGGGGCCATATCCCACGTTCTCGAAAGCTGACATGTGGGGAAAGAGAGCTATCTCCTGGAACATGTAGCTCAGTTGCCGCTCCTCAGGAGGCAGCGCTGTCACCTCTCCGTCACCGATCAATATCTGCCCAGAGTCTTGCCTAATGATCCCGGCCAGACATTTCAGGAGTGTCGACTTGCCGCATCCGCTTGGTCCAATGACCGAAACGTATTCACGGTCCCTGAACTCAAGGGAAACATCATCCAGCGCGACAACGTCTCCGAATGCCTTCCTTAGGTCTATGACTCTGACATCTGGCAACTAGAAGGCCTCCAGCTCGACGGCCAAAGCCCGTCTCGGCCTACTGAATAGCATGACTCCCTCTCGGGGTGCTCGTACGTAGACAGTCTCTCCGAGCGAACTTGGGATGTCCTGTTCCAATGCCTGGCGCAGCGGCAGCTTGGCAACTATCGTGCCGACCATTCCCGAGTCCACTGAACACCTCAAAAAGACGCCGGTCAGGCTGGTTGAAACTAGTCTTCCTGGAATAACGTTCTCTTCAAAACTAGTGCTGGTTAGAATCGCAGTTCTCTCTGGTCTGAAGGAAGCAACAACGGCTTCGCCCACAGGATGGCTGCTTCGTGGCGCGGCTACGGAGAATCCTTCAGCTACTTCAATTAACGTCATCTCAGGTTTCTGTTGCACTACGGTTCCTTCAAGGAAATTCGCTCCGCCGACGAAATTCGCTAGGAACGGGGATCGTGGGGCCGCGTAGATTTCTGATGGGCGCCCGAATTGCGCTATATTACCCTCTCTCAGCACTGCGATTCTGTCGGCAATCGACATCGCTTCTTGCTGATCGTGAGTCACGTGAACTACAGTCACCGCTAGCTCTTTCGCCAGTCTTCGTAGTTCGTAGCGAAGCATGACCCGAAGTCTGGCATCGATGGCCCCAAGCGGTTCATCCAGAAGGAGCAGAGAAGAACGCCCAGCAAGTCCCCGAGCAAGTGCGACTCTTTGCTGCATGCCCCCGCTGAGCTCATGGGGAAACGACGACGCCCTGTGGTCAAGTCTCACAAGCCTTAGCATCTCGTTGGCTCTTCGCAAGGATTCTTCAGGGTTGAAGCCTCTAGCGAGCGGCCCGAAGGCGACGTTGTCTCTGACGGTCATGTGAGGGAAGAGTGCGTATTGTTGCGGTACGTAGACGGCGTTTCTGTCTTCAGGCCGGGCATCTGTGACCGGCTTTCCGTCGAATTCGATCTCTCCTGTTGAGGGAGATGTTAGACCAGCGATAAGGCGGAGGAGAGTCGTCTTGCCGCTACCCGTTGGTCCTAAAACGCAGACGTACTCGAGATTTCCTATCTCCAAGCTTACGTCGTCTATCGCTTTGATTCTTCCAAACGCCTTGGACACATTCACGAGTCTTATCGAAGGCAAGGTGATCACATTCTCCGAGTGGCGATTGTCAAAACCAAGAGCGAAGCAAAGGAAGTTACCACGAGGATGCCCAACCCTAGCCCGATTGCGCTGGATGAGGCGGGAACTGTACCTCGAACCCACTCTACCATGAGAACCGGGGCGGTGGTGAGTTTCTTTGCAACCGCCAGGGTCGCTCCTGTTTCATCCACACTTCTCGCGAACGCCATTATCGCCCCCGCGAGTAAAGCGTACTTTGACAGCGGGGCGGTTAGCCTTCGAAAGACGGTAAGCGGCTTGGCACCTAATGTGCGCGCGACATCCTCGACGTCCGATGGAATACTTTCGATAGCGGCGATCATTGACCTCACGAAATATGTGTAGGTAATGCTTGCGTGAGCAAAGACCAACAACCAGAACTCGGAGATGTACGTGGCCCCTCCCCAGAATGTACCTATCGAGACACCGAGCGCTATTGATGGAACAACAATTGGAATATTGACCAACGTATCCAAGATGCTCGTGATCATTCTCCCGCCAAGCCTTCTCGCAATGAAGACAGAAACCGGCAAGCCAGCAATCACGTTCATGCCCGTCGCAGTCAGCGCAATCAGATAAGACAGACCGACGGACTGCCAGTAATTCGACCAGATGCCTTCTCCATGAACCGCTCCCTGCAAGGTGCCGTCGCCGACCGAGCCGGCACCGGGTAGAACAACAAAAAGCGAAGGGATGATTACGAACAAAATGAAGACCAGAAACGCGAGAAGATCCCTGATCCTGATACCACCCTTCGAGCTTAGTAGCCTCTCAAGCTGAGGCCGAACTGTGGCGATTGGAAGGCGCATCTTTGGAGCGATCACCCGAATACCCATGAAGAAGAGGCTGGAGGCCAAGATCAAAACGAAGCTGACGAACAATAGGGGGCTCTCTTGGCCCACCACTAGGGCGTTTCGAATGAAGACCGGACCATTCTCAAAGGTGCCTGCGACCATGACAGTCGCTCCTGTCTCAGATAGAGATCGAGCGAATGCTAAGAGAAATGCCGCAACTAGAGATGACTTCAACAAAGGAAGCGAGACTGTTCGGACCGCTGTGAAAGCTGAGGCTCCGAGGGTACGCGCGGCGGTCTCATAGATTTCCCTGTACCCCTGAAGCGCTCCTACCATAACTCGAACTATGACCGGATAAGAGAAGGCAAAATGCAACACAACTATCATCTGCCACCCGGGCGAAAAAACAAACTGAAGCCCCAATAGGCTGCTGATCCCCTGATTACCGCTCCAGAATGTCAGCACGGAATAGCCGAGAGCGACCGTGGGAACGATAAACGGGATATTTGCTAGGGTGTCGATCGAACTTGCCCAGGCGGATCTGCTTCTGACGATGAACCATGCCAATGGTAGGCCCGCCGCGAGATCAAATAGAGAAACAACAACGGCGATCGTGAATGAAGCAACAATCGCAGAGGCGCTCCTCCCTAGCAGTTCAGGGTATGCCACAATCTCGAAGATCTTGGACCATCCGAGAAGGATTCCAAAAACAGGAGGAACAAACACGATCGTCAAGAAGAACAATATGCCAAGCGCGTAGGCGAAGACTCTAGCACCACGGGATGCGGAGGCCGAGTCGAGAAGAAGCAGGGCCCGTCTCTTGAGACTTGGGGCGGGCGCTCGATCATCGCGATGAGTCCCGCCCTCGCTCGATCTGTCCTGCACTCCTCAGCCGCCTCGTTCGCCACGCATCCGACCCACGTTGACGACGAGAATGAAAGGCTTATGCCCACGCGTAGTCGCGGTGCGAGAGTCAATGACTTGTCGGACAGTTAGTCGAGATACACTTGGGCGGGGTTGCCCATTTGGGCGTCGGTAGATGAGAAGATCAGGGTGCAATGCACAGTGCATTGCACCCTAGTTTTGAATGTTATTTCGGCTTATTCCACTGTCGACGCTCGGATGCAGCCTAACCATGCGAATCGTGAGATGATTATGCCAAACTAGTGCGCCAGACCCCATCAGCGGCACAAGCATCATTTTGACGTGGGCCTGCTAGATCAAGACACCCAAAGGCTGCCTTTTTGGTTGCTCAGTGTGTAGAACCCATAAGGTCTCAGAACTGTGCTTCACTAGGTTGGCTGGATAAGTGGAGCAAATGACGACCTTGGCCGAGCCCGAGCTGAAGCAGAAGAGGTTCTTCTGCGAGAACTGCGAGCGCGAGCTTTTTCTAAACGCCGCTTACTGCGACAACTGCGGCGGCAGGATTGAGTGGCCAGAGAAGTACACGCCGATCTTCTCTAAGAATGACAAAGACGAGCAAAGCCACGAAGAGAACGAGTAGCAACAGATCCTTAACACGCGCAGATACCGCCTTTCTAAACGCGCAAATTCTAACGTTAGATGGTCGCCGATCCGAAGCACAGGCACTGGCAATTGAGCATGGCAACATAGTAAGGATTGGGACGAATCAGCGGATTCTTTCTGACGTGGCCGATAATACATGCGTCTTGGACCTTCACGGGGCCACCGTTCTTCCCGGCTTCACCGATTGCCACACGCACCTAGTGGCCTACGGCCTTGAACTTTCGGCTGCAAATCTGAGGGATGCCCGTTCCATCTCTGAGATTCAGGCAATCCTTGCTCAGCACGCTCGGAAGTTGACGACTGGGAAGTGGCTTCTGGGGTACGGGTGGGATCAAGAGAAACTGAAAGAGCGTAGGTTTCCGAACAGATTCGACCTAGACTTGGCCGTGCCTGACAAACCTGCCTGCATCTTTCGAATCTGTGAGCACATATGCGCTGTCAACAGTGAAGCCCTGAGGCTCGCAAACGTCACCGCGGCTACCGCGTCTCCGGCAGGAGGGGTAATTGACCGCGACAGCAAGACTGGAGAGCCAACTGGCCTTCTCAGAGAGAACGCGATGAACCTTGTCTTTTCCGTGTTACCTTCTCGAGGTGATCAGGAAGTACGAGAAGCTGCTTCACTGGCAATGCGCAAGGCGGTCTCCACCGGTTTGACAGCCGTGCATTGCATTGTCAACCAACCTCAGGAACTTAGGGTCCTACATGCCATGAACCGGGCCGGCGAACTCATCCTTCGAATCTACGTCCTGATTCCCGACTCATGGCTTCAGTCGGCGAGCGAGATGGGCATCTCAACAGGATTCGGAGACGAGATGTTAAGGATACAGGCCGTCAAGGTATTCGCCGACGGGTCACTAGGGGCACGCACGGCGGCGCTTGAGAAACCGTACTCAGACGCACCAGATTCAAGTGGAGTCATTATTCATCCGCAAGACGAGTTGAACACTATAGTTGAGTCGTCGGTTCGCAATGGGCTGCAGGTGGCGATTCACGCGATCGGAGATCGCGCGGTCAATATGGCGCTGACCGCTATTGAGAACGCTAACCTCGCGGTCTCCGGATCTTCTGGCTTGAGACATAGAATAGAGCATGCATCCGTCCTCAATCGTGATCTCATCAACGAGATCAAGCGGTCCAAAGTCATCGCGTCAATTCAACCACACTTCATAGCTTCTGATGCTTGGGTCCCGCGACGCGTTGGACAGGAACGCGCGAGATTTGTCTACCCACTCAAGTCGCTTGCGAAGAATGCTGCAATAGTGGTGGCAGGGTCCGACTGTCCGGTCGAGCCGATCGATCCTCTCAGAGGGATCTACGCAGCCGTTGCACCAGTCTCAAGAGGCTACGGTGAACAAGTCGATACCTGGACCGCGATTGAGATGTTTACGAGAAACGCCGCCTACGCCACGCATGAGGAAAAATTGAAAGGAACGATCGAGGAGGGAAGGATGGCTGACCTAGTAGTGCTCGACCGCAACCCTCTCGTTGTCCCCCCGGAAGAGATCCCCAAGATCAAAGTCTTGGCGGCAATGGTGGGAGGTAGATTCGTCTACGTATCAAGGAGATTCCGGGCTAGGCGCGTTTCGAGTGGGCAACGCCGACCAGTTCAACGACGCTCTTGAATCCGTTCTCTTTCATATAGTTCGATAAACCTTCGACAACCTCCGAAAAGACATGAAGGTCTCTTTGGAGGATCGCGGTTCCGATTTGGACCGCACTCGCGCCTGCCAGAAGGAACTCTACCGCATCTTCCCAGCTCATTATTCCTCCTACGCCGATTATGGGAAGCTTGAGTTTCTCGGCAAGCTCGTATACGCATCGAACCGCCACGGGCTTGATCGCTGGACCCGATAAGCCACCAATCTTAGCTGATAGTACGGGCAGACGCATGTGGACGTCGATCAACATAGCTCGCAAGGTGTTGATGGCAGTGACAGCGTTCGCACCCGCCCTTTCGGCAGCGCGACCTATCTGCACTATGTTCGCGACGTTCGGAGATAGTTTCACTAGGACGGGGATGTCGACCGCACTCTTGACACTTCGCGTCACTCTTGCGACGATCACGGGGTCTTGACCGATCTCGGCGACCCCCGACACGTGCGGACAGGATACATTCAGTTCGACCGCATCGGCGCCTAGATTTTCGGCAATCCTTGCCGACTTGGAATAGTCGGAGACCGAGAAACCGAAGACACTCGCTATGACGGGAACCCCCGACCTCTTGGCTTCAGTCATCTCGTCTTTCATCATGGAGATTCCGGGACTCGCGAGGCCGATTGCGTTCAAGAGCCCAACGGGAACCATAACAATCGTGGGTCCCGGATTCCCTTCGCGAGGTTTGAGGCTGGATGATTTCGTGACCACCGCTCCAGCACCGGCTTCGACAACACGCCTCATGGTCTCACCAGATACGCCCAGAAAACCAGACGCCAACATTGTCGGATTGGGCAGCTTCAATCCCGCTATTTCGGTTGAGAGCTCAGGCAACAATTCACACCCGGATGCGGATTCAGATACAACGAGTACAGAGCTTCGACTATTAACAGTCTGTGAGCAGGAGTTCAACAAGGCTTTATCTCGATACCGCTTACCTCCTATGCGAGGAAATGCCGAAGCACTAGTGATTGAAAAGAGAGTGAATGTGCGTGGAAGCCTATATCGTCGAAACGCCTGCCGGAGTCTTCGTCATAGACAAGGACGGATCGGTGGTTGGGAAGAGACTGTTCAGCAGGAAACCTGGTGAAGCCGCAGGGCAGCTACGGCAGTTTCAAGCGGGAAACGTCACCTCCGAATTGAGTCAGCTCGTTCTATCGACAAAGAAGGCCGGCTTTGACACTCTGATGGCGGAGACCGACGCTGTCGCGAAAGCGCTTAGGTCGATCGAGGGAATACAAACCAGGATCGAGGCTGGGATCGAGGTCGTCACGCAGTTCCGAGAGAAACTGACAACCGATTGGAAGGGGAGATCCAAGTGGCTGAAGGGGCAGGGACTGGACATCAAACCCATCATGAATGTTGAGGAATACCGGGAGTTTGTTCGCCAGGTAACGCTCGAGGTTGCTCGTGTTGCTGTCAGCGAGGCGGCTGCTAAGCGTGACCTCTACGCGGTTCAGGCCGTCCGCGCGATCGATGACATCGACAAGACAATCAACCTCTTCGCAGGAAGAATACGAGAATGGTACGGCTTGCACTTCCCGGAACTGGACCGCATCATCGAGAAGCACGACACGTACGCTCGGCTCGTCGCTGATCTCGGACTTCGCTCAAACTTCACCGAAGAGAACCTTCAGAAGGAAGGAATCCCCAAAGAAAGAACCCAGCAGATCGCCTCCTCAGCGCGCAAATCGATGGGCGCGACCTTCCCAGAAGAGGACCTAGAGTGGCTGCGTTCCTTCTGTAGAGACACCCTAGAACTCTTCAAGTTTCGAGAGAAGGCTGAAGCCTACGTGGACGGCGTCATGAAGCAGGCAGCCCCGAACACCACTGCGATACTGGGGCCGTTGTTGACTGCAAGGTTGATGTCGATCGCGGGAGGCCTTGAGAACCTAGCCAAGATGCCAGCGAGTACGATGCAGGTCCTCGGCGCGGAAAAGGCGCTGTTTCGGTCCTTGAAGACGGGAGCCAGACCCCCAAAGCACGGGGTCATCTTCCAGTACGCGTCAATTCACCAATCCCCCCGCTGGCAGAGAGGGAAGATTGCGCGCGCGCTCTCTGGAAAAGTCGCGATAGCTACAAGGGTTGACGCTTTCGGCGGAGAGCTCATCGGTGACAGACTCGCCAAAGACCTTGAGAAGAAGATCGCCGAGATCCAAGAGAAGTACAAGGAACCACCCGAGAGAGGCCGCGATGAGGGCCGCAGACGTGATCAAGGCCGAAGACGTTAGCCCTCACGAAAGATTCGACGGCGTATACTGGATTAGGTTGCAGGACCATTCGCGACGCCTTGCAACGGAGAACCTAGCCCGCGGCTACGCGGTCTACGGGGAGGAACTCGTGAAGCTTCGCCGGAAAGAGTACAGGGTCTGGGACGCCTACAGAAGCAAACTTGCTGCCGCCATTCTGAAGGGCATAGACGAGGTTCCCATCGCCCCCGGTCTAAGAGTGCTTTATCTCGGCGCGGCTAGCGGAACGACGGCAAGTCACGTGAGCGACATCGTAGGGAGAGACGGAGCTGTCTATTGCGTAGAATTTGCGCAGCGCACTATGCGCGAGCTTATACAGAACGTCTGCTCCCAGAGGCCGAATATGTCTCCGATACTTGCGGACGCTAGGTACCCGAACACCTACCGGCCGCTTGTCTCAAGTGTGGATGTCATCTACTGCGATATAGCACAGCCCGAACAGGCAAGAATCCTTGCGGACAATGCGGATTTGTTTCTGAAAGAGTCTGGAACCGCTATGATTGCGGTCAAGTCGAGAAGCGTAGATGTAACTATGACACCCGCCTCGGTCTTCTCTCAGGAGAAGCGAACGCTCATGCAAAGAGGGTTCAGGGTCATCGCTACGGTGAGACTTGAGCCATATGAAAGAGATCACGCCATGATCGTCGTCACAAGGGAGCCTAGCGGTTGACACCCACTTCAGCCTTCTATAGTCAGTCTTGACTGCAAGCGATCCGATTCTATCTCTTTCAGAGTTTTCCAGGACCTTCTGACCATCGGAGGATAGTCGTCGTGGGTCCTTCGCCACTCTTTTAGAAACTTGATGGTCATAGGATCAGTGACGTATCCTGACCCGAAGTTGCCGTACTCTCCCCAGAGCTTCGATATTGCGCCGTCGCGTCTCACCTTCGCCATTATGCTTGCGGCGGAGACTATCGGATACCTCCTGTCGGCCTTGTGCTCGGAGATCAGTACGGTTCTCTTCAGGGTTGCCGGAAGCTCGTTCAGGATTTGGCGCGCGAACCGCTCTGGTTTGACATCTGAGGCGTCAACCCAAACTGCTTGTGGCCTGAGGTCGGCAATGACCTTCGCCATGGATTTCGCTTCGAGGAAGTTTAGTCTCTGTAGCTTTCTGCCTTTCATGACGACCTCGTCAATTTCTGCGGGCTGTATTTCGTCATATGAGAT
>Ga0209725_1001859_pt1 | contig 11657 bp, 11 predicted proteins | sample I18A1metaG_FD_184145 | JGI IMG/M metagenome (GOLD analysis project Ga0209725, IMG submission 184145) | Lake sediment bacterial and archeal communities from Gulf of Boni, Indonesia to study Microbial Dark Matter (Phase II) - ​I18A1 metaG... | ecosystem: Environmental > Aquatic > Freshwater > Lake... | reverse complement strand
CTAAACCAGATAGATCAACTGCCTCTGCGTTGGCCGTCTCTCAGTAAAACCCGCGTCCATTGGTGATCCGTGAGATTGAGCAGTAAGCCTTATATCGAACGCCCTGTCGATCCATGTAGAGTTGTGACTAGCTATGTCGAATGAAGTAGGATTGAGGCGAATGCCTGTCCAGTATCGTGACGTGAAGGTCCCTGAGCCGATTTATGAAAGCGCTCGGATCCTACGCCAACGCACCATCGAGTTCGGCCTCAACCAAATACCTAGAGAAATCACGTCTCCAGCCAAGTGTCCGTTGTGCCACGGCCCCCTAGAAGGCTTTCAAGCCGCTTATCAATACATGCGATGCTCGAATTGCGGCTACAGCCAGCAACAACTGGTTGCCCAAGGATCTGGTGCGCTAGGTTTAGGCGTGATCATCGGCCTAGGACTCGCGGCACTGGCAAATCTTATGTCTGAGTCAGAATCGAGTAGACACCCCAGGCGACGTTCTCGAAACCTTCTCTAACTCAAAGTTTGCTAATACATTCCTTCAGAGCTTCCTGAATGATCGAAAAATCATCTAGGCGATCCAAAGAGCGGATAGGCTGACGAAATACTTGGAGGAAAGTCGGAAGCGGATAAAACAAAGATAGATAGCCTGACGCGAGGTCTCAGGTTTGGAAGCTATCTATGTAGGAGCAGCTGACATCGCCAGGGGAAAGGTTAGAAGCCTAAGGAACCCCGAGTACCGCAAGAAGTACGAGGATGCCTACAGACTCGACCTCAAGCGATATGGCGTAGAGCTGACTCTTGAGGAGGCGAACAAGAAGCTTCTCGCGCGCGGCAGGGGGATAAGAGAACTCCCGAAGATTCGGAAGATGCATGGAATCTGTAAACCGCTCTCGAAGGAAGATATCCTCGTACTGAACCGCATGCTCCTATATCCCGAGGACGTGGAGAGAGATCTGACAATTGACAATCCAATTGAGCTCGGTCAGATAGCGGAGATCCTGTACGCTGAGCGGTTGCCCACTATTCGTCTATGGGTTCACTGGAAAGATTACGTTATGGGCGTTGTACCCGATGGAATCGCTGATTCATATACCTACGAGTTCAAGGCCACAACCCAGAGTGGAAGAGACGCAGAGGACGTTAAGGCACAAGCGGTGAGGCAAGTGCAGCTCTACGCCTACGCCTTCAAGAGGCCCAACATAAAAGCCCAGATAGCCCAGTTCCAGCTGTCGAAAGATGCATTCCCCGTTAAGGTGAAGGATCTGGCGAAGCCTGACATCGCCACCATCACTAGGCCTGGCTCAGAGGACGAGGCTCTGACTATCCTAGAGCACTTCGACAGGATCTTTCGTCAACCCCACGAGGAGAGATAGCTCTGCGAAAAACTAGAGTGTATACATGATGACGCGAGCTGAGAATGACATTACCTGCGAGAAGTGCCGACACCGCTTCAAGCTAGATCTGGAAGTGGAGGATCTCCCTCTCTTCAATGAGAAGAGAAAGTACGAATGGCCGCAGATACGATGCCCCGAATGCAATTCGCCCATCAGGATCGCGAGATTCTCTAAGCACTCTTTTGTCGTCCACGCAGAGCCCGAATACTAGAATAGAGACCCGTAGGCAAATTTCATCACAAGAAAGAGGAAAACCATTGACATGCTTTTCTAATAATCCTCATCCGCGCGTTCTACAATCGACTATCGCAGTTTGCATCCCCAGTCAAATGACCTATCTACTTGGTCCGTCGGATCCCATGTGAACATCAGAATCATCTGAGCCTTTGAATATAATTCTCCGCTTTCAATTTCCTTAAACATCTTGTCAATTCTCTTAAGTCGTTCGATCTTTGTCGACCCAATCAGAGTTAAGAATAGGATCACAATGTCTCCTAGATCAGAAACGGTCAGTTTTTCTTCGCGTGAGTCCCTTGCAGCCGAAATATTATCTGTTATGCCCCTTTCCAAATTCTGAGCGGATATCAAATCGAGGTCAGCCAATCTGCCCGCTATTAAGTCCATTTGAAATTCTTGGAGATTCTTGTCTCTTTCAGGAAGAGATGGATCTATTCTTCCATTCTCAACGATATCTATCAGTTCCACGAGGGCTGACGGAAGGCTTCTTTTCTTCTCTTCTCTTTTTCTTCTCCTTTCAGCGATCCACACTTGAAAGGATTTTGAAAATAGTAGTCTCTCCGCATTACTTTTCATCGCTTCGACGACTTTCTCTTCCTGAATACTAGAAATTCCGGAGTCAAAGAGTCTTTCTACACGATCCATCAAGAATTCATGAAAACCAGGGTATTCAATTCCTTGAGGAGGAGCAATTTCACCGCCGCTTCTTCTTATTCTTGTTCCGATCCATCCCTCCAGCCTGGGAGGATAAACTGCTGAGACAAGGATAATACCGGGAAACTTCGTGTAAGCAAATACTGTCTCTTTACCTAGAGCCAAGCAACCGTCAATTGCCCTTAGTGTATACCATTGGAAGCCGTTTAGGATTTCTGCAGTGTTTGTCTCAACAAAATCAAGAAAGAATATGTGATGCTCATAATCCCCCTCATCTTTGCGTAAGTCAAGTAAATAGTCTCTCCAAGTCTTGAGAGCGCGATTAGCATATGGCGCCAGATTAGGGGCATGATCCAAAGCTTTTTGAAGGTTAAGTTGAATGTAAAGAACTCTCCAACCGATGGATATTATGAATTTCAACAACAACTCATTATATGAGAATTTTTTTATTCCCAGATTTTGATATGGATAGAAAATCTGCCTCGCAAAGTAGTTCTCGAATATTGAGAACCTCTTTTCGCAATCTAAGCAAAGAAGCGGCATTTTCATCGTATCTTGCAGTCTTACATTTAGATTCTTTGCCCCACGAAGAAAGCCTGTAGCCGAACTTTCTTTCAGCCAATTGCCTACAAAGCTTGGGATTATATGGCTTACTTGTAGCTTTCCACCCGCTTGACAAAGAGCGCATTTCACGCTATTCGAAGTTTCGACACTAGCCATTGATTTCTCAAATAGTATTGGGATATATTTGATCTTAAATCGATATGAACTACTATTTGCGTTACACAAGCGGCGATATTGTTAGGAAAGTCATCAAAAACGCATCAAGCTACAGCTAGATATCCAAAAAAGATAGCCATTGCTCTTTAGGCAAAATATTATGATCCCTTATTGCTTTTTCTATGGACCTAGTCAAATTTAGATAAATCTCCCTTTCAGCAACGTATCCAAAGAGAGGATTCATCGACAGGTGAATTAAATAGAAGGCTTGTTGTATGGTTATAGGCTTTTCAAAATCTGTCTTCACAAGCTCAGCTATTTTACGAGCAGTCAGTTTGATTTTGTCAATCACGACTCCCTCTACCTCATTTAAGTCTGGTTGTGTAGGTTCTACCTTTGTTATTTTGCCTTTGTTTTGAAATTGGCCTATCTTTTCCTTCATTGCTTTCTCATCTCTCAGTTTGTAAAAACCAAATCTTACATGAGCGGGAACTTTTGGTGGGATATTGTAGCAATTGTAATAGAATCCGGATAAGTCTCCATTTCTCACAAGCGTCTCAGCGTAAGAGCGGATGATGTCAATTATTTCTTGAAACACGTCCGTGGAGCTCACAAACAGGTTATAGACCTTCCATTCTTGACTCATTTATTACACCTTCAAGTGCTTATTGAAAATCTCACGTTTACTATTCTAATTATTGCGAGAAAGTCATTATTACGGGTCTACTCGATTAGGATTTCTGCTTCGTTTGTATCTGCGAGAATTGGATTTTCTCTTAAGCAATACATTCTTTGGGATGATCAAACCAATTCTAAAGTGTAGAAAAAGGTCGGGTGAATTCTGAGGCGAAGAAAATGCTGGATGGGAAGATACCACCTGAAGACCTTGAGGTAATGAAGGAGATTATTGAAACGCTGGACCAACGCAAGGCGTTCTATGGTAGCATTAGAATCAAGACGGCTTTGTGCAAGGATAAAGACGTCTGGAAGAACCTTGTTACAAAAATTGAACTAATGCATAAGAATGAACAGCAACCCTCTGATCGAAGAATCGAGTATCCAAATCTTCTGATAAGCGACTTTACAGATACTGTAAAGAGCCTGACTAGTCTAACAAGCAACCTTGTGACAAAAGGAATTCTAACGACTAAGGGATGTCCAGACGTTCAGATCGAAGGAAACCTACGCAAAGACGAGTATTTCGTTGATATTCCAAGCAATGATAGCCTTTTCAAATCCGTATGGCCGTGCAACTGCTATATTTTCTACGCCAAAGATGCGCCTTTATTCAAACCTTTTCCGCCTAGTGGGCCTCTTGTCTCGCTTGCTCAACCTGCGTTTCCAGACGCGTATTCTGCGATAAGAAGCATCGTAGGCTTAGATTTGGAACATTCTTCCCAATTTCGAGGCGCTGTTGTCTTTGTCTTGCCAAAATATGAGGCAAGAATCCGGGAAGTGAGACTCGGTAAGAAAGAGATATCAATTGACATATCTACAAGAGAAGCCGCGTTAAATGAGGTTGTTGGCAAGGTCTACTATGATAGAGAACGAGGAGAGAACTCTAGACAAGAAGACGTCATCTTTGATGAAGAAAGCAAGTCGGTTCCGTTGGAGTTCGTTCCTGACACCATCTACCTGTGGTTGCTCTCCAAGAAAACTGGGAAAAGGCTTGATCACAGAAGAATATCACTGCGATGGCCAACACCTCAAAAAGATGTCATAATAGAGGTCACCACCGATGAGATACAGGAACTCATTAGACGAGGTGAAAATGAGACGGTTGAATTCAAAGAAAAAGTAACCGATGAGTTTGTGGAAACCGCTGTTGCTTTCTCAAACACTTATGGCGGAACTCTCCTAGCAGGCGTTAATGATCACGGTGAGATCATCGGCATAGGCGAAACGAAGCGTGAGGAGGAGAAAGTAAGGAACCTTTTGAGAAGCCACTGTGAACCGCCCGTAGAACCTGATGTCAAGGAAAAAAGTATCTATGAGAAGCCTATTCTTGTAGTTCAAATCAAAGAAGGAGAAAACAAGCCATACACTTTCCGTGGAAAAGGGGTCTACGTCAGAAGCGGTTCAACAGATAGGATAGCAACAAGAGACGAACTAGACGAAATTTATGAACGGAAGAAGAGCGAATCAACAGCCCTCCGCAGCAAATATCAATGAGAAGAAACTGTTAGCGAAGGAAGACCGTTGAAAATAAGATGACACGATCTTTAACGGTTAAGCAATCTTACTTGGCGTTCGGGACATTCGCAAAAGCACTACCTTTCATATCGTGCAAATGCAAATCCTAAGAAGAGGGTTTGTTTCGACTATGCCCATTATCTGTCCTAGATGTCATGGTATGAATGTTCGTCAAGTCACCAAGCCCAAGAAGACCAAGTATGGTATGATTCATAGGAAGTTCCAATGCAAAGACTGCGGATACGACTGGATTGAGCGATGTCGGTAACCTGAAAATCGCATTAGCAGAGAAAACCGGATAGATCTCTTGTTACTTCATATTCTTGAAGATTGTTTAGAGCTTGCTCAGGAGAACGATTCTGTCAAGGTTACTGCTGAGATAGCGAGAAAGGCTGTAGAACGAAAGTTGCCTGTGCGAATAAACTATCTTGGTATTGTAGTATATTTCATGCTAAGCTGGAACGACATACTTGGCTTTGATTTGATCACGTGCTTTCGTTGTCAGCGTGAGCTCACCTTTATTTATCTTCTTTGCTTTTCTGAGATGAGCAACGTTCACGCTCAGTCGGTCCTGTCTGATTGGATGACCACTGTAGTTCAGGCACTTTCCAAGCTCTTCGTTATTCTCTGGTGCCCTTCCTGTTTTCGATGCAAATCCGTAAATCATCAGCTGTATCGCATCAGTATCTTTCAGCTTGATTTCAGTTTGCATCCTTGCAAGCCCGTCTTCTGCTTTAAAGAAGCTGACCAACCCTTTCTTCTCAGCTTTAGGGAGCAACATTGACTGAGTGAGTTCTGTCTTGCGTTTCCATTCCTCCTCAGTCATTGTGAAATCGAAAACTACTTCAAGAATTCTACAGGCTATGTCCATGTAGTCATTAATCTTATCCGGCTCCACAGATAGTGGTGTGGTGCCGTGATACAGGTCGTTCCTTATCTTATGATAATCGAGTATCTGCTGTTGATATGACGACGCTTTGGTCTTCGGAATCACTAACCCAACAAGCTCTTCAAAATGACGTTTCTTTTCTTCCCACTCTTTTCTGCTGAGAAGCTTGCCAGGAATTATGCTCTCACCGTGAACCTTGATGACAAATTCAACAACGTTGTCCACGAGAATCATAGAAAGGCGACGGCCGGAAATCGTCATACTATCTCTCAGAATTCTGGCTACACAAATTTGCTCGATGACGTCTTTCAGCCAAGTCTGCATGAGAACAACCTAACTTCCTTGAAGCTGAGGTCTTAGCCTCGGGATAACCTCGTTAAACACCCACGACTTTCCGTCATGAGTTAGGAGATAGCCATCTTCTGTCCTTGAGAAATATTTCTGATATCTCGGTTGGCCGAGATATACTGACGCGTTAGTGACTCCACTAGAACGTGATATTTGTTCAACTGTTGCTGGGGATGGCTCAAAAGCGAACAGAACAACGCCAATGGTGTCGACTTTTTCTGTCGGTATTTTCAGCAGCTCGACGTAGCCATCGATAGTGAACCTGTAAATATCCTCGAATCCTGGCTTGGGCTGTCGTTGCTCAGGGACGAGAATTTTTCCGAGCTTCGCTGTTATAGAGTTTGCAACCGCATATACGTCAATAGACTTAAGGTTGTCATCGAGTTCTTCAATACTGTCAAAATGGATAGTCAGTTCTCCAAACTCCGTCTTGACTCTGGCCTCGTATTTCGCCACTTCATATCACTTTGCTGGCTTCTGTCCTCTTAGCGAAGGAATAATCTTGTTCGCCACTTCGGCCCTTCCTTCTGAACTCAGAGAATACGTCTCATCAGGATTGGCAATGAAATCGCTACCAATGTACGCGAGAGGATTGTCTACTCCTGTAATTTGTTTTAGTTGATCGCGATTTAGGGGTGTCGGAGATAGAAATGCTGCAAGTCTCAAGAGATCTGTTTTCTGTTTTGGATACTTCAATAGCTTGATTGAACCGTCGGCCGCAATCGTGTAGATATCTTCGAGTCCCGGAATTACTTTCTCTGGTTCCTTGATTAGTATCGGGCCAACTATTTTTTCAATGATAGATGTGAATTCAGAAACCTGTGATAGCTTCTTTTCCAGATCGGCTTTGTCAGTAAAGTGGACTGTAAGCTCACCAATCTTTGTCTTGATTTTCGCTTCATAATCTGACATAGGATTTAGTATGTTCAATTAAGTATAAATCTTTGAGCAGAATGCCTTAAATAATTCAAATCGATAGACGCGTCGAAAAACTGCCTTGAATCCCAACTGAACAAGATGTGGATCAGATCATAGCAGGATGCGGCGCACGGATGGCTTCCTTCCTTCAGCTCTTGAAAGAGACAGGGATGCGTCCAGGAGAAGCATGCAGTTAAAGTGGATGGATATAGATTTTGAGAAGAGCATCGTTAACGTAACGCCTGAGAAGGGCAGTAAACCGCGGATATTCAAGATCTCCGGTAAACTGGCGGCAATGTTGAGGGCTTTACCGGAACGCAGCAGCTATATCTTCAGGAGTGGAGACCTTGAACATTTCGCGCAGAATTCTAGAAAACAACGCAGAAGAATAGCAGCCAAACTCAAGAACCCAAACATAAATAGAATCACATTTAAAACACTACGGCACTACAAGGGAACGATGGAGTATCATCGAACCAAAGACATCTTTCATGTCATGAAAGTTCTTGGACATAAGAACATCAAGAACACGTTGGTCTACACCCATCTTGTAAACTTCGAATCTGACGACTTCATTTCAAAGGTTGCCAAGAATGCTGAGGACTCTTGTAAGCTTGTAGAATCAGGGTTTGAGTATGTCCGTACAACCCCTGAGAATCTCTTGGTCTTCAGAAAACGTAGATGAACCCGTAGCAGGAGGGGGGTTCATGCTAAAGTGCGGGGGATATAGATGGAATGGTGGTTTTGGTTTCCACGTGGATGTTATGTAAAAGTTGGGTAGAATCGCGCCAAAGAAACCGTTGCACGCAGAATTAGCGAACGTTACGAAGGATTAATGTTGTGTGTCAAGCTGGAAGTAAATCGTTGCGTGAAATCAGCCTTTGAATTCAGGATACCTGATTTCAAATCTAAACTTATCTTTGTTCTTAGCGCCCAATTCGATCAATTGCTTTGCCAGTTTTTTGAAATTGAAAAATATCAGATGCTTACCTGCCTCAAATTTGTACTTGATATGATAAAATCGAAGCCTGTCACCTCCGTATTTTCGCATCATTGATCGAGGAAAGAGCACGTCAACTCCTATTTGATCAGGGTCTGCAGGCCCGCTCGGAATTCTCTGAGAGTAACTATCACTTTTCCTAATCTGACTCAGTGTTATTGGCAGGGTTGTCTCAGTCCTCCACCTAAATAATCGAGTACTCTTCTTGGCGAAATCAAGCCCTTTATCGCGTAGCCATTTCGAGAGTCCTTTGCGGATTGTTTTTTCAGGATTTTGAGGATCAAATATTTTGTACAACTTGCCTAAGAGGTCAGCTGGCAAAGTTGCGAGACTCTTATCCTTAAGTAGGCATACGTCCTTTCCCAATGCCATCGTATATCCAACCTCTAATGAAACGTTCGGACTAAATTTCTTCTCCCCTATACTGTCGAAAACTGCCACACCAAACTTGCAGCCATGTATATAAGTTTCGACATTTTGAAAGAGGTCATCGTGGTACTGATGATCATCTGATCGGACACCTTCGAGTTGATACGTGCTTAGTGTATTCCTGATAGTCTTCAAGATTCTCCTATGAGCTGACGTGTCTTTGAATTTCATCATGATAAATGCAACCTTATCTGATTCAGGGTGATCTTCTCTGAAGTGTCTAAGGCTTTCCGTAATTTCGAGAGGGATAACTGGCGGAGAGGTTTTCGTTTCTTCTTTCCTCTTCTTGAAAACTGCGCGTGGACTTTGGGTGGAAGGAACTGTAGCTTGAGATCGAGGGATCGCTCCAGTTCCAGCAGGGCCAGTGATGAAATCATCGGTAACATCTCTTCCTCTACTGGCAACATGCCATTCATCACTCGGTCCACCTAACATGACGACGCGACTAGATCTCCTTTCTTCTTCCTCTTCTCGTCTAACAATAGGCAGTAGTTCTTCAGATGTCTGATCGGTGTAGTTGATGCGGATGCGTTCAATATCTTCTGGAGGTATAGTTTTTCCACCTATGACTATCGAGCGGCCCTCTCGATACGGAATTAAGAAGCGTGTTTCGAGTTGCTCTTTGGTCAAGTCGAGCCTAACTTCGTCATGCTGACGGTATGATTTTTGGGTTATCTGAACATGATAAGGCACCGTCACCACTCTCAGATTGCAGGACTAGCCGATGTCAATTCTATTCATTACTCTTCGGCATGTCTTTAACGGTTTGCGTGATCGCGCTCTACCTTGCAGATTCCACAGGGTGCTCTTGCCTATTCCGAGTCTTCTGGCTTCAGATGAGGTCAATCCTAGGATTCTTTGTCTTAGCTCTCTGTCGTCTTGCTTGAGAAAGGCGGGAGAGGGATCGGCAAGATCGAGTTGATCAAGCTTTCCCAGTATGTATCTTGCCAGTTCTCTCGATTTCAATTGTACGATCGTGTCCCAACAGTAGTTTCTAGCTTTGTATTCTATCCTTGAATTGAAGGACAACCTTACCTCTTGAAGGAGTTTCTTAATAGACGAAGGCCATAATCTTAAGACGTAGTTATCTGTAAGAAAGAAGTCGCTCTTACTGAAAGTGTGGTTTTCTACGCAGGAGAGAATTGTTGTATCTATTATCCATCTAAACGGCTCTTGAAGATCGTAGACCAATGGATACTTTGGTCGGGCTACCTCATGGAGAAAACCGATTGAAGGTTCTAGTCCAACCGTGTTGATTGAGGCTCTGCATCTTGAGCGAATACCTTTCTAGCTCCAAGTTGACGACAGAATAGGCCAACAATACACAGAATACCGAACATCGAATTAAGGCAGACTAAAACGAGATGTCCAAAGTATCTCAAAAGGTTCTAGCCTGTTTGAAACATGAATAGGAATGAATGAAAATAAGTAAAATCAAGAGAAAACAGGCTGAAACAAGCAAAATCAAGTCAAATTGAGTGAAAATGAGCTCTTTCTTGCGCGAAGAATAGTGACAAAATGGCGTCGCAAACGACGAAGATGGTGCTTGATAGCGCTGGTTTTATATAACGTGGATGTTATATAATCTATCGATAGGATATGAATGGGGACTGGATGATTCATCGAACAAAAGTATTAGGTTCCAAACTGCTTTCAGATGTATTGGAAACCCTTGAAAAATATGATGTCGAGGAGACAGAAGAATCCTATAAGCTGACTATTAATCAAAAAGAAGATGCGCATGAAGGTGAAGCCAAAAGTCAGTATAGAGTCGCTGAGGATCTGAAGAAGAAATACCCTAGTATTGTCAGAGCCTTGTCCAGACTTGAACAAATGAGTCTCATAACCAGAACTCAAAACGCTGAGAAGGGGAAGCGTACACCAATCATCTTCGCGTGGACTTACAAAGCTGTTATTCTTTTCCCTGAAATTGCGCCCTTGGACTCATTATCAGGGACGTACAACGAATTCTTTGGAGATTGGAAAGATTGTGCGCATTACTTTTCTGATCTTGTAAAATGTGAAGAGGATGAGGCAGAAGCTATTCTGACTTTTCTTTGCTGGACAAGCAGGAGTTTCCTGAGATGGGTTAGAGATGAGATTATTCTTCCGTTAGACGAAAGGAGGGAAAAGCCTCCAGATCCTGATGATCACGAATACTGGCGTCAATTGGCGATAAGATACCTCATAGAGGAGTATCTTATCCATATGATTCAAAATCCACAGAAGTACTTTGATGAAGCTTTCAGAAACATACCTGAAGAAAAACTCGGAATATCGAATTCATTGTTCAATGGCCTCAAGAAAGTTTTGAAATTCGGAGAAGATTTGCTTTCTGACATTGAAGTTCAAAATTTGAAATATATTAGCTGAAGGAGATTATGGTATTTGCAGAAACAAGCAGAGAGAAGAAAATCCCATAACGTTATTTTGGTGATTCTGTTAGTCAGCCTAGTCCTTAATGTCATTCTGTATAGTTACGTCTCAAATCCCACTTCCTATCGAGAATTAGAAACCAAATACAATGACCTTTACAATCAATATCAAATCCTAACCCAAAAATATTCGAACTTATCGCGCGAGTACAACAAACTGTCTGATGAGTATAACAGACTAAAAGAGATAGCAGTGCTTCCGCCATATTCTTCAATATCCAATGGGACAATTAGATGGGTTTTCTACGATCTTAATAGAAACATAATAACTTGGCAAATGTCTCTAGATAATTATAGATATTATGTATCAATGAAAAAGCCAGTAGAAATGTTCAATGAAAAGACGGCTAAGGGGGGGACGACATCACACTATGATCTGAGACCGTATATTCAGCCATCATTTTTCGAATACACTATTGGGACATTGACCATTGGAAGATCAGACAGGG